>TARA_B110000503_G_scaffold143692_2_pt1 | contig 30213 bp, 22 predicted proteins | sample TARA_B110000503 | Tara Oceans TARA_B110000503 (sample SAMEA4397472) | marine metagenome | biome: Polar Biome; feature: [SRF] surface water layer (ENVO:00010504); material: water (ENVO:00002006), including particulate matter (ENVO:01000060) such as... | depth 5 m | reverse complement strand
TGCTTGGATCGAATGCGAAGGCGCTTATACCCCCACAGCCAATCACCAAGCAGGAAACATTGATCAAAACACTGCAGAGATAAAAGAGGCCGTCAAGCTGGCTCAAGGCTATCCAGACATCATCAAGATTATAGCGGTAGGCAACGAAGCAATGGTCCATTGGGCAACGTCCTATTACGTAAATCCCAAAGAGATTCTGTATTGGGTTAACTACTTGCAAACACTAAAAAAAGACCATCAACTCCCTCCAGACTTGTGGATCACAAGTTCGGACAACTTTGAATCTTGGGGCGGTGGAAACAAAGCCTATCATCAGGAAGACTTAATTGCACTCATCAAGGCGGTAGACTTTGTTTCGATACATACCTATCCCTTTCATGACAGTTTCTATAATCCTAGCTTTTGGGGAATTCCAGCCAACGAAGTATCATTAACTACCAATGAACAAATTATTGCCGCTATGCAACGAGCGTCACAATATGCGCAGCAACAATACTACCAAACAACTGCCTACATAAAGAAAATTGCGCCTGGAACACAAGTACACATTGGCGAAACAGGCTGGGCTACTATGGCAGCATCCTCATACGGTAAAAATGGCTCTCAGGCCGCTGACGAATGGAAGCAAAAACTTTACTATCAACAGATAAAAACTTGGACCAACACCTCTGGGATTACCTCCTTCTTTTTTGAAGCCTTTGATGAGCAATGGAAAGACCAAGCCAATGAGCGGGGATCAGAGAATCATTTTGGGCTTTTTACCCTAAACGGTGAAGCAAAACATGCCCTTTGGGACTTGGTAGATGATGGTGTATTTGATGGGCTGTACCGCTCGGGACAACCCATCACCAAAACCTACCACGGAGCCCTTGATCAGCTCATTAAAGACGTACTACCTCCGCCTTTGAAAAGTGAAATAGGACCTCTTGTCATTTCCACAGTTAATAAGAATTACTTAATAGGCGAACCTATAAAAGAAGAAACCTATGTTATTTTAAAAGATTCAATACGTTCTTTCGAGCACATGACGTATCCTAGCGCACCGCTCAAATTAAATGCATGGGAGGGTTCTTGTACTATTAAAATAACTCAAGAGGGCCTCTTGCTGGTCCATAGGGGTAAAAATACCTGGTGGGGTACCGGGTTAGAAATTCAAGGAGCAGGTAAGGGAGAAAATCTTTCCCTATTTGATCAGGGTTATCTTCATTTTGACATGAAGGGTGACACCCATTCCTTATTTAACCTTGGCTTCCAAACAGGGAGCTATTCAGATGGATCCCAGGTTAATAATTTCATAACCATCGGCCCAGATCAAACCTATAAATTACATGAAACCTGGCAAAAATATAAGATAAGTATACGTCTATTAAATAAAAACACTCCTCTCAACGACGTAACAAGTGTCTTTTATTTAATGGGAATAAATCAATTCGACGGTAAGTCTATATACTTAAAGAACATATATTTAACGCAAAAATAACCGGTAAGCGACTTTTTTAGACGCGTTATTTATTCCTTTCATCGAATCTATCGACCTTCAGAAAAAATAATCTATAGTTTTCGCTACAAATTCAATATACAAATATCGAATTGCTTAACTTCAAATAGATTCTCGTTAAAAACTAAAAGCTATGAAAAAAATAAATCTTGTCATCATGATGATTTGTTTGGGGTCCCTTTTGCATGCCCAGCGTTCTGACAAACAAATTGAAGGACTTAAGAAAGAAGTGCAAGAAAAAGTAGTCAGCAGATCCAAGATGGCACAGGTCATGGTAGATAAGGTCTTTAGCTTTGCAGAACTTGGATTTCAAGAAGTAGAGACTTCCAAGTACATAACTGATATTTTAAAGGAAAATGGATTTGTTATTGAATATGGTATCTCAGGAGTGCCTACGGCTTGGTGGGCCAAATGGGGATCAGGAAGTCCCGTCATCGCCATAGGAAGCGACATCGATTGTATTCCAAGAGCATCACAGAAGCCCGGAGTAGCCTACTTCGATCCCATTGTAGAAGGAGCACCAGGGCATGGTGAAGGACACAATGCCGGGACCCCACTAAATATTGTAGCGGTATTGTCTGTGAAAGAAATTATGGAACGCGAAAAAATTCCGGGCACGCTGATTATCTGGCCAGGGGTTGCCGAAGAGCTAGTAGGTACCAAGGCTTATTATGTAAGGGATGGTTACTTCGATGATGTCGACCTCTGTATATTCACGCATGTAGGAAATAACCTAGGCGTTTCTTACGGCCCAACGTCGGGTACAGGACTTATTTCTGTGGAATATACCTTTGAAGGTGAATCTGCTCATTCAGCAGGAGCCCCTTGGCGTGGCAAAAGTGCCGCAGATGCTGTTGAACTAATGAACATCGGTTGGCAATATAATCGTGAGCACCTAGATCCATTGGGGAGATCTCATTCCATTATTACTTACGGAGGTGACCAGCCCAATGTAGTGCCCTCAAAAGCCTCCATTTGGTACTATTTCAGAGAAATCACGTATCCCAAAATCATGGATATGTATGCCCGTGCAAACGAAGTTGCCGAAGGAGCGGCCATGATGACCCGTACTACCCTTTCAAGTAAAATTTTGGGTACTGCTTGGCCGAGACATTACAACAAAGTAATCGCCGAAACCATGTATCAAAATATTTTAGAGGTGGGCCTTCCAACATGGAGTGAAGACGATCAACTGCTGGCCAAGGCATTACAAAGGGAAGTAAATTCACCTAAAGATTCCACTGGACTCAATATAAAATTGGATACCATTGGCCTCCCCTTGGTCATTCCAAGCAGTGGTGGATCAGATGATATCGGAGATATTTCCTGGAAAGTACCTACCGTTACTTTGAGATTTCCATCCAATATTCCAGGGCTACAAGGCCATCACTGGTCAAATGCCATTGCCATGGCCACACCCATCGCACACAAAGGAGTGGTAGCCGGGGCCCAGGTTGAAGCCATGACCATATTGGACTTACTTTTAAAACCAACGCTAGTAACGCAAGCATGGGAATATTACAATGTAGAGCAAATGTCCAAACAAAAATACACCCCAATGGTAGGGCCAGCGGATCAACCAGCTGTCTATCTTAATAAGGGAATTATGGACAATTATGCCCCGAAATTAAAGCCCTATTATTATGATGAAACCAAATACAACTCCTATTTGGAGCAGTTGGGAATTACCTATCCTACACTTAGAAAAGATCAGTTAGAAAAAATAAATAAGAAACCCTGAAATCTTAGTTTAAACAAATAGTTCCTTATAGTTTTAAGCATATTGATTAGTGATTTTATCAATAAACTTACAAAATAATTTCGGACATGAACGGCATGAAATACCACAAGGATCGACGTAGATTTCTTTACAAGACCTCTTTGGCCAGCGTTGGTGCAATAGTAGCCCTGCCCCTATTCTCCTTAGGAAAATTGAAAGTTGATGCGACGAGCGTGCGACTCGTCATTGATGCGGATACCGCCAATGAAGTGGACGATGCTTTTGCAATCGTAAGGGCACTTGTCGAGCCGACATTTAAAATTGAAGGTCTTACCTCGGCACAATGGCATACTCAGGCAAAAGCCCCTAATGATTCTGTCGGAAGAAGTCAGATAATGAATGAACAACTCTTGCAGCTCATGGGAAAATCTGAGATTCCGCATCCCATGGGTTCTAATATCCCAATGGTCAGTCAAGAGCGACCTCAACCGTCTGCGGCAGCTTCATTCATCATTCAAAAAGCCCATCAAAGTCCTCCCGGAGAGAAGCTGACCGTGGTCACCCTTGGGCCTAATACCAATGTAGCATCGGCCATTCTTATGGATCCTACCATCGTCCCTAAATTGAAATGCATTTATCTCGGACTCTGGTACAATCTTGAGGATCAGACTTGGAGCAAACGAGAATTCAATACCGATAACGATCCTAATGCGTTAAATCTACTACTCAATACTCAAAATTTAGAGATTGAGGTGATGACGGCCACTACTTCTAAATCATTGGTTTTCGAAAAAAATAAAGTTGACGAGGAATTTAAGGCTAAGGGTGGTGTATTTGACTACCTAGTCGATCTTTGGGATAGCTATGATCGTTTCTGGCAAAAAACTGATCCTGAAAAAAAACAATGGACCATGTGGGATGTGGCATTAATTGAAGCACTCGCCAAACCCCATTTAACCCAAAAGAAAAAAGTAATCACTCCTCACGATAATTTTAAAAGGGAAATAGAAATTTACACCGCTATCGACGAGAACGCGTTGCAAGAAGATTTTTGGAATTCATTTAAGCCTTAAGTCACCAAATGTGCCCTCTCTAAATTAACAACAGATGAAGAAAAAAGTTTATCGTATTTTGCTGATAAGCATATTGATTGCTTTTGTATTGCTGACGCGCTTACTCAATAGCACTCCAGACATTCCGATAGAAGAACTGAAAATAAAATACGCCAATGATGCGTCCAGATTTATAGAAATCGATGGGCTTATGGTACACTACCGTGACGAAGGAAGCGGAATGCCGATTGTATTGCTCCATGGCACTAGTGCATCACTTCATACATGGGACGAATGGGCCCAAGAGCTAAGCAAAAAATATCGCGTCATTCGTATGGACCTACCCGCTTTTGGATTGACTGGTCCCAATAATACCAATGATTACAGCATGGAATATTACGAAGTTTTTCTAAATACCTTTTTGACTAAATTAGCTATAGACAGCTTGTATTTAGGTGGAAATTCATTGGGTGGGCAAATTGCCTGGTATTATACTTCCTATCACCCGCAACAAGTCAAGAAATTGGTACTTGTAGATCCTGCAGGATTTATGTCTAAAAATGAGATCCCTTTTGTCTTCAAATTAGCCAGAGTTCCAGTGCTCAATGAGGTATTAAAAAAAATCACCCCAAGAGCTTTTATTCAAAATAATTTAGAAGAAGTCTACTATGATCCTCATAAAATCACCGTACAAGTCATCGATCGCTACCATGACCTAGTGCGGCGCCAAGGCAATAGGACGGCGTTTATTGCAAGATCTAATGCCCCTATCGTAGACCATACCGATCGCCTAAAAATGATCACTGCGCCTACCCTACTCATTTGGGGCATGGAAGACCAATGGATTCCAATAGCACAAAGTGCTGATTTTCAGAAAGCACTCCCCAAATCCAAACTAATCACTTTAAAAGAAACAGGTCATATTCCCATGGAGGAACGCCCCTACGAAAGCTTAGCGCCCGTTTTGACTTTTTTAAAGGATTCCAATTTCATCTCCCAATGATCCCGTTATTATTTTTTAGCACACCCCTGCACCCCCTTTATCCTTATTTCTACTGAAAAATTCCTTCAATAAAATCGGGATCGTAGTATACTTTTACCCTAATTAAAAAATATGGAAATTGGCATTGACAGCTTCGCAGGAGCACCCCTTGATAATGGAAAGTTAACGAGTCGTGGTGCCGAACAAGCATTAAGTGAGTTACTAGAACGAATTGGTTTTGCTGATGAAGTCGGCCTTGACGTATTTGGTATTGGTGAACATTACCGCAAAGAATTTCTCGATTCTGCACCGGCCATCATCTTAGCTGCCGCTGCGGCTCGAACCAAAAGAATTAAACTTACCAGTGCTGTGACCGTGCTCAGTGCAGCTGACCCTGTCAGGGTATTTCAAAACTTCTCGACATTGGATTTAATTTCCAATGGACGTGCCGAAATGGTGGTAGGCCGTGGCTCTTTTATAGAATCCTTTCCCCTTTTTGGGCTTAATCTCTCAGATTACGATGCTTTATTTACAGAAAAACTCGAACTCCTTTTGGCCATTCGTTCAAACGAATTCGTTACTTGGTCTGGTAAATTTCGACCCGCATTAAAGAATCAAGCCATCTATCCAAGGCCTTTACAGAATATCCTCCCCGTCTGGCTGGGAGTAGGCGGAACTCCAGCCTCATTTGCGCGTGCTGGCACATTAGGATTGCCCCTTATGATTGCCATTATTGGTGGGGAGACCCACCGCTTCAAGCCCTTGGTAGATCTTTATAGACAAGCAGGTGCCGATGCCGGACATGATCCAGCGCAATTAAAAATCGGACTCCACTCATTGGGCTTTGTTGGTGAAAATTCCCAACAAGCCAAAGACTATTATTATCCAGGCTATGCCGAAACTTTTACTCGCATCGGAAAAGAGCGCGGCTGGCCGCCAGTTACACGCCCCTATTTCGATGCACAAGTTGGGCCGAAAGGTGCTTTGGTCATTGGAAATCCTGAAGAAGTCGCCGATAAAATTCTTAGACATAGTGAGGCCCTTGGGGGGATTTCTAGGTTTAGCTTTCAAATGGACAATGCAGGTTTGTCACACCAAGACCTTCTCAGCGCCATTGAGCTGATCGGTAAAGAAGTATCCCCATTAGTGAACAAAAGCTCAAGATAGCTCTAGAAGCGCCTAGTGGGTGTTGATTAAGCTGCGCATACTGATTAATAGGTGTCCTAGTGCCAAAGAGCCCTTTGGGGAATTTTTATTGATCCCATAATCTCTTAAATTAGCTTACCGAGGTCTCCCAATTTATGATGCATAATGATTCTCTGCCCGATGGTAGCTTACCGAAAGGAAAAGCGATACATTGGATTATTTAATTAAAAATGATGTTGTCATTGATGGTTTATGTAGCCCTTGCTTAAAAAACGGAATCATTACAGGTAAATTCCCTAGTAAATTCCTTAAATTATGTATTTTAAAATAGTGATTTTAACTGATAATTTGATTTTAACTGTCGCTAAAAAATGCTCACTTCCCTCCTCAACGATCCTATAACTGGGAAATACGCAGTTTTAATAATGTTAATGATTTTCGGTAGTATCGAATGGCTATTAGGTCATTATAACCTGTCCAAACGAAGCACCAGTGATTGGTTAACTGAATTTTTTGGCTTCTTCTTGCTGACCGGAAACAGCGCAGTCACGCTTTTTGGTGTTCACTATCTGGGAAATATTCTGTTCCCTGATTCCGCTCAGGTGTTACAAGCAGTGCCCCTTTGGATCACGCTACCGCTGTATCTTTTAGTTGACGATTTTGCCCAATACTGGTATCATCGATTGGCCCATGAACATCATTGGCTTTGGAAGCATCATCGACCCCATCACTGCGCTGAAGAAATGGGTGTAATGGTCTCATTTAGAAATTCCTGGGTCTATTACCTACTCATCCCGAATATTTGGTGGGCTGCCTTTTGCACTTTTTGGGGAATGGTGCCTGCGACCATCATTGGATTGATCATCAAATTGTTTGTAGTCACGAGTTCGCACAGTACGTGGAAATGGGACGAGCAGCTCTATCGAATCAACTTTCTAAATCCAATCATATGGATCATTGAACGGATCATTGTAACCCCATCCTTTCATTATAGCCATCATGGAAAAACAAAAGCCGATAAGATCAGCAATCCCAATGGAAATTTTGGAAACGCATTTTCGTTCTGGGATCAGCTTTTTGGCACCGCACTTTTTACTAGAGAATTCCCCTCCATATTGGGTCTGCCTGTTGACCTAAAAGAGCCGTGGTCAGTTCAGCTATTTTACCCCATGATCAAATCAAAAAACGCAAAAAGTGAATGGTCTCAAGATTTCCTTAAGCCCATCACTAGTGAATTGGCTCCCGTAACCCTTTCCTTGGAGTCTGGGGTCTACTTGTGGTGTAAATGTGGGCATAGCCAACATCAACCCTTTTGCGACGGCTCACATCAGGGAACCCGCATTCAGCCAATTCTTTTTGAACTCAAGAAAAAAAGTAATGTGAAACTTTGCAACTGCAAGCGAAGCCATCAAAGCCCCTTTTGCGACAACACTCATCAATTATGAATGCGTCCCCAAAGGTTTAAATAGTCATTAATCTAGGTTCTGCCAAAACCCATTTGAGTACTTTTACCCATTCAATGCTTTCCTACACACTCAATATAAAATATGGCATGTGTAATGCCAATTCAACTTATTCTGATTAGCTCCCCCAGCTAATTGAATGCTCTTAAAATAAAGGCAGTTGCGCTCTAAAAGTAAGTTTTCCTAACAAGCAACTCATCAGTAGTCAGTCTTAATCTGCTTATTAAAGGGGAGCCCCAATTGATAGCCAATGTCCTCGTCTCTCGCTCCATCCGTAGTGTCCAAACCAAAAGAAATTTCTTTAGGATCTTTGTAGATAAATGTGCCGAAAAGTCGATCCCAGATTGAAAAAATATTTCCAAAATTGGTATCGGTCCAAGGTCGTTCAAAATGATGATGGAATTTATGAATGTTTGGGGTAATGAAAATCAGGCCAAGTGACTTCTCCAACCAATTTGGTAATGAAATATTGGCATGCGTCCAATAAGTAAAAAAAATACTGCATATCCTATAAAATGCCCAGTAGCTCACAGGAATACCAAAAAGAATCACCGTGAATAGGCCCAATACTTCCCTTGTCAGATAATCACCTGGATGGTGTCTTGTGCCCGTCGTAGCATCTACCTTTGTGTCACTGTGATGAACCATGTGCATTTTCCACATCCACTTGACCCGATGCAACATATAATGAATCACGTATTGCGCAAAAAAGTCTAAGGCCATAACTGCAATGACTAATTCTAACCAAATAGGTATTTCAACCCAATTGAATAACCCAAAATCATGCACATCTACCCAAACAAAAACACTCGCTGCAAGAATTCCGACTATTAAATTAATGATAGCAGAAAAAGAAAAAAATACCAGATTGACGCCATCGTGCTTCCACTTGCTATAGTTATGCCTAAAGAGTGGCATACCGAATTCTAATATCCATAAAAAAAACAAACAACCAGCTACCCAAAGTAATTTTTGCGCGGTAGTGATCTCTTCAAAGAAGACAATTAGCTGATCCATAATTCTCTCGATATTGACATAATATTGATTACCGATCTAAAATAACTCTTTAGTAATCAGAATAGCAATTAAATAGCTTAAAATTCACAATTGCCTGGGGTCCTTGGAAAAGGGATAACATCTCTAATATTGGTCATGCCCGTAATAAATTGAATCATTCTTTCAAATCCAAGGCCAAATCCACTATGCTCAACCGTACCAAATCTCCTGGTATCTAAAAACCAGTCCATTTCTGCGGGTGATATGTTTTTCTCAAGCATTCGCTCAGTCAAAACAGCTAAACGCTCCTCGCGTTGTGAACCTCCCACAATCTCACCAATACCCGGAAACAGCACGTCCATTGCACCCACTGTCGTGTTATCGTCATTCAATCGCATATAAAACGATTTGATTTCTTTAGGATAATTGTACAGAATTACAGGCTTTTTAAAATGACGCTCAACCAAAAATCGTTCATGCTCCGATTGCAAATCAGCGCCCCATTCTTCAATCAAAAATTGAAACTTTTTCTTCTTATTTGGAGTGGAACTTTTTAAAATTTCGAAGGCTTCCGTATAAGAAATTCTTTCAAAATCATTTGCCAAGACAAAGCGTAATCTTGCAATTAACGAAAGCTCATGTCGTTCGTTTTGTGGTTTTGTGGCTTGCTCTTCTTGTTCACGTTTCTCCAGAAATGCCAAATCATCTTCACAATGAATCAGTGCATAATTAACTAAGTATTTTAACATTTCTTCTGCCAAATCCATATTGTCATGAAGATCATAAAAAGCCATTTCCGGCTCCACCATCCAGAATTCTGCCAAATGCCTTGTGGTATTTGAATTCTCTGCTCGAAAAGTAGGTCCAAACGTATATATTTCAGACAACGCCAAGGCTGCCAACTCACCCTCCAATTGACCCGAAACGGTCAGATTTGTTTCTTTTTCAAAAAAATCCTTTTTAAAATCAACTGTTCCTTCATCATTAAATGGGATTTTATTGAGGTTAAGGGTGGTCACCCTAAAGGTTTCTCCTGCGCCTTCAGCATCGGATGCTGTCAAAATCGGGCTATTGAAATAAAAGAATCCCTTGTCATTAAAGAATTGATGAATTGCAAAGGCAACCGCGTGTCTTACCCTCAGTATTGCACTGATGGTATTGGTGCGCGGCCGCAAATGGGCAATTTCTCGGAGAAATTCGAGGCTGTGCTTTTTGGGCTGCAATGGAAAGGTTTCGGGATCTGCTTCACCGAGAATCACTATTTGACTGGCTTGTAACTCCATCAACTGACCAGAACCTTGAGAAGTTACCAGTATGCCTTGAACCTCGATACTCGCTCCTGTAGTTATTTTCTTGAGTAGCTCTTCACTAAACTTATTAGGGTCCGCAACAATTTGAATGTTATGGATAGTGGATCCATCGTTCAAAGCAATAAATACTGCATTTTTGCTAGCTCTTTTAGTTCTTACCCAACCCTTTGCCAAAACGTCAGCGTTTATTTTTCCTTCCTGAAGAAGTGCTTTAATCTTTATTCTTTTAGTCCTCACAGCTATGTTACATTCAATTCTTAAACAAAAAAACTACAAATTAATGAGAAGACAAATACCATCGGTCTTTCTTGCATGACAACTCAATAAATGAACAATTTAAAATCAATATACCCCATTATTGCAGGAATGTTACTTAAATTAAGGGTCAAAATTACATAATTATAATACTTTTGACCCACGTTTTGATTCAATGCAAAAACTAACTTTATCTCATTCACTTCAGCAAAAGCTATCTCCACAGCAAATTCAGTTTATTAAGCTGTTACAAGTGCCTACATCAGAGCTTGAAGCTAGAATTGAAGAAGAACTGGAAATAAACCCCGCACTTGAGGAAGGTGAAGCTGATGAGGGGCCAACCGAATCAATTGACCATTTAGACGATAATGAAGAATCAGATAGTCCCAATATAGAAGATTACCTACATGACGATTATACAGGATACAAAATGTCGGGCGATGGGGTTGGACGGGATTTGGACGATGATAAAGAATATCCCATTAGTATAGGAAATACCCTTCATGATCAATTATTAACCCAATTAGGATTTCTTAAATTGGACCATCGCCAAAATACTATAGGAAAGCAATTATTAGGAAGTATTGATTCAGATGGCTATTTGAGGCGAGAGTTGAGTGCCATTGCCAATGACCTCGCCTTCTCATTAGGTATGGAAACGGATGAGGAAGAGTTGGCAGCATTACTCGAAAAAATTCAAAATTTCGAACCTCCTGGTATCGCAGCACGCAGCCTACAAGAATGCCTTCTATTGCAATTAAAAAGACGAAATCTAGACGACTCTGTTATCCTCAAGGCCCATGATATTATTAAATATTGTTTTAAAGAATTTTCCAAAAAGCATTATGATAAAATCGAACACAAGCTTGATATATCAAGTGAAGAATTAAAAAATGCCATTGGCATTATCACCAAATTAAATCCCAAACCAGGGGGCGCAGGGGAAGAAGATGCTAAAATTCAATTTTTAATTCCCGATTTTATTTTAAAAAATCATAACGGTGAGCTCGAACTATCTTTAAATACCCGAAACGCCCCTGAGTTAAAAATAAGCCGCTCCTACTCGGAAATGCTGAATGCTTACGATAAGAGCAAAAAAAAGGATAAAAAATTAAGGGAAACAGTAAGTTTTATCAAACAAAAACTAGACGCTGCCAAATGGTTTATTGATGCCATTGTACAGCGCCAAGCGACCTTACTCAATACCATGCAATCTATTATTGACTTACAATTTGACTACTTTCAAGATGGAGACGAAAGTAAACTCAAACCTATGATTCTCAAAGACATTGCTGATCGCATTGGCATGGATGTTAGTACCATTTCGAGGGTTGTAAGCAGTAAGTCTATCCAAACGGACTTCGGGATATATCCCCTAAAATATTTCTTCTCAGAAGGTATTTCAACCGACTCCGGCGAAGATGTAAGTAGCCGAGAAGTTAAAAACAAACTTCGCGCATTTATTGATGCCGAGCCAAAAAGCAAGCCACTTTCTGATGAAAAATTGGAACATCTACTCAATCAAGAGGGTTATAACATCGCAAGACGTACGGTTGCCAAGTACAGAGAACAATTAGATATTCCAGTAGCTCGACTGAGAAAAGAATTATAAGTATGAAACTGATCTCTGCCATCTTTCATCCTTTAATACTCTGTACTTATTATTTTTTAGTCATCTATTTTATTCAGCCCAATTTGCTTAGTCCCATACCCGTAACGGTCGCACCCAAGTTGATTTTGGTGATCTTTGTAGCAAGTTGTTTATTGCCTGCTAGCTGCATTCTGTTACTCAAATTAACAAGAAATATTGGAAGTCTTCATCTTGATAAACGGTCAGATAGAATTATCCCGTTTGTGATAATCGCCTTTATATATGCCGTCATCACTTGGTTTTTAATCCAAAGATTAGTGCTTTCCACACAAGTAATTACCACAATGGGTTGCATCACTGTATTGATTGGGGTACTGTGCATAATCACCTTGAAATATAAAATAAGTATCCATGCCGCCGCTATTTGGGCCAGCGCAGGTATCCTTTCCGCCCTCTCAATTCGCTACAATCTTATGGCCTTTTATGTTCCGACACTTTTTAGTTTTGTAATCGCCGGATGGGTCTCTAGCTCCCGACTAGTTCTCCGAAAACACACTACAACAGAAGTTTGGTCAGGGAGTTTTTTGGGGTTCCTCTCGTGCTTTATTTTTATCTATTTCTGCCCCTAAAATCCAGTAAGATTTATTCCAAAGGTGAATTGACTCGGTACTGCCAAATCCAATGGTGCATTTCTCCAAACGTCGGTAATATAATATTTCGCATATATGTTGATGTTTTTAAAACCAACCCTGCCCACTAAACCGAAACGAAAGTCTGACAAACCAAAATTTGCACTATTTGATTCTCTTCTCTTTTCGCCATCCAAGATGTATTTTATTTTCGTTTTAGAACTCAACTTAGCACCAAAAACACCACCTACTCCAACAAATAAACCTTCGCCATTTTTGGTTTTACCAGGATAAAATCGCAATTCCAATGGCAAATCTAAATAGGTAATTGACAAGCTATTTTTTTTAAGGTCCCCTACCGAAATGCTATCCCAAGAAATGACTTTTAACGAATCAAACTGATAGTTTGATTGATTTTTAAAACCCAACCTTTCAAAGGTAAAACCCAAGGATGGGTTAAAAATCATATAATCATTAACTTTTCTGGCCATCATGTAATACAAACCAAAAGAACTAGACGGCCAAAAGTCTAAATCCATCAGTTGGGATTCATCCATTAGTGATGAAAACCCGAAGTCAACCATGATATCTCCTGGTACATCTGGCTGCTTTGGTCTATTTTCATCTTGCGCAAAAGCACCAAAATACACGAATCCTGCCAGCAAAAAAACAAATCTTTTTTTCATTTTATTTTATTTTATTTCTTTGGTCCGAATACCTATTTTAATAAACCAAAGTACTTTATCGACCGCAAAGATAGAAGCAATTTTAAATCTCTGAGATTAACGTAAGATTATTTAACAAATTGCCTAATTTTGCACAACTTTAGGAACGTTACCTAAAGCAAGGGACCCGTAGCATAACTGAATAGTGCACTAGATTACGGCTCTAGAGGTTGCAGGTTTGAATCCTGCCGGGTTCACTTAAGAATAGAAAGTCCTGACTTGGTCGGGACTTTTTTTATGTTCTCCATGAAAGAACATTGAGCGAGGACTAGAGAATAAAATTTGCCTCCCAATACCATCCCATTAAACAACAACGCTGGTAGCGTACTTTAGTGTCATCCCGCTGCTCTAGAAAAAGTGCGAGCCATGATGTCGAAAAAAAATACTTAATCAAAAAAGTAATTTAGCTGTCATTATTTTGAACGTTATCTCAAGAATAAACAATCAGTCCTTCATAACTTTAGTTTAACCTTTGATTTATAACTAGCTCGAAGCATGATAGTTATTTAATTATCCACAAAAATAAAATTTGAAATGTGGATAAATTAATACGGATAACAATTTATAATCTGCCAGACTCTTGTAAATTCATCATAGATCTTATTTGGATAAGTATGCAATCAAGCAAAAAAATATTTCTACACTATCTTTCCGTGGCTAAGAAGATTTATACCGAAGAACAATCATTTCCTTCGGTTTACAGAGAGTTAATTAAAGACATTGAGCCTGATTTGGCCATTGCGATCATAACGGAACTTAAGGCAATTAATCTCCCTACATCTACCGAGTCCTATCAACTATCTTGACTTTTTAAATCATTAGCCCAGAAGGGATTCAATGGTCATTAAAGGTCTCCTGTTTTTAATAATAAAAAAGTACTGGTGCAACCTTTGTTCTGATTGTCAAATCCTTGGTTAATAAAGTCATGATTATTTTATGTATTAAAAATAATTGGCATGGAATTTGACTACGATTACATTGTGATGTTAAATAGAACAACTTTTAAACGGCCCAAAGTATTACGTAATCTTACGTTGATTATGGGTCTTTTAGTGGGCTGCTTTGTGATGTTAGACCATTCATCTGACAAAACTTATTCGATTCTTAAAAACATCCCAATAATCACCAATATTGAGAATCAACAGGCAGACAAAACTGAAGAGGAAGAACTAAATAAAATGGACAACCTCTTGAATACTGCCCTCTATATTTATAGAAAATTTACAAAATAATCAGCAATAAACAATTACCAGTATATTTAATATTAATCAACTACCAGTGACGAATTTGATTGTTTTCGACAACTACTGTCAGGATTACTTATTACGAAAAATCTCCAAGAATTAATTACTGTTACTTCCCCTGGGCTTTGATCCACCTCTCTGGGATTTCTCCGCTAAGGGCCGTCTGGTAATCCGTATAGCTACATGGGATCATTTTACTTCTAAAAAACCCACTATTTACCTTAGGATTCACCAACTCTATCCACCATTTACCAGATAATTTACTTTTAAAAAATCTCAGGCCCTCTTCAATATCATTCATGGTCACTTCGTATATTAAGTAGTCGTTACTCATATAATTAAGCTCCCCTTTTCGATGAAAAAAACCATCAATGAAGTACCAAATCATGACTGCTACAACCATTGGTGTACGGGTATCATGCTCAAGGTTACACGTCATATTATAAAAACCTATAGAGCTTAGCTTATCATTTAAACCTGCATACCACGCCAGTTGACATGCCTCCTCGCCAGAAAATCCAAAAACGTTCGGAACTAATGTGTCTGGACAATAAAGACTCTGAATCGCCGATAGATCAAAGGAAATCAAATCTGCCTCACGGATTAAAGGCTCTGTCTCCTTAATTCTATCCTTAAATTCACCAATTCGGTATGCGTCAAAGCCCAAACTCTCTAACATACCAAGCTTTGTTTCTTTTAAAAAATAGGTCTGATAACCCAAATGAATATAGTTAAATAAGTAATTAGGATCATGTTTAAATATCACCCCCAAATAAGAATCTACAGCATTACCTGATTCTTCCAAGTCCAATTTGGCGTCAATATTAAGAAGGGTGACTAACTTTTCAGATCGCTCATAGCTTAAATATTGACTCACGGTCATGTCTTGAAATCCTCCTAAAATAATAGGTAGAACACCCATAGCTGTTAAATACGCACAAACTTCTTTTAAGCGGTCCTTGGTGTCATTAATAGTGGGGCCATTTATTAAGTCGCCTAAATCTAAAATCCCATTATGTTTTAAGTCCATAATTAAGGGATATAGCTGCTTCCTAACTAGATTAGGTACCTCCGAAATATCTTGCCCCGTATTAGAACCTCTACCTTCTCGAATCCCTAAAATGGCAATTTTTATTCCGTCTAGAATAAGTTCATTTCCCTTATAATTATAAGCGGTATTTTGAAAAGAAATCGGCCCAAGACTAGGATCAAATATAGCGCTGTGTACCGGTTCAAAGAATAATTTGAGATCCATAAAAATTATTTTAGACAAAAAGAGGGAAATTTTTCATTTCCCTCTTTAAACTAATAGCATTATTATCTATTTATCCTCCAAAATCATCAAATCTGATGTTTTCATCAGGAATTCCATAGTCCTCACCCATTTTCTGAACTGCGACGTTCATTAATGGCGGTCCACAAAAATATAGTTCGATTTCTTCTGGATTGGCATGCTTACTCAAATACTGATCAATAACCGCCTTGTGAACAAAACCAAAAAATCCGTCTCCTTCAGCATCGTTTATATCTGTCTTTACCTTCCAGTTATCTTCAGGTAGCGGCTCGGATAGCACAATAAAGAACTTAAAGTTTTTAAATTGTTTTTCTAATTGGACAAAATGATCCATGTAAAATAGCTCTCGCTTAGACCTACCTCCATACCAATAGGTTACTTTTCTTCCCGTTTTTAAGGTTTTGAATAAATGGTACAAATGCGAACGCATTGGAGCCATTCCAGCGCCACCACCCACATAGAGCATTTCAGCCTCTGTTTCATTAATAAAGAATTCTCCATAAGGACCAGATATAATGACCTTATCACCCGTTTTTTTAGAGAAAATATACGTTGAAGCAATTCCAGGATTCACTTCCATCCAACCGTTTTTTGATCTATCCCAAGGTGGTGTGGCGATTCTCACATTAAGCATGATTTCACGACCTTCTGCAGGATACGAAGCCATTGAATACGCCCGTGTAACTACCTCTTCATTCTTCATTCTTAAGTTCCATAAACCGAATTTATCCCATTCCAGCTTAAATTTATCAACTTGATCATGCTCCTCTGGGTGTGCTGTAATATCCATTTTCTTGAAATCAATCTCGCACTCCGGAATTTCAATTTGAATATAACCACCCGGTTTGTAGTCCATATCCTCAGGAAGTTGGACGACAAATTCTTTAATGAACGATGCCACATTATAATTACGAACAACCGTAGCCTCCCATTTTTTAATTCCAAAAACTTCTTCAGGAATGGTAATGGTCATATCATTCTTAACCTTTACCTGGCAGGCCAAACGAACTTGTTCTTTCTGTTCTAAGCGAGATAAATGACCTACTTCCGTTGGTAAAACATCACCTCCACCTACTGTTATCTGACATTTGCACATCGCACAAGTTCCTCCACCACCACAGGCCGAAGGTAAAAATATTTTTCGCGCGCTCAACGTATTTAATAATGAAGAGCCAGCAGCAACTTCTATCGGGTGGTCTACGTCACCATTGATGATCAAATTAACTGGTCCAGATTGAACTAATTTTGATTGAGCAAAAAGAAGTACAAAAACTAAAAATAATATGACTGCAGTAAATGCAACGATGGAAGTTAAAACTATTGACGTCATCGGGAAAAGACCTTTTCTTTATTTTAAAATGCAAATATAGAAGATATCCTCAAATCCATAGAGGATTTCCTAGTATAAAGATACGGATTCAATAAATAAAATTATTACTTTATTAAATCCAGTAAAGTGGTCAATTTAACTTTTAACTGCCTCCTGTCCACAATGAAATCTAAGAATCCGTGCTCCAGAACAAACTCTGCACTTTGGAATCCTTTGGGCAAATCTTTTCCGATTGTTTCACGAATAATGCGAGGGCCTGCAAATCCTATGAGTGCCCCTGGCTCAGCAATATTAAAATCCCCCAGCATGGCAAAAGAGGCGGTGACGCCCCCGGTAGTGGGATCCGTTAATAAAGAAATATAGGGGATCTTTTTTTGCTCTAGTAAATTCAACTTACCCGAGATTTTGGCCAACTGCATCAATGAAATACCCGCTTCCATCATACGCGCGCCGCCAGATTTTGAAATAATCAATAGGGGTATTTCATTTTTAAATGAATAATCAATGGCACGTGCTATTTTTTCCCCTACAACGGATCCCATAGAACCGCCGATAAAGCTAAAATCCATGCAGGCAATCACAATAGGCTTCCCATTCATCACACCATGCGCTGTCCGCACAGCATCTTTTAAACCCGTTTTTTTTTGGGTCTCAATAATACGGTCGGAATATTTTTTAGTATCTTTAAAATGTAATGGATCGGCAGAAGATAATGCTGCATCCATTTCTTCAAACTGATTATTATCAAAGAGTATTTCAAAATATTCTTTAGAACCAATTCTCACATGATAATCATCCTCAGGACACACGTAAGCGTTTTTCTTGAGCTCACGCATGTGAATGATGTGACCGTTGGGTGTTTTATACCAAAGACCATCAGGCGCCTCTTTTTTGTGCTGCGTGAGTGTCTTTATTCCCTTGTCTTCCCTATTAAACCAAGCCATAAAAAATATAAAGCATTGACAAATTTAAACTAAAATACTGTTCAATTAATAATTCCTATTTTATCTCTTCGTAATCCACATAATCGCCTCCCTGAACATCTTTGTCCTCCTTTTTGGGAATGTGATCTATGTTTAGATTACTATTCGGCACTGCTGATCTCTTATTGGTGTTAACGCTAGCTCCTTTTTGCGACTGATTGGCTCTAATGAACATTATCTTCAAAAAGAAGCCACTTACCTTATAAACGACATATATGATTATAAAAATAATTAATAAGACTCTTATCATAATTATAGGATTATCTACTCAGATAGAAGTTTCGTTCGTTATATATTTTTAAAAAATAATCATCCATAAGATCATCAATGAAATAGATGGCCTCGCCCGTAGATTTCATCTCTGGTCCCAATTCTTTGTTCACGTTGGGGAATTTATGAAACGAGAATATAGGTTCTTTAATTGCATAGCCCTTTTTTACAGGTTTAAAATCAAAATCTTTGACCTTCTTCTCACCTAACATGACCTTGGTCGCATAATTCACATAAGGCTCTTGATAAGCCTTGCAAATAAAAGGGACTGTTCTTGACGCTCTAGGGTTTGCTTCAATAATATACACCTTGTCGTTCTTTATGGCGAATTGTATATTAATCAACCCAACTGTTCTAAGCGCAACGGCGATTTTGTTGGTATATTCTTCAATCTGTCTGATAATAAAATCTCCTAGATTATACGGCGGCAAAACTGCATAAGAATCACCAGAATGAATACCCGCTGGTTCTATGTGCTGCATAATCCCGATTATATAAACATTTTCCCCATCACAAATTGCATCTGCCTCTGCCTCAATCGCCCCCTCTAAAAAATGATCCAGTAATATTTTACCATCTAACTGTTCTTTCAATAAATTAACTACATGATGCTCTAGTTCATCTTCATTAATGACAATTTTCATACTTTGGCCACCCAAAACATAAGAGGGTCTAACCAAAAGAGGGAATCCCAGTTCTTTTGATAATTGGATCGCCGATTCGGCGTCAGTAATCGTACCGTACTTCGGATAAGGAATATTCTGCTCTTTAAGTAAATCTGAAAAGCGACCCCGGTCTTCTGCTAAATCTAGGGCGTTAAAACTCGTACCTAAAATCTTTATACCATATCTTTCCAATTTTTCGGCCAACTTAAGTGCCGTCTGACCTCCCAATTGAACGATCACACCTACTGGGTTTTCCAACTTGATAATTTCATAAATATGTTCCCAAAAAACAGGCTCAAAATACAGTTTATCAGCAATATCAAAATCAGTTGACACCGTTTCTGGATTACAATTAATCATAATGGTCTCATAACCACATTCTTTTGCTGCCAAAACCCCATGAACACAGGAATAATCAAATTCAATTCCTTGTCCAATACGATTAGGTCCTGAACCAAGAACGATGACTTTCTTTCGATCAGATATCACCGATTCGTTTTCCTGCCCGAAGGTTGAATAATAATAAGGGGTATTCGCTTCGAATTCTGCAGCGCAGGTATCAACCACCTTATACACCCTTCTTAGTCCAATATCTTCACGTTTTTGATAAACATCACTTTCCAAACATTTGACCAAGTGGGCAATTTGGCGATCCGCATAACCTTTTTCTTTTGCTGTTCTTAACAGCGTTTCGGGTAAGGTTTCAAGCGTATACTTCGAAATATCATTTTCTAGAAAAATAAGCTCTTCAATTTGGTGCAAAAACCAAGGATCGATTCTGGTCAGCTTATGGATCTTTCTAAAGGGGATTCCTAATTTGAAAGCATCATATATATGAAACAATCTGTTCCAACTGGGGAACTCCAAACTTTCCAATATTTCCTCTTGATCTGTTAATTCCTTTCCATCGGCACCCAATCCATTTCTTTTTATCTCAAGAGATTGACATGCCTTCTGTAGTGCTTCTTGAAAATTTCTTCCAATACCCATTGCCTCTCCAACAGCTTTCATTTGTAGGCCTAGTCGTCGATCAGCCCCCTTGAATTTATCAAAATTCCATCTAGGGATCTTGACAATTACATAGTCTATGGCCGGTTCAAAAAATGCAGAAGTGGTTTTGGTGATCTGATTATTGAGCTCATCTAAATTATAGCCAATAGCCAGCTTAGCCGCCACCTTGGCAATGGGATATCCCGTGGCTTTAGAGGCCAAGGCTGAAGATCGTGAAACCCTAGGATTGATCTCAATTCCAATAATTTGATCTGTGTCAGGATGCACCGCAAATTGGACATTGCATCCACCCGCAAATTTTCCGATTCCATTCATCATTTTGATAGCTAAATCCCGCATTCGTTGATAAACAGTATCCGAAAGAGTCATTGCCGGTGCTACAGTAATGGAGTCTCCGGTATGAACCCCCATGGGATCAAAGTTTTCAATCGAGCAAATGATAATGATATTGCCAATATTGTCTCTTAACAATTCAAGTTCATACTCTTTCCAACCCATGATGCTTTGCTCGACCAAAACCTCATGAATGGGTGACGCTTGCAATCCTGCATTCAAGGCGGCATCAAAATCTTCGGCCTTATTCACAAAACCTCCCCCAAAACCTCCCAATGTATAGCTCGGCCTGATCACCAAAGGAAACCCGATTTCTTGAGCAATTTCCTTTCCTGTTAAAAATGAAGTAGCCGTTTGCCCTAAACAAACATCAACACCCAACTCCACCATTTTCAACCTAAATTTCTCTCGGTCTTCGGTGGTTTCAATAGCCTTGATGTCTACGCCAATCATTTGGACATTATGCTTTTTCCAAATACCCGCCTGATCACATTCAACAGCCAAATTAAGAGCGGTTTGACCCCCCATAGTCGGGAGCACTGCATCTATTTGATGGGCCATTAAGATTTCGCGTATGGACTGCTTGGTAAGGGGTTTTAGATAAATATTATCTGCCATCACCGGATCCGTCATAATTGTAGCCGGATTAGAATTTATTAGGGTTACTTCAATACCCTCCTCCTTTAATGAACGAGCCGCTTGAGATCCGGAATAATCAAACTCACACGCTTGACCAATTACAATTGGACCACTACCTATGATTAATACTGACTTTATTTGCGGATCTCTAGGCATCTATAAATTAAGTTTAGGTCAAAATAAATTGACGCAAAGCTACCCTTTTTAGGTCGAAAAACTTCTTATCAATCGTTAAATTTAAACCACTCCTTGAAATTAAACTTCACACAAATAATTCCTTTTTATCGAGAAAAAAGTGAGCTTTGTGAATTTAGGGCCTATTATTTAAATGAAACTCTTTTTCAAAGTTAGGATTACTATTATGAAAATTTCGCCAGTGATTAAATAAACTTTACACCAAGTCCCGTTCGACCACTCAAAGACATCTCTCCATTATGGATCATGAACCCTCCCGAAACTACATCTCTAATCAGATCGAGGCTACCGTCTAAATCAAGAAAACGGGTATGGTCACAGGAAAGTGCCAAATGAAGCGCTGCCGAAATACTCACAATGCTCTCGTCATTGCATCCCCACATCAATCTAACTCCTGAGTATGCCGCTATTTGCGCAATGTATTTTGCGCCCAATAGTCCTCCCGATTTCATCAACTTGATGTTAAAAATACTTACGCCTGGCGCCTCTTTAATCAATCGAATAGCGTCTTGAGGGCTGCGCAAAGACTCATCAGCTACCACCAAATCCAAAACCGATTTATCTAGCTGGTTGACCTGGTCGATAAACGTTTTGATACTGAAGGGTTGCTCAATAAATTCAAGATTGACTTGTTTAGCATTTTTTACAAAGGCATTCAAATCAGGAACGGAATATCCTTGATTGGCGTCCACTCGCAAAACCATATCCGGACACCTCTCGGTAATTTTGATTACCCTTTCAGCATCTTCTTCTGGATTAAGTCCTGTTTTTACTTTTAAAATTCTAAATCCCATGCCGTGGTATTCTTCGGCCTCCGCTACCGTCTCCTGAACATTCTTAATGCCAATCGTCACAGAAGTAGGTAAAGTTGCCTGCCGCTGCCCAAAATAATTGACTAACGGCACTTCTAAAAATTGTGCAAAAACGTCATGAAGGGCAATATCAATAGCCGCATTTGTTCCTGGTATCTGCTCAAAGAAGCCTCTGGTTTGTTTCAAAAGCCCCTCAAAACAAGCAATATCTTTTCCTTCTAGGTAACTAAAGTCGGCCGTGGCCAAATGCGCTATCGTTTCGTCAACAGATTCGCCAACCACTGATCTACTTGGATTAGCCGCCCCAATCCCAATCATGCCATTGTCCAATTCTATTTCAACAAACGCATTCATCACTTGATCCACCGTCTTGTAAGCAATGGAATAAGGTCTGCTGGTACCCAAATCCTTACTATATGACCTTACTGATTTAATTTTCATGAGCGTAATTTAAGTATTTGATCTAGGATAGGGTCCAAGTCCTCCGTTAATGGAAAAATTACAGGAATATCTGTCTGTCCGACCAACTGCGATCTGTATTCGAGTAAAGCGGCCTCCTCCATATCTTCTCCATTTAGGGTGATTCCAATCACTCGAGTCCCTAATTTTTCAATCAAGGAAACCTCATCCAAAACCGCAGGGATGTCGCTATGAAAATGTTCTGCCCCACTGAATTTTTTTCGAGCTGGCACATGTTGCAATACCACACCGTCAACGTCACCTGAAATAATCAATTCCGATCCGCACGGTCCGCTTGGATTTCGTAAACTGGATTGGCCTTCTATGATAAGAATTTCTACTCCGTGATCTTTCCAACAGGAGTATAATGCATGTTCTAATTCGCCTGTAATAAAGTCATTTGCGGTAGCGTCCAATAACAATCCATAATCCGCCCCTTGCATCCAACCGGTCTGGCCAGTATAAATCATTTCTGCCTTATGCCCTTTTTTAACAAGTTGTTCTTCTAAAAATCGGGAAGTAGTGCGTTTTCCCGTCGCACAATCCATACCTAAAACGGCAATTTTTGTAGCCTTAATATCTTGCACCTTACCTTCCCAAAAATGAAGTTCCTTGAAGGGTTTCGATTTCCTGATGTCATATATTTGCGCATCACCCCCTAAAACATCTTTAAAATAATCAATTTCATTGATTGGCTGATGTAATCCATTCACCAAATGAATACCTCTTTTTAATACGTCTTTTACACTCGCATAGAGGGATTCAGGTAGGACCCCTCCTTTTGTCGCCATGCCAATCACAGCAAAATCTGGCTTTCCATAGGCTTCTATGAATTGGTCAATATTGGCCATCACCGGGATTCCACGATGAACACCGTCCACAAATCTCCCCGCATCCGAACCCGCATGTTTCTCATCGAGAACACCTATAATTTTAAACCTTTTACCTGTCCGAAGAAGTCCATGCGCCGTTTTGGCGTGACCATCATGAAGAAGTCCACCTGTAATGATGACTGCCGTCCCCGATATGTGAGGTTGATCCATAAATTTTAACTGTTAAAATAATACCTAATTTAAAAATGGCAAGTGCCTAAATCGAAATATTTACTAAACCTGCGTTAAACAAATTTATTATTAGCCTAAGATTACATATGTATTGGGCGATTGGCAGTCGCTGCAAGGCAAGCTTCTTTGACCGCCTCCATATAGGTTGGATGCGCATGAGACATCCGCGCAATATCTTCAGCCGATGCCCGAAATTCCATAGCAGTCACACCTGTCGCGATCATATCAGCGGCGCGGGCACCGATTATATGAACCCCCAAAATCTCATCAGTAGCCGCATCTGCAATTATTTTGACGAGTCCAGCGGTATCCATTGAGGCACGCGCCCTTCCCAAGGCTTTATATGGGAATTTTCCAATTTTGACTGCTCGATTCTCCTTTTTCAATTGTTCTTCGGTCGCACCTACACTAGCCACCTCTGGCCAAGTATACACTACACCTGGGATAAGATTATAATTAATGTGTGGTTTTTGACCTCCCATTTGCTCAGCTACATATACGCCTTCTTCTTCTGCCTTATGTGCCAGCATCGCTCCATTGATGACGTCACCAATAGCCCAAATAGTATCCACTTTGGTCCTAAGATGCTCGTCGACCATGATCTTACCTCGCTCATCCAATTGGATTCCTACGTTCTCTAAACCTAACCCCTCTGTGTAAGGTTTTCTACCTATGGCCACCAAGCAATAATCCCCTTTCAAAGTGATGACTTCTGATTTACTGTTTTCAGCAGTAACCGATACTACCTTTCCCTTGGTAGTGACTCCGCTAACTTTATGGCCAAGATAAAATTCAAATCCGATGGCCTTCAGACTTTTTTGAAGCTCTTTACTCATGGTTTGATCCATATTTGGAATGATGTCTTCCAAAAATTCTATCACTGAGACTTTCGCACCTAACCTCGCATACACGGATCCCAACTCCAATCCAATGACACCTCCTCCTATAATCACCAAGTGTTTAGGGATTTCAGTTAACTCCAGTGCCTCAGTAGAGGTAATTACTCTTTTTTTATCAATTTTTATAAAGGGAAGGGAACTTGGTTTTGATCCCGTAGCTATAATGATCTTTTCACCCGTTATTTTTTGCTCACTATCTCCTGAGACTTTTATGGTATGTTTATCGATAAAGGAGCCAAGCCCATTAAAGACATCAATTTTATTTTTTTTCATCAAATAATTGATGCCGTCCGTGTTTTGCTTAACTACATCAGTCTTGCGAGCAATCATTTGCTTGAGGTTCACCGTAGGCGCTGAAATATCTATTCCATGCGTTTTAAAAGTATGAGTAGCATTGTGAAAATGCTCCGAAGAATCTAGTAGTGCCTTCGAAGGAATACAACCTACATTAAGGCAAGTACCTCCCAATGAATTATATTTTTCAACTATAGCAGTTTTAAATCCCAACTGCGCACATCGAATAGCAGATACATAGCCCCCAGGTCCTGATCCTATAACGATAACATGATAGTCCATTTGATTCATTTATAATTGTAAATAGTTAATGAAAGCACGATATTTAATGTATTAAATTCCCAAAAGTAATCTTGATGGATCTTCCAAAAGCTGCTTGACCCTTATCAAAAAGCTTACCGATTCACGACCATCAATAATTCTATGATCATAAGACAAAGCGAGATACATAATAGGTCTTACCACTACTTGACCATTCTCGACCACTGGTCTTTCCACAATATTGTGCATGCCTAAAATAGCCGATTGAGGCGCATTAATAATGGGCGTCGATAACATCGAACCAAAAATACCTCCATTGGTAATCGTAAAAGTGCCTCCGGTCATTTCAGGAATACTAAGTTTATTCTCCCTTGCCTTCATTGCCAATCTTACCACCTCTTTTTCTATCTGATCAAAGGACATCGCTTCCGCATTCCTAATAACGGGAACTACCAGGCCCTTGGGGGCAGAAACTGCAATGGAAATATCACAAAAATTACTATAAACAATCTCATCCCCATCTATTTTGGCATTTACTGCTGGCCATTCTTGAAGCGCCATACAACATGCCTTGGTGAAAAAGGACATAAATCCTAATCCAACTTCATATTTGGCTTTAAATGATTCCTTATATTTTTGTCTTAAATCCATAATAGGCTGCATATTGACCTCATTGAAAGTGGTCAACATAGCCGTTTCATTCTTAACACCTACCAACCTCTTTGCAACTGTTTTACGCAAAGGTGACATCTTCTTTCTTTGCTCTTCTCTTACTCCATGCCCACTCGCAGTATTTTCGGACACAGGGGTCGGGGTGGTTAGGGCATCCACTTGAGGTGCCTTTGTCTGAGATTTTTGCGCATTCATGGCATCCTCCTTGGTGATTCTCCCCTCCTTGCCTGTCCCAATAACTGACGCGGCTGAAATCCCTTTTTCAGCTAAAATTTTTGCTGCGGCTGGCGCCGCATGGCCGGCCGCATAGCCCCTAGCATCTGCGCCTGTGTTTAATGAGGCCTCTGATGTCACTACTTCAGGTTGTTGCTTTACTTCTCCTACCTCTATCCTACATATCAAAGCGCCTATTTCAATGGTATCTCCATTATTAGCAATAATTTCAAGCCTCCCAGATGCTTCCGCTGTCAATTCAAAAGTAGCTTTGTCGGATTCAATTTCTGCAATGACTTCATCCAAAACAACTTGATCCCCTGACTTTCTGGACCAATTTGAAATAGTGACTTCGCTAATCGATTCGCCGACGGAAGGAACATGCATTGAAATCACCTTTCCGTTCGAAACGGGAGCAATTTCCGACGGATTTATTTCATGATTTGTAACAGATTTATTTTCCTCCACAGTATCAGATGGATTGATCAAGCACAGCGATCCTCCAATTTCAACCACTTCGCCATCCTTGGCAATAATCTTCAGTGTTCCCGCAATTTCCGCGCTCACTTCAAAGGTGGCTTTGTCCGATTCTAATTCGCATATGACTTCGTCCATCTCAACTTGATCACCATTATTTTTAAACCACTTAGCTACGGTAACCTCGGATATTGATTCTCCAACAGAAGGTACTTTTATTTCAAGGCTCATATTTATTATAAATTAAATGCTTTTGTTACTAAATCTGATTGTTCTATTTTATGTATTTTATTAAATCCGGTCGCTGGTGAGGATGCTAGTTTTCTCGCAACTAATACAAAAGTATACTTAAAGTCCGTCCGCAAGATATAGGACCAAGCACCCATGTTTTCAGGCTCCTCTTGAGCCCAAACCAATTTAGGGTTTTTGTATTTTTTCAATTGCACATCCAATTGCTTCATGGGAAAGGGGTGTAGTTGTTCAATCCTAATAATGGCTACGTCTTTCGCTGCTCGCTTTTGCTGCTCTTCCAAAAGATCAAAATAAATTTTACCAGAACAAAGAATTACTTTTTTTACTATTCCTTTTACCGCATAGTCATCTGGAATCAATTCCTTGAATTTTCCACTGGTAAAATCCTTGATAGGAGAGGCCACTTTAGGACTTCGTAATAAGGACTTTGGCGTAAACACAACAGATGGCTTTCTGAATTCCCATGCCAATTGTCTTCTCATCATGTGAAATAAATTGGCAGAAGTCGTAAGATTTACAACTATTATATTGTCCTGGGCACACATCTGAAGAAATCTTTCCAACCTTGCGCTTGAGTGTTCTGGTCCCTGTCCTTCATAACCGTGAGGAAGCAACATTACCAACCCGTTCATTTTTTGCCACTTACTCTCAGCACTAACAATGAATTGATCAATCATGACTTGAGCACCATTAACAAAATCTCCAAACTGAGCTTCCCAAATTACCAAGGCATTTGGCGTTGACATCGCATAACCATACTCAAACCCCAATACACCAAACTCTGAAAGTAATGAATTAAATATTCTAAAAGGCTCCTGGCCTTCGGCAACATGATTTAAATGACAATAAGGGTCATTGGTGTCTGAATCAAAAATATAGGAATGGCGATGTGAAAAAGTGCCCCGCTTAACATCTTGACCAGACATTCGAACTATTTTACCTTCTGCAAGCAAGGACCCATAGGCGAGCAATTCTCCTTCCGCCCAGCCTAATTCTTCCTTTTCGAAAAAGGCAACTTTACGATCCTTAATCAGTTTTTCAATTTGTTTCAAAGGCTTAAATCCCTCGGGCAAAGTAGTTAAAGCTATTGCTACTCTTTTAGCCAATGATGCCGAAATAAAAGTATCGGGAGAGTCATGAAAATCTTCGGGAGTAGACCTCCTTAAAAACTCCCACTCATGATCAATTTTTTGTGGTTTATAGGGCAACGGTTTTTGCTTTACTTCGTTCAAACGATCCTGAAGTAACTTCTTAAATTCCTTATCTAATCGATCTGAAGTTTGAACCGTTGAATCTCCTCGCTCTCTAAGTTTCTTAAGATAAACTTCTCTTGGATTAGGATGTTTTGAGATAATATTATAGAGTTTAGGCTGCGTAAATTTAGGCTCATCACTTTCGTTGTGACCGTGTCTCCGATAACAGAGCAAGTCAATAAAAATATCTTTACCAAATTCTTGTCGATACTCTACGGCCAAATTAGTTACAAAATTAACAGCCTCAGCGTCATCTCCGTTTACATGAAGCACGGGTGCATCAATGATCTTAGACAAATCCGTACAATAAATACTGGATCTAGCGTCATCATAATCAGTAGTAAAACCAACTTGATTGTTTATCACAAAATGAATAGTGCCGCCTGTGCGATAACCATCAAGGTTTGCCATCTGCACGCATTCATAAACAATTCCTTGCCCGGCTACAGCCGCGTCGCCATGAATAATTACGGGAAGACACTTACTCATATCGCCTCGATACTCATCATCAATCTGGGCACGCGCAATTCCAAGCACTACGGGATCAACTGCTTCTAAATGCGATGGATTAGGTGCCAACTTGACATAAATGGTATTCCCTGCCTCAGAAGTAAACTGACTTGAATAACCCAAATGATACTTAACATCACCATCTCCCATGGTGAGATCAGGATTTGAGCCCCCCTCAAATTCATTAAAAATCTCATCATATGTCTTACCCATGATATTGGCCAAAACATTTAATCTTCCTCGATGAGCCATTCCTATGATCACCTCCTTGACCCCAAATTGAGATGCCCGACGTATGATTTTATCGAGTGCAGGTATGGTATTCTCCCCACCTTCTAATGAAAATCGCTTTTGGCCTATGTACTTAGTATGAAGGAAATGCTCAAACACCACCGCCTCATTTAGCTTTTTAATTATTATCTCCTTTTCCTTGGTTGTCGGATCAATTTGAGCCCCTTCAATTTCACACTTAGATCTAAACCAGTGTAGAATTTCCTCATCTCTTATGTGTGTATACTCATAACCGATAGACCCCAAATAAATTTTATCTAAGCGCGCAATAATGTCTTTCAACTTTGCATTACCTAATCCGATTTCAGCCCCTATTTCAAAACTCGACGCTAAATCATCCGAAGTAAGGCCATGATCTGCTAAAGACAATTTCACCTCGTGACTTCGTCTAGCACGCACTGGATTGGTGTCTGACTTAAGGTGCGCCCTCGATCGATAAGCATGAATAAGGTTCTTTACAGAAGTTTCTTTTGAATTTGCTACTACCTTGATCTTTGAGGTCTCTGCGTTTTGCAAAGAAAACTCATATCCCTGAAAAAACAATCTCCATGAGACGTCTACGCTGTCTGGGTTTTGTAAATATGCTTCATAAAGACTATTTATGTGGCTCACATCGGCATTCCCTATATAAGAATAATTATCCATTCTTTTTAATCGCAATTAAATACATACATCAAAGATATCACTAGTTTTATTGTAATAAAAACCGTTTATCCGTTTATGCATTTTTGCTATTCTAATAAAATTGATTAATTATTTATTGACAAAAAAATAACAGGCTACGATAATTTGATGTTTTTCAACTTATCTTTGCCGACAATTTTTAAATTTTTGAATGGACGCGTTCCATAAACAAAACAAATTATGTCAGTTAAAATAAGATTAACGCGTCGAGGACGCAAGAAAAAAGCCATATACGACGTTATAGTGGCAGATGCTAGAGCACCACGAGATGGTCGCTTCATTGAGAAGATCGGAACTTATAATCCCAATTCCAATCCAGCAACGATCAATTTAAATGATGAAAAAGCACTAGATTGGATCATGAAAGGGGCTCAGCCCACCGATACCGCTAGGGCTATTCTGTCTGAAAAGGGGATCATGTTCAAAAAACATTTGCAAATTGGTGTCAATAAAGGTGCTGTTACGCAAGAGCAGGCAGATGCCAGATTCCAAGAATGGTTTGAAAACAAGGAAAAACAATCAGACGCCAAGATAACTACGCTGACAGAGGCTGGTAATAAGTTGGCCAAAGAAAAATTCGATGCTGAAAAGAAAGTTAATGAGGCTAGGGCCGCTTCAATTCTTAGGAAAAAGCAAGCAGCTGAAGCCGCCCTTGTTGCCGAAATTGTAGAAGCTGGGGCTACCGAAGAGGAAAAAGCCCTTGAAGAAGAGGCTCTCGAGGCTGTTGTAGAAGAAACGACG
>TARA_B110000503_G_scaffold18314_1_pt1 | contig 30284 bp, 28 predicted proteins | sample TARA_B110000503 | Tara Oceans TARA_B110000503 (sample SAMEA4397472) | marine metagenome | biome: Polar Biome; feature: [SRF] surface water layer (ENVO:00010504); material: water (ENVO:00002006), including particulate matter (ENVO:01000060) such as... | depth 5 m | reverse complement strand
AGATGTTTGAAACCCAGATCTTGGGTCAGCAAACCAACATTCAATCATTGCCCGGGAATAAAACCCACATTAACGATCACGAATCAGGCGCGCTTTAAAATTGCGGCCTTTGATTTTACCTTCGGCTAGCTTCAACTTAGCCTCCCTGGCCGATTCCCGGCGCACCGCGACGTAGGCACATTGATCAAAAATGTGAATTTTACCGACGTCAGTGCCGGGTATTCCTTCGGCACCGGTGAGTGCACCTAGAATATCGCCAGGGCGAACCTTTTGCTTGCGGCCACCATCGATTTGCAGACACGCCATCACGGGGCGCATCGGCGCATTATCAAGCAGCAATGGCGGCGGCAAGGGCTGCTCCAGACTTTCAGCGTTGAGTCCGTGGGTCACCTTTGCCAGTTTATGCTCTTCACGTTCGCTATATAGGGTGCAGGCAACCCCGCGGCTACCCGCTCGGCCTGTGCGACCGATGCGGTGCACATGGATCTGCGCATCTTGGGCAATTCGGTAGTTGATCACCGCGTCTAAGGCCTCAATATCCAGGCCTCTGGCCGCAACATCTGTGGCCACGAGGATGGAAACGCTTTTATTCGCGAACCTCACTAGGGTCTGGTCTCGGTCCCGTTGTTCAAGGTCGCCATGCAAGGCCAGCGCGCTGAATCCCTGGCGCACTAATTCATCGGCGACCTGCTGGGTCTCATGGCGCGTGTTACAAAACACCAGAGTCGATTCAGGGTAGTACTGCAGCAACAACAATCGCAGGGCGGTGGCTCGTTCAGCCTCATCAACGCGATAGAAGTACTGCGCAATGGTGTCATTGTCGTGGGTTGCGGCAACTTGAACCATCTCCGGTCGGTTCATGATTCGATGGGCGATAGCCTTAATCTCGTCGGGAAAGGTTGCACTAAATAGCAGTGTCTGCCGATTCGCCGGCACTTGCTTGATAATGTTATCCAGCACTTCCTCAAAGCCCATATCCAACATGCGATCCGCTTCATCAAGAATGAGCATATTGACTGCTTCTAGTTTTAGGGTGCCTTTGCGCAGGTGATCGTCAATCCGCCCTGGGGTACCCACTACAATATGCACGCCGTGTTCGAGGGAACCGACCTGGGGACCGAACGGCATACCGCCACACAGGGTGAGTACCTTAATATTATTGATCGCCCGCGCTAGACGCCGGATCTCTTTGGTGACTTGATCAGCCAATTCACGGGTGGGACATAACACCAGACACTGGACGCGGAATCGACTGGTATCTAGCTTGCTGAGCAAACCAAGTCCAAAAGCGGCGGTCTTGCCCGACCCGGTCTTGCCCTGACCGATGACATCCTGGCCCGCCAAGATCAAGGGCAGGCTCCGCGCCTGAATCGGCGTCATTTCGGTGTAGCCCAAAGAGTCGAGATTTGCCACCATCTCAGTAGATAAGGCGAGTGTTGAAAAAGCCGCTTGGCTCACAATAGATTCCTGCAGGACAGCAGACCAATAAGGCCCGTCCTGATAAATGTGTAGGGAGGTTAAGGCGCCCTTTTTACCCTGTAAACGCCGGGGATTCAAATACTCAGTTGAAAACCGGCCGTTAACGCTCCGAGTCGATCACAATCACCGGATTCTGTCGCGGTGGCAGGAAGAAATGGTTGTCATAAACGAATGCCGGTTCGATCTGGCCGTTACTGTACCAGTCAACAATTTGTCCTGTTCCGCCGGTGCCGGCAGCGGGTTTGCCGTCATAGACCGCAATCAACTGATCGGCGCGCTGGACAATATAGGCGCCGGCGAGCGCGTATTGTTGGTTCCTGGCTTCGTTATCACGTCTATCCTGACCAACGGCCAGTTCACGAATGTTGCCAAACTTCATCGGTAGTTCGTAATAAAACTCGGCTTTGCCAATCAGCGTCTTGAATTCATCCTGGGAAGCCTGGCTAGTAAAATCTTGCACATAAAGATCATAGGGCAAGGGTAAAGGGACTTGCAGGGAAGCACCTAAAATATCCATCGCCATCTGCGCCACCAGGCGGTCAGCACCCTCTGCCAAGGGCGAGAGGATGGTAAACTGATGGTTCGCATATTGTTCCTGCAACCCTAGCAAGCAAGTTTTTATCTGCTGGCGCAAGTTTGGATCGCCGAGCTTGTCTGGATTCAAGCGATGCCCGGTCACGCCGATGACAAGTTTTCGCTCAGTGAAGATACCTGATCGCTGCGCGAAGTATTCTGCTTGCAGGGTCGCTTCTTCAGTTTCTCGTTGCTGCTGCGCTGCTGAAAGCTGCTCCCATGGCACCAGGAAAGGATTAATTTTCGCCTCTTCAATGCGTTTCGGGCCATATCGCCAGCCATCATAAAGTTTGGTGTTAACGTATCGGTTATGTTCCATTTTTGCTTGAGCCGCGACCTCCTCTGCGTGAAACACTGGCACGACCGAAGGTTGATTTGCCGGCGCGCAACGGATCGCCCTGAGACGAATGGACCAATGATCCGCTTTAAGCAGATTTTGTTTCCGCTCCCACTGTGGCAAATCATTCCACAGTTGCAAGGCCTTATGGTGACTGGATTCTCCGCTCGCACCGGGCAGGTTGGGTTGCGACTCAAGATACATTTGGTGGATGCCGCGCGCCAGCTTGTCCAGTTGTCGGGTCAAGACATTATCGACATGTAACACCTCATCAAACATACCGAATGGATAGAGTCCATCGGGAATTTCCTGTTCTCCGGTGTTGGATTCCAGCAATTGCGCCAAGCCACTGGTACGTTGCATACGGACCAGGATAGGCGCGTTACTGGCACGTTTGTTGAGTAAAGCGGCACGCAACATCAGCGCAACATTCAGGCTTTCTTCGTCGGAATCAGTGCAAATGATATGTTGTGTCACAGAGGGCAACAAAGCGGCAACATCCCCGGAAAATACATGGGGGCCGATGGTCGCCTGCTTGATAAAGGAATAATCGCAAATCTGTGCCAGGTCAGGGTATTGCTCGTTGAACCGCAGCATTTTCTCGTCCGCATCTGCATCGAAAATTGAAAATCGAATACGCGAGCCGTTAGCGTACTGGCACATCAAGGCTGCTTCGACCACGAGTTTTGCTGCCAGTCGTTTAAATCCATAGATGGCCAGATGAACGCGTTCCTGGTTAGCAACATCCGCGAATACATCCGGGGGATAATCTCTAAGCAGCAGCCTGGCACTCAGGTCATAGACGCTGAAAAACGAGATCTCGGCGATGGAATAGTCCGCAAAGAACTTGGGATAGCTCTCGAGTTGGTGAGCCAGGCCGATCTCATTTAAATGAATGTGGATTTTAAGGTGCGCCGCGTGACTGCCGCTTTCTCTTAGTCGCGTTCGCGTCTTGATCGCCAATTCAACATTGGTGCCATCATCGCCTGTTAACGCAATGAGTTGCGACGCGTGAGTGACATTAATGCGCTCGAGCATACGATCTTCAAAGATATCACCGACCAAGACACGAATACCAAGATCTCTGGCGCGTTGAATCAACAGGTTATCGGGTTCTCGCTCAACCACGACGATTTTTAGACTTGGATCGCAGGTCCGCAAAAACTGCCAACTCTTGTCGCCAAGACCGACGACGATCATATGTCCCGAGTAATAGTGCACCAGGCGGTTGCCCATGGAGACTCGGGAGTTAGACGCAAGCACCAGGATAATTGAGGTGACCGCGGCAAGTGGCGCCAGAAAGCGTACCAGCTCAATCTGTAGGGGCACCGGATCCAGTTCCAGGGTCCACTCGCCACTCAGGAAAAATAGCATGAGGATCTCATAGACCGCGGTGGTGAGTTCTGTGGTGAGTTTTTGCGGCGCAATGACATACTGACCCCAAAGACCCAGGGCAAACAGAACGCCAACAATGATCGAGGCAAATATACGCTGACTCATAACTGGATACAGAAACCGAGGCGGTGTCCCGTCAGTCTAGCCCGTCTACAGAACGAGCCTGAAGTAGATTTCCTCGCTATTGAACCTCATCTTTCAAAACATTGTCTGGGATCATCTTTCCAGGGTTCATGATATTCAGTGGGTCGATAGCCCGCTTGATTGAAGCCATCACTGCCACCGCAGCACCGTGCTCTAGTTCCATATAAGCCAGCTTGCCATAGCCGATCCCATGCTCGCCGGTACAGGTACCACCCATGCTCAGCGCGCGCTTGATTAATCGGTCATTGACGATTTTAGCGATCTCCAGCTCTGCTGGCTTGTCCACATCAACGAGCAGCAATAGATGAAAATTACCGTCGCCTACATGGCCGACGATGGGTGCCAGCAGGTCAAACTCCACCAGATCACGTTGGGTCTGTTGAATACAATCCGCCAGTCTTGAAATGGGCACGCAGACATCTGTGGGCCAACCACTGGCACCCGGTCGCAGGGCTCGTGCTGCATAATAAGCATCATGCCGAGCCTGCCATAGCTTGTTCTGCGCTTCCTGTTCGACGGCCCAGGTAAACTCGGAGCCATGATTCTCCTGCACCAGCTCGGCAACCCGCTCGCTTTGCTCAACCACACTGGCACTGGTGCCGTGAAATTCAAAGAACAAGGTCGGTTGGGCCGAGTAATCGAGCTGGGAGTATTGATTGATGGCCTGCATCTGCGCCGCATCTAACAGCTCGACTCGCGCCACCGGGATACCCGACTGAATGACCTCGATCACAGTTTGGACCGCGGCGTCGATGCTTGCAAAAGAGCACACCCCCACAGCATGCGCTTCAGGTAAACCGTAGCACCGCAACTGCACCTCGGTGATAATACCCAGGGTCCCTTCTGCACCGCAGAATAATCTAGTCAGGTCGTAGCCCGCCGCCGATTTCCGCGCGCGACTGCCGGTCCTAACAATCTTGCCGTCTGGCATGACTACGGTCAGGCCCAGCACATTATCTTTCATGGTGCCGTAACGCACCGCATTGGTACCTGACGCTCGCGTGGATGTCATGCCGCCAAGGGTCGCATCGGCGCCTGGGTCAACGGGGAAAAATTGGCCGTGGTGGCGTAGTGCGGCATTCAACTGTTTGCGTGTCACGCCAGCTTGAACCCGACAATCCAGATCATCGACATTGACCTCGAGAATCTGGCCCATTTGTGACATATCCATGCAAATGCCGCCCTGTGTGGCTGCGATATGGCCCTCGAGGGATGTGCCCGCGCCAAAGGGTATTAGCGGCGTGCGGGTTTGCGCGCACAACTGAACGATTTGACTGACTTCCTCATTGGTGACGGGATACACCACCACATCGGGCGAGTATGGCGCATGAAACGACTCATCTTGACCATGTTGATCTAATAGGTCACGTTGCGTGCTCATACGATCCGGCAGGAGTGCCTTTAAGGCTTCGTGTACTTGCTGACTTAAGGTTGACATGATGACATACTCGGTTAGACCGATTTAGAATACCTGCTTTCACCCAACAATTGGAATCCTACTATGCCTACTCCAGCTCGCGTCGTTGTCCTGCCTCAGCAACCAGGGCCACTGCAGATTGTGACTTTGGACTTACCAGATCCAGGGCCCTACCAAGTGGTTGTTAAACAGTACGCGAGCGGCGTTTGCCATAGCCAACTCCATCAGATGCACAATCCGCGCGCCAACCCCATTGTTCTTGGCCACGAATCTACCGGGATTGTGCTGCAGGTCGGCAGTGCCGTTGAGCACGTTGCGGCGGGCGATATGGTGATGGTCACTTGGGTGCCTCGGAATGCTAACGGTACCGATCGTGCACCGGAGTCGGCGACCCTGGCCCTGCCAGATGGCAGTGTCGCTCGCTCACAAAATGTCTTTACCTGGGCTGACACCACCATCGCCGATGAGCAATATGTGGTCAAGGTCGCGAATGATACCAAACGAGATGTCACCGCCATCATTGGCTGTGCCGTGATGACTGGTGCGGGCGCCGTGGAGAATACCGCCGGCGTTAAGGCCGGGGAAAGCGTGGTGATTTTCGGGGTCGGCGGCGTGGGCTTATCAGCCGTGGTCGCGGCCAAAGCCGTTGGCGCTAACCCGATCATTGCAGTCGACTTGGATGATACGAAGCTGGCCTTTGCTCGACAGTTTGGCGCAACCCATACCATTAATGCGGGTCAGGGCGACCCCATCCAGCAGATTAAGGCGCTGACAACCAACCCATCAAAACGTAATTTTATGGGCATGCCCGTCTCTGGCGCTGACTATGCGTTTGACTGTATTGGCTTGAAACAAACCATGGAGCAAATCGTACCGGCCGTTAGAGACGGCACTTTCGGCGCGCGAACCGGCGGCACGGCTGTCTTGGTTGGGGTGCCACAGACTCCCGTGCAACTTAATGCGGTTGACATGCTGATTAACGAGAAGAAGTTTGTCGGTAGTATTGGCGGCAGTTGTTCTCCTGATCGAGATTTCCCGAAGTATCTCGAGTGGTATGCCAATGGCCAGCTGGATCTCGATGCTATGGTGACCGAGCGTTTTAGCTTGGACCAGATCAACGAGGCCGCTCATGCGCTGGAAACAGGCAAAATCAGTGGCCGTGCCATTCTTGAGTTTTAAGCGCGAGTTTTAAGCGCGCCGCTTAATAACGTGCCTTAACAGCGCGTTTTTACAAGGGCAGGGTTCGGGGCCAGCAGGCTCCGTTACTCGCCCAACTCATCACCGGCATGCTGCCGAACCTTCCACTCACCCGCTACGCGGTGCCACCTACCCTGCTCATCGCAACTCACAAAAATCGGTTGTGCATGATGCATGGATAGATCGGCGACATCAGCCTCACTGAGAATGCCTAATTGCGCGCAGGCGTGCCGAATGGCTGCGCCGTGGCCGACGATAAGCTTGAGTTCGCTGTGCGCCAGGACTTGCCACGCATGTTGAATATGGGCGGCGACCCGTGCGCCAGCTTGACGCAGCGACTCCGCGCCTTGAAACGGCAGACAAAAATCACTGTTTGACTTCCAGCCAGCAGGCAGCGGCGCAAACCGCGGGTCAGCGGCGACGATCGCCGCGATGGCGGCGATATCAAGATTCGCCGCCGCACCGACGCTGCGTTCCGATAAGCCCTCAAATTCCTTAATCTTTGTCGCTATGTCGCCAGTTGGCCGCTTTGAAAGAGCTTCTATCGGCAACGCTTCAGCAATGAGGCTCGCTGTTTGCCAGGCGCGAAGCTGACGGGATGAATCTAACTGACGGTCGATGCTGAAGTGATGGCTGGCGCTGAATTCACCTATTAACTTGCCACAGTGACGGGCTTGGTCTTCACCCACCGGTGTTAATGGATATGGCAGCAAGGCACTGGGTACCCCTTGCGGCTGCCGGTAATCCCCATGACGGATAAGCGCAATCACGCTTTTCGGGTTCATAGACATCCCGCCTCGCCGTCAACTAAGACGAGTAACAGGCTGCGGTCGGTAATATCGTCAAGCTTGGCGTGAGCGGGCTTGATCTGGCCTTTGGCCTTGAACGGCTTCAGGCCTAGGTCGATCACTGGGTTGTCTCTATGCCGCCGATCAAGCTGAGATAACATGGGCGTGCTCCAGGAGAGTTTTAAGGGCGGCCTTGGCTGAACGGCACTATATCAATGTAAGCGCATAGTTCTCGGCGCTGCCGCCCACTTATAACGGACGTGAGCTGGTTGACGTGAGCGTCAAGTGAAACCCTTAGCACCTTCGGGATTATCGCCCGTGAAAGTCTATAGGTGGCGAAGCAGAATGAAAACACCAATTGTCACTCCGGTGTGAGTCTGTGCGCGCCACAGATTGCGATGAGATCCAGTCCCGGCAGGCTGGCGGGCCTGAGCGACCAAGCTTATGCCGATTGACAAGGCCTTGATAAATTCCAATGATGGTGTCTTCCGTCATTCTTCAAACAGGGAGTCAGCTATGCAGACAGGCAAATTCACGGGTTTTGAGGTTCGCATCGAAGAACCTGGCATCGCCTGGATCGAATTCAATGAACCCGCCAAGCTCAATGGTATGAGCGTCGGTAAAAAGCGCGACCTGATTGAAGTATTAACTCAGGCGCAAATGGATAATGCCATTCGCGTCATCGTCTTTATCGGCACCGGTCGCGGTTTTTGTGCTGGGGACGATCTGCAGGCCTATAGCGCGCCAAATTCTAATCCCGATGCGCTGATGCCCCCTATTCCGCCAGGACACGATAACGCGATTGGTACCTATAACGGCCTGCGCCAAGTATCCCAAGCGCTGAATGTGGCTATTCGCAATCTGGACAAGATCACCATCGCGGCCATCAATGGCGTGGCGATCCAGACCGGCCTGTCGCTGGCCCTAGCCTGTGACTTTAAGATCGCCGCGAAATCCGCGCGTCTGGGGTCCGCCACCCTGCGGTTTGGCTTGCTACCTGACGAGGGCGGCCAATATCTGTTACTGCAGCATCTCGGCTTAACCACCACCCTGGACTTCATTTTGCGCAAGCGTATTGTCGAGGCTGACACCGCCCTATCAATGGGCCTGGTGAATGAAGTCGTTGCAGACGCAGACCTGCGAGACCATGTGCAGGCCCTGGCGACGGAATTGGCGAATGGCCCGCAAGTCTCTATGCGCCTGTTGAAGCGCTCCATTTACCAGGCCACCGAGTTAACCTTTGCCCAGTCCTTGGACGAAATTGCCGCCAAGACAGCGATTACCGACCACCATCCTGATGCCCGCGAAGGCGTTAGTGCCTTTCGCGAGAAAAGAACGCCCGCATTCAACGCCTGGTTACGCAAGGATCAGTAGTTGCCAGTAGGCAGCACTGGGCCACTGTGCCAGAATAACGCCTTTCAATATTTTGCGCCTGTCAACGAAGCGCCTTAATGCGAGAACAACACCATGTCTGAAGCCAGCCAAACCACACCCGAAACTGATGGGGTCAGTAGTCCCAAGCCAATCAGTCTGCCGGACGCCCAGCGCCTCAAATTGGCAGCGCGTAATCACGGCCTGGCATTGTTGGCCGCCATAACATTATGGGCTGCCGCTGATGCCTGGGCCATGACCAGCGGGTTAAACCTGGCGACCGGTTTGTCAATGCTGAATGCCTTTGCTGCCATGACCATTATCGCGACGATCTTTCATGAATGGGGTCACTTTACTGGGGCGAGAATCGCTAAGTCTTACTCACCGATGGTCACGAACCCTACCGGCGCGTTTATTTTTGGCTTTAATTTTGCCAAGAACACGCGGCAACAATTTCTTTCCATGAGTATCGGTGGCCCGGTGGGCAACTGGCTGTTGGTTGCCCTGGTGTTTCTGTTGGTGCCTCTCGATAATCCTGGTCGGGTCATGCTCCTGGCCGTCGCTGTCGCGCGGGGTATCAGCGTGCTGATATTTGAACTGCCTATTATTCTTCGAGTCATGAATGGTGGCGACCCAGAGACCGAATTGAACGTGGGTCAAGACAATGGTTCCGGCGATCGCGGTCAGGTGATTGGTTACGCCGCAGGTGTTCTGCTGTGGATTTTGGCCGTCTAAATAAGGTTCACTGCAACCCACTTTCACCGCTGAATCAGAAGCTCGAATCGCAGTTTCCGCCAGTGAGAATAAGTCCGATGCGTCGGTTGTTGAACTGTTCCGGGTAGCGTAAAACCGCAGCCAGGGTGACCGCTGACGAGGGCTCCACCACCTGTTGCAGCGCCTCCCAGATCAACCGCATCGCCGCTAAAATTTCAGCTTCCGAGACCAGTAATATCCCGGCGCAATGGCCTTGAATAATCTCGAAATTCAAGGCCCCCAAGGTGGTCCGCAAACCATCGGCCATGGTCTTCGGGGTATGACTCAAGACCCGCACGCCAGAGGTGAAAGAGCGATAAGCGTCGTCGGCCATCGCTGGCTCGGCGCCATACACTTGGGGTCCGTCAGCTACCGCCAGAAGCGTACCCGCGAGCAAACCGCCACCACCCACCGGCGTCACTATGTCATCTAGGTCAGGTACTGCCGCCATGACTTCCAAACCGGTCGTCCCCTGCCCGGCAATGATTCTGGCGTCATCATAGGGTGGAATGAAATTGGCGCCGGTGCGTGCCACGACAGCCGCCAGGGCGGCTTCACGAGCTGGCAAGGTGGACTCACACTCGATGATCTCAGCTCCATACCGGCTGATGTTGCGTTTTTTGACGATCGCAGCATTCTCGGGCACTACGATATAGGCCGGTAACCCCCGGCTTGCCGCGGCCCAGGCTAAGGCCGCACCATGGTTGCCTGAGGAATGGGTCGCCACGCCCTGTCGAGCTTGGGCCTCGGTCAGACTGAGAACCGCATTGAGCGCGCCTCTGGCCTTGAAAGAACCGGTTACTTGCTGATGTTCACACTTAAAGAACAATTCAGCACCCGCCAGCAAATCCAACGTGGCGCTGCGCAGCACCGGGGTGTCAAGCACGCCGCCAACAAGACGCTGCTGGGCGCGAAGGATGTCTGCCAGCGTGACAGTGAAGGCCTGTTGCACCACTAGCTGACGTAATCTGAGGCGAACTTCTTGATCCCTGCCACAGGATCTTCACCCAGTGCCATGACGGGGACGACCAGCCGATGTACGCCACAGTCTTCAAGGGCTTTAACCGCTGCCTCACCGCCACTGCCGGTCCACATGCAGGTGATCTCGATCTCGCTCATATCGCGTTGGACCAGATCACACTGGGCCTTGATCAGGTCAAGATGTTCGCGAAGTTCCTTGGGATCTCCCGTTGGCGCGAACCAACCATCCCCATGGCGGGCGATCCGTTCATGAATCTTACCCTTGATGCCGCCGATAATGACCGGTAAGGGTGACTGCCGCGGTATAGGAAAACTCTTGAAACCATGCCAGCTCAAAAACTCACTTTCATGCTCAACCACCTCTCCTGACCAGACTTTGCGCATCGCCGCACAATAATCATCAAACCGTGCGCCACGTTTTTCAAAGGGCGTACCCATGGCCACAAACTCTTCTCGCAGCCAGCCGATACCCAGCCCCAATAAGAGCCGGCCATCAGACAACATATCGAGGCTAGCGGCCTGCTTGGCCAGGTATAGGGGGTTAGTTTGTGACAAAATATTGACCCCAGTGCCCAAGCGCAGCGTGTTCGTACTGGCAGCAATGGCGGCCAGGGCGATCAGTGGGTCAACGAGGTTGGTCTCAGGACTCACGCCCATCTTGCCATTGTTGTTGTAAGGGTATTTTGACTCATAATCGATGGGCACTATGACGTGCTCAAAGGTCCACACAGACTCCATACCGACCTGCTCGGCGAGCTGCGCCAGCCCCGTCATTTGTGCCAGTGACTGAATACCGATATTGACTGGGATGATTCCGAATTGCATGGGTAGTTCCTCCTAGGTAAATAGGGTTTGCAGTGTTAGTCCGTGTTGTTCGTTCAATTATCGTCAGGCTGCTCGACTTTCGCCCAGCTGTCACGTAACCCTACGACCCGATTGAAAACCAGTTGATTAGGTTTGGAGTCCTTATTATCGATACAAAAGTAACCTTCACGCTCGAATTGAAAACGCTGCTCCACCGTCGCATCAGCCAGGCTTGCTTCGACGAACCCCTGTACGATCGTGCACGAGTCAGCATTCAGCAGGTCACGATAGTCTTGATCAGAAGCATCGGGAAAGTCGACGGTAAACAAGGGCTCAAATAAGCGGATCTCGGCAGGCTGATTTTGCTGTGCGGAAACCCAATGAATAACCCCTCGCACCTTTCGGCCAACGGGGTTCTCGCCCAGTGTTTCAGGGTCATAGGTGCAACGCAGTTCGATGATTTGGCCTGCATCATCTTTGATGACCTGATGGGCCTTGATCACATAACCATAACGCAGGCGAACTTCGCCATCGGTGACCAGGCGTTTATATTTGCGATTAGCCTCCTCACGAAAGTCTTCTCGGTCGATATAGACCTCGCGGGTAAAGGGTAATGTGCGGGTGCCAAGTGCTTCGATCTTGGGGTGATTAGCGACGGTCAAATTCTCGACCTGACCCTCAGGGTAATTTTCAATCACGACTTTCAATGGATTGAGTACGCCCATAACCCGTGGTGCCTTGTCTTCCAGGTCATCACGAATGACGCTTTGTAACATCGCCAACTCAACATTATTGTCGCTCTTGGTCACGCCGATTCGGCGGCAGAACTCGCGAATAGAGGCTGGCGTGTAACCCCGGCGTCGAAGGCCAGTAATGGTTGGCAGGCGCGGGTCATCCCAGCCAGACACCAGTTGTTCTTCAACCAGTTGCTTGAGCTTGCGCTTGCTCATCACCGTATATTGCAGATTCAAACGTGAAAATTCGATTTGTTGTGGGTGACAATCTACCTCGATGTTGTCTAGCACCCAATCATACAAAGGCCGATGCGCCTCAAAGCCAAGATCGCAGAGAGAATGAGTGATGCCTTCCAAAGCGTCAGAGATGCAATGGGTGTAATCGTATAATGGGTAGATGCACCATTGATCGCCTGTCTGGTGATGATGTACGTGGCGGATCCGATAGATTGCCGGGTCCCTGAGGTTCATGTTCGGTGACGCCATGTCGATCTTCAGGCGTAAAATGTGTTCGCCGTCTTTAAAGTCACCGGCCCGCATGCGGCGAAACATATCTAGATTGTCGTCTACGCTGCGCTCACGGTACGGACTGTTTTTACCTGCCGACGTCAGGGTACCTCGATATTCACGAATCTCTTCGGCCGACAGCGAATCAACATAAGCTTTCCCCGCCGTGATCAACTGCTCGGCGAATTGATACAGCTGTTCAAAGTAGTCAGAAGCATTACGGATCTCTCGCCACTCAAACCCAAGCCAGCTGATATCGGTCTTCATTGACTCCATAAACTCAATGTTTTCCTTTAGCGGGTTCGTATCGTCAAAGCGCAAAAAAGTCGAACCGTCAAATTCCTGGGCAATGCCAAAACTCAGGCAGATCGCCTTCGCATGGCCGATATGCAGGTAACCATTTGGCTCTGGAGGAAAGCGCGTCACCACCTGCCCAGCATTTTTACCGGCAGCAATATCTTTCTCGATAATCGTTCGAATAAAGTTCGCTGGATATTTTTCGATATCTTCGTTCATGTTGTTGGTTTCACAGTAGCCATCCAAAGATGGTGAATTAGTCGAATAACAGTGCGCCGACGCAGGTCAGAGTCACCATAACAAATAGTAGCCATTTTAACGCATTCTGCGGCACGTTGATGGCGACTCTGACGCTCAATGTCGCTCCGGCAACCATACCCGCGGCAAGTATCAATCCAGGCACCCACAATACCTGGTCGCGGCTGATGAATACCACCAAGGCGACAATGCTAAACGCCGCCGTGCAGACCATCTTTAAGGCATTGGTTCGTACCAGATCATAACGTAAACCGCCGGCTAAGGCGGCGATCAAAATAAAACCGACGCCGGCCTGAACAAAGCCGCCGTAGACACCCGCGCCAAACAGCATCAATGCTGCAGTGGGCCGCTCGAAGACTTTGTAGGGTACGGTTCCCGGCTCAGGTATTACCGCGCCGGGCTTGATTAACATCACCAAAGCCAAGGTCACCATGGTACCGAGCAATATAGGCTTCAAGACCCCTACCGGCAGGTAAGCTGCAAACAGGGATCCGACCAAGGCACCCAGCAGCGTCGGTATCAATACCGGTCCTATGGCGCTTGAGTCGAGTTTGTCCTGGTCTTTAAAACCCTTAACACCCGCCAGAGATTGGAATAACACTCCAACTCGGTTCGTCGCATTGGCGATATCGGCGGGCATGCCCAACAGCATCAACGCTGGCAGGGTCAGCATTGAACCGCCACCCGCTAGTGTGTTGATGAATCCGCCGATTACCCCTGCGGTCAACAAAGCTAAAATACCGGTAATACTTAAGGACGCGTCCAAACTGATTTACCACAAAGCGTATAGAGAAGGCGCATGGTATGCGAGGCGCCCGGAATGTCAATGTTGATGGTGCAATTAGCTTGCCGCCTTGAGATGAGCATCAGCCTCATTTTGGTCGGTACAGTGGCACGCTTTGTCGGGCTACCCGATACAACTCCCCTTCTTCATTGCCTATCACCAGCTGCTCGTTATTATCCCAGGTGACCGCCTCAACCTGTTTCGACTCGCGCCGTGGCAAGGGCAATCGATAGGCCGTGCCCGACAACCATTGGTCGCTATTGACGGGTTTTTCAAACAGCCAGAGATCTGTATAACCGATCACGGCCAAAAAGCGCCCATCTGGAGAGAGATCAGCACCAGTGGCCACTGCCAGCGCGGCGTTGTCGTCAACCCGGGTCAATAGGTTGAAGCGATCGGTATATCGTGTATCGAGACGATACAGCACTGCGCCAGTTTCAAATTTATCGATTTTGCCAGGTTCACGATGTTTGGTAATGAAGTACAACTTATCTTGAAAGACAAACAGCGCCTCACTGTCGTAGTGCCAAAGCTTGGCAGGATACTGCTGCTGTTCAGGATAGCGGATCGGTAAAAAACTCACCGGTCGCGTCAATTCCACCGCTCGTGGGTTAGGCTCTGGTATGACGTAGACGCCAAGATCGCGGCGTGCATTGCCATTGTTGCCCATATCAGCAATATAAATGACCTCATCGTCAATCGCGATGTCTTCCCAGTCGACATTAGCCGCCACGAGGACGGGCAAACCTGGCCACGGGGTCTTGCCTCGAGCGCTCACCTCGCCATGGAATTGTCCGGCTAAAAAGCCGGGAAAGATAATTTTGCCCAAGTGATCAATGGCAAACAGACGAGCTTGGTCGCCACTGTCGTTATGGGCCCAGTAGACATCATCAAATCGCCGACTTTTAACGAGACCACTTAATTCATTAAGGGCGCTGAACTTGATGAATGTGGGGGTGCCAAGCACTGAGTCGGCGACTACCGTGAGGGACCACAAGCAACTCACGATAACCAGCAGATGTCTCAAACACATAGTCGTTCCTTCCTGAAAAATTGCTTTGCGCGATGGGCGCAACCTGCCAGCCAGTATAATGCCGTTGACTAAAAAACACTTGCAACATCACATCAGGTCGCTATCATGTCCGGCATGTGCAAACTCAACCAGTCCAATTTTACCCGTGTTACGCCACCGCTGACCAGCGAAGCCGTCGTTGCTCGCTGTGTTGCACAGACTGATGGCTTCTTTACCGACGGCTTCTTTACCGACGGCTTCTTTACCGACGGCTTCTATAGCTACAGCTTCTTTACGAAGAGATAGATCGCATAATACAAGATTAGGCGGTCATAACCGCCGACAGGAAACCCCGATAGGCGCAGGTCAATCGGGGTTTTTTTTTAGTTATAACTTTAATGACTCAATACTCTCGATGAATGAACAGGATCTGTGGATCAGGAAATCAACATGACTAACGTGATAGTGGATGATTTAAACGTGTTAAGTGAGCAAACCCTAATGACGCCTAACCAACTTAAGAAGTTGATTCCTGCCTCAGGCAAAGCACTTGCCAACGTTGCGAATGCGCGGTTAACCATCAAGGAAATCCTCGAGCACAATGATCCTCGATTGTTCTTGATCATTGGTCCCTGTTCAATACACGACGTTGATGCGGCAATGGAGTATGCTCGCCGCCTCAAGGTGCTTGCTGATGAAGTTCAAGACAGCTTGGTCCTCGTGATGCGGGTTTATTTTGAAAAGCCCCGCACGACAGTGGGATGGAAGGGTTTTATTAATGATCCCTATATGAATGACTCTTTCGCCATTGAAGACGGCCTCAAGCTTGCCCGACAATTACTGGTAGATTTAGCCGAGATGGGCATGCCGACGTCTACCGAGGCGCTCGACCCCGTTTCGCCACAATACCTACAGGACATGATCAGCTGGAGCGCTATCGGTGCCCGCACCACCGAATCGCAGACCCACCGTGAAATGGCCAGTGGCTTGTCTTCTGCCGTCGGCTTCAAAAATGGTACCGATGGCGGGCTAGCCGTTGCCATTAATGCCCTGCAGTCTGTCTCAGCGCCTCATCGATTCCTCGGAATTAATCATGAAGGTCAGGTCTCAGTGATTCGAACCCGTGGCAACCAGCATGCCCATATCGTCCTGCGTGGTGGTGGGGGCAATACGAACTATGACTCGGTCAATGTCGCAGTGTGTGAGCAGGCGTTGGCCAAGGCATCGATTGACGCCAACATCATGATTGACTGCAGTCATGCCAATTCATCGAAAAATTATGCCTTACAGCCTCTCGTCATGGAGAACGTCGGCAATCAGATCGCCGAGGGCAACCGTTCTATCGTTGGTTTAATGGTGGAAAGCAATTTGAATGCGGGCAACCAGGCGATTCCCGACAAGCTCGAGGACCTCGAGTATGGCGTCTCAGTGACTGACGCTTGTGTTGACTGGGCAGCTACAGAGGTAATGATTCGAGACCTACGAGACCGAGTCAAAACCCACTTGCCAGAACGACAAGCGCTTCGTGCTGCAGGTTTTAAGGCGAAGTCAGCCTGAGTAGCGTCGAACCATGGGAGATCTACCTTGACGTCGATGGGGTCTGCGCTGACTTCATCAGCCCGGCGTTAAAACTTGTGGGCCTGGACCCTGACGAGACAATGCAACGCTGGGCTACTGAGTTTGCCGGCGAGTTTTATCCCGCTGAACTCATGGGCATGCCACGAGATGTGTTTTTCGGTGAGATCGATACCCACGGTGCCCGCTTCTGGCGTGAACTTCCGGCTTACCCTTGGTTTCCGGCGCTACACCAGAGCTTGTCAAAGCTAGGTCACGTGGTGTTTTTAACTGCCCCTACCGGCTTTCCCGATTGTCTGGCTGGGAAGTACCAATGGCTTTGTGACTATTTTGGCGAAGGCTATAACGACTGCATTTTTACCAGTCATAAGGACCGCCTGGCCCATCCCCGGGCGATTCTGATTGACGACAGCGACAGTAATATTGCCTCATTCAACCAACGCGGGGGGCAGGGACTGACATTTCCGCAGATGTGGAATCTTGCCGGGCATGCTGACGACCCTGCAGCATTGATCATTGAACAAGTCAGCCGCATCGTCTCACCGCCGCCGAGCTAGTTAAACCCTAAGGGGCTATCTTTGTCTGGCGGCTAGGGGTGAGACTCGGCAACGACTAAAAATAAGCGTTTTCGGTCACCGTATGGTCCGTGACATCTTTCACTGCTGTGAGCTCAGGAATCAGTTCCAGCAGGGTTTTCTCGACCCCATCTTTGAGCGTCATATCTACCATGCCGCAACCCTGGCAACCCCCGCCAAACTGCAGTATCGCGATATTCATATCCACAACTTCAACCAGGCTGACATTACCACCATGGCTCGCCAGTGATGGGTTAACCTGGCTGTGAAGCACATAGTTAATCCGATCTTCGATGGGGCTGTCATCTGAGACTTTAGGTACCTTAGCATTCGGTGCCTTAATCGTGAGCTGGCCACCCATCTTGTCTTTCGCATAATCCACCATCGCATCCGCCAGAAACGGCTTGCTGCGCGAGTCGATCCAGGCGCCGAAACCCGTATATTCGGCTTTTTCATCGGTGGCTTGTTCTTCGCCAGCTTTACAGTAGGCTATGCAGGTCTCCGCCATCGGAGTGCCTGGGTCGGAGATAAAGATGCGAATATCATTGGCATCGTCTTGTTTGGACAGCAAACTGACCAGATATTCCTGGGCTGATGGTGTGATTTCGACCATGTCCGAGTCCATACGCAATAAATGAGAAGGCAATTGTAACTAATCCCCCCCCTGATGAGCAATGGCCACGACCCTAAGCCTCTGCTTTTTAAAGATTTTCAAACCCTCCAAGATGAAGAAGATTCATCTTCGCAAAGACGGATCTTCAATCCACCGCAACGCTACACCTGCTAAACTCGCCGGCTGTGAATAACCGCCCATAAAAGATACCTGAAAACATGAAACAATCACCTCGCTCGGCCCTCCTGCATGCCCAACTGCAACAACGCATCCTGGTAATGGATGGCGCCATGGGCACCATGATCCAAGAGCTGAAACTCACTGAAGCCGACTTTCGCGGCGAGCGGTTCATTGATCATCCCTCCGACGTCAAAGGCAATAACGAGTTGCTGACCCTCACGCAGCCGGCGGCCTTGAAAAATATCCACATGGCGTATCTGCGGGCTGGATCAGACATTATCGAAACGAATACTTTCACGGCCAACCGTGTCTCCCAGTCAGATTATGGCACCGAGGAGTTTTCCTATGAGATCAATGTTCAGGCAGCCCGCCTCGCCAGACAGGCAGCGGATGAGATCACTGCGGAAGACCCCACCAAACCCAGGTTCGTTGCCGGCGCCGTTGGCCCCACGACCCGTGCTGCGAGCCTGTCACCTAAAGTCAATGACCCAGGTTTCCGGAACATTACCTTTGACGAACTCGTTGAAGACTACAGCGAGGGTATTCGCGCCCTGATCGAAGGCGGTGCCGACATTATTTTGATCGAAACGATTTTTGATGTCCTGAATGCCAAGGCGGCAATCTATGCGGCTTTGAGCGTCTTCGAAGCGCTTGATACAGAATATCCGATCATGATCTCAGGGACTATCACGGATGCCTCAGGTCGACTACTGTCAGGCCAAACCGTCGAAGCATTCTGGGCTTCAATTCGTCATGCTAAACCCATATCTGTTGGCTTTAACTGCGCGCTCGGGGCAGACGAATTACGACCCTATATTGCCGATGTCAGCCACATTGCAGATTGCTATGTTAGTGCTTATCCCAATCGCGGCTTACCCAACGAGTTTGGTGAGTACGACGAAACTATTCCGCAGATGGTCGCGTCGATTGAAGATTATTTGAGTTCCGGGCTGATCAATATCATCGGTGGTTGCTGTGGTACTGGGCCAGATCATATCCGTGAATTCACTCGAATTGCAGCCAATTATGCCCCGCGGCCGATTCCTGTTGTCAGTCCCAAGTTGCGCCTCAGTGGACTCGAACCTTTCAACATTGATGACGACTCTTTATTCGTCAACGTCGGTGAACGAACCAATGTTACCGGCTCCCAAAAGTTCTCTCGCCTGATTATTGAGGAAGACTATGATGCCGCCCTAGAGGTTGCCCTTTCCCAGGTCAATAATGGCGCGCAGATCATCGACATCAATATGGATGAAGGCATGCTTGACTCCAAGACTGCCATGGTTAAATTTCTGCACCTAGTCGCCTCTGAGCCAGATATCAGCCGAGTCCCTGTGATGGTGGACTCCTCAAAATGGGAGATTATCGAGGCTGGTCTAAAATGCCTGCAGGGCAAATCTATTGTCAACTCTATCAGTCTCAAGGCTGGCGAGGCGGAGTTTGTCCATCAGGCGAAAATATGCCTGAAGCATGGTGCCGCGGTCATCGTTATGGCCTTTGATGAAGATGGCCAGGCAGACAGCTTGATACGTAAAAAAGCGATCTGTCGGCGATCCTATGACATTCTGGTCAACCAAGTTGGGTTCCCGGCGGAAGATATTATTTTCGACCCGAATGTATTTGCGGTTGCTACTGGTATCGAAGAGCATGTGACCTACGGCAAGGACTTTATTGACGCCTGCGCATTTATTAAAGCGGAATTACCTGGCGCAAAAATCTCGGGCGGCATCAGCAACGTGTCGTTTTCCTTTCGGGGTAACAACCAGGTTCGCGAGGCCATCCATGCGGTGTTCCTGTACCACGCGATCAAAGCCGGGCTGACCATGGGCATCGTGAATGCGGGTCAATTGGCGATCTATGAAGATATTCCTGCCGATCTGCGGGATCGAGCCGAAGACGTGATTCTGAATCGCCGTGCAGATGCTGCAGAGCGCTTGCTGGAAGTGGCAAATCAGTACTCTGGAGGCGCGAGCAAAGGTAAAGCGGAGGACCTTTCATGGCGCGAGCTGCCCGTTGAAGAGCGCCTCGCGCATGCCCTAGTCAAGGGTATTAATACCTACGTCGTGGCTGACACGGAAGAAGCACGCTTAAATTATGATCGCCCTATCGAGGTCATCGAAGGACCCTTGATGACAGGGATGAACCGCGTCGGCGACCTGTTCGGTGCGGGCAAAATGTTTCTTCCCCAGGTGGTCAAAAGCGCTCGGGTGATGAAACAATCGGTAGCGCACTTAGTGCCCTTTATCGAAGCTGCCAAAGACGGAAAGTCCAAGCCACGTGGAAAAATCTTGATGGCCACGGTCAAGGGTGATGTGCATGATATCGGTAAAAATATCGTTGGCGTAGTCCTGCAGTGCAATAACTACGAGGTCATCGACCTGGGCGTAATGGTCTCTGCAGACAAAATCATCAAAACTGCGATCAGTGAGAACGTTGACATCATTGGCCTCTCTGGTTTGATCACGCCCTCCCTGGACGAGATGGTGCATGTGGCCTCCGAACTCGAACGCCTGAAGATCAATCTACCATTAATGATTGGTGGCGCCACAACGTCAAAGGCCCACACTTCCGTGAAGATTGAACCCTGCTATACCGCTAATGCAACGGTGTATGTCGCGGATGCTTCTCGAGCCGTTGGGGTGGCGACTAAGCTACTCAGCGAAGAACTCAAACCCGCATTTTGCGAAGAGTTGCGCGCAGAGTACGCCATGATTCGAGAGCGCAACAAGCATCGTCGGGCGAAAGGTAATCTGCTGTCTTATGCCCATGCTCAGGATAATCGCACCCACATCGACTGGCAAACCCCTGCCGTACCGGCATTCACCGGCACACGGACATTCGAGGGCTATGCCCTGGCTGAACTGGTTGACTACATCGACTGGAACCCGTTCTTCAATACCTGGGAGTTAGCGGGCAAGTTCCCCGCGATTCTTGATGACGAGGTCGTCGGTGAGACCGCACGGGAACTCTACAACGATGCCCAGGCGATGCTTGAAAACCTGGTGAGTCAGGATCTGATCCGCGCTAATGCGGTCATTGGCTTTTGGCCAGCCAACAGTGTCGGTGACGATATACTGGTCTACACGGACGAATCCCGAACGCAGGTAAAAACGCGGCTGCACCATCTGCGTCAGCAGATGTCGAAACCCAACGAGCAGCCTAACTACTGTTTGGCTGACTACATTGCGCCCGTTGATTCAGGTCAGGCAGATTACATCGGGGGTTTTGTCGTCACCACCGGTCTGGGTGTGGATGAATTAGCTGCGCAATATGAGGCGAATCACGACGATTACAACTCGATTCTGCTCAAGGCTCTGGCAGACCGGTTTGCTGAGGCGTTTGCCGAACGGATGCACGAACGGGTACGAAAAGAATTTTGGGGCTATGCGACGGATGAAGTGTTGGGCAACGAAGACTTGATCAAAGAGAGGTACCAGGGCATACGCCCTGCACCGGGTTATCCTGCTTGCCCGGATCATACCGAAAAGGCCGCCCTGTTCGACTTATTAGACGCCACGGCTAAAACCAGCGTCAGTCTCTCGGAAAACTATGCCATGTCGCCTGCTTCAGCTGTCAGCGGCTTTTACTTTGCGCATCCAGAGGCACGTTACTTTGGCTTGGGGAAAATCGATCGCGACCAAGTGGAAAGTTATGCCGAGCGCAAGGGCATGACTGTCGCAGAGATCGAGCGGTGGTTGTCACCGGTGTTGAACTATCAATAAGCACGCTGGCTATTGATCATTGATAGCGCACTGAACAAGTCCTCGGGCGCCAGTAGAAATGGTGATAAACTACCCGCCTCGAGGACCAGCAGGTAGATATAGCCACCATGAACAACAACGACAAGCTCACAGAAACCAACGACGAAAGCGAAGCAACACCAAAAAAAGCGCCGAGCTTTATCCAGGTAATGTTAAGTGTATTTGCTGCGGCTTTTGGTGTGCAAAGCGGTAAGAATCATGAGCGGGACTTCAGTACCGGCAACCCGCTAGCCTATATCGTCGGCGGTGTGCTCTTCACGCTGGCATTCATACTAACGATCGTTAGTATCGTCTCGATGGTGTTGCCTTAACAACCGAGCACTGATGGGCCGGATATAAACCGACCACTGACAGCCTCTCCGCCGCCCGCTGCCCTGTATGACCGGCAGCGAGTGCTCGCACAAACCATGAGTGGGCCGCTAAACTACTGACCAGAAACCCAGTAAACCATGGCGATAACCGCTATACAGATCAACATGACGGCGCTTATTGCATCTGCGGTACTATCTGATTGTTGTTCGTTGTTGCTCATGTTGACACCTGCTTAGTGATTAGCGTTGCGGGGATAATCCCGAGGGATTTGATTATACGGAAGCAGAGTACTCTGACTCAAGGTTTTCAGGCATTAACCTTGCGTCAATTGTGATAGCAGACCCCAATTCCGTTCTTTGATCGCCCGATTAACTCAGCCGGGGCTGTGATGCTGGTTAAAACCAGCGAGTCTAACGATATGACTAAATGGTCGTACGCGCTTGAGAGCCATTCTGTTAATTTAGCCAACCTACACCACTGTCCCCGCGTCAAGGCAGAATCACCTATGTATATCTATGATAATTACGATCAAACTATGGTCGATGAACGGGTTAACCAATATCGTGATCAAACCCAGCGATTCCTGGCAGGCGAGTTACCCGCCGAAGAATTCCAGCATCTGCGACTGAGGAATGGCCTTTATATCCAGCGGCTGGCACCCATGCTTCGCGTGGCGGTCCCTTACGGTATGCTCAACTCGCCGCAATTACGCAAACTCGCCTACATCTGCCGACATTTTGATCGCGGTTACGCGCATTTTACAACTCGCCAAAATGTCCAATACAACTGGCCGAAACTGGCAGAGGTTCCGGACATTCTCGCCGAACTCGCCAGTGTGCAGATGCACGCGATACAAACCAGCGGCAATTGCATCCGCAATGTCACATCCGACCAATACGCTGGGGTGGCCATCGACGAAATCGAAGACAGCCGTCCTTGGGCAGAGCTGATTCGGCAGTGGTCGACATTTCATCCTGAGTACAACTGGTTGCCGAGAAAATTCAAAGTTGCCGTGACTGGCGCGAGAGAAGACCGCGCTGCGGTTCAGGTGCACGATATCGGTGTGCGACTGGTAGAGCGAGACGGCATCGTCGGTTTTCAGATCCTAGTTGGTGGTGGGCTGGGGCGGACCCCGGTGATTGCCCCCGTGATTCGAGACTACCTCGACAAGGAACATTTGCTAACCTACCTCGAAGCCATTCTGCGGGTGTACAACCGCTTTGGTAACCGCGAAAACAAGTACAAGGCACGCATCAAAATTCTAGTCAGAGCTATGACTCCGGCTGTTTTTGCGGCTAAGGTAGAGCAAGAATGGCAGTCTCTGAGAGACGGTCCGGATACCTTGACCGACGCCGAAATCAATCGGGTTAAAGCCTGTTTCACCCGCCCGACGTACATTGAAGCATCTAACAACCCGTCAGTGCTGGTGAGCGCGTTGAAGGAAGATTTTGCATTTAAGGCGTGGCACAGCCGTAACGTCAAGCCGCATCAACAGGCTGGCTACGCAATCGCTAATCTGGCAATGAAAGCTACCGGGATCGCGCCGGGCGATGTTACCGACGACCAGCTCGAGACGATTGCCGATCTGGCGGATCAATACAGCTTCGGCGAGATTCGGGTTACTCATGAACAAAATGTCACCTTCAGTGATGTCCGCCAGGATGAGTTATATAACCTTTGGCAAAAGTTGTGCGTGGCGGGGCTTGCCTCGCCTAATCTAGGCCTGTTGACCGACATCATTTGTTGTCCCGGCGGAGACTATTGTTCTTTGGCGAACGCCAAGTCAATCCCGGTGGCTGAAGCCATTCAGCGCCAGTTTGATGATCTTGACTACCTACACGACCTGGGCGATTTAGATATTAATATCTCAGGCTGCATGAACGCCTGCGGCCATCACCATGTTGGCAATATCGGCATTCTTGGCGTAGATAAAAAAGGCGCTGAGTTCTATCAAGTCTCCATCGGCGGTTCGGCCAGCAATGACGCAGCGCTGGCGAAAATTCTCGGGCCATCTTTCGCGCAAGAAGTGATTCCTAGCGTTATACAGAAACTTGTTGATGTGTATTTAACTCGGCGGGAATCTGACGAACAATTTCTCGAGACCTACAGCCGTATCGGCATACAACCCTACAAAGACAGTGTCTACGCTTAAGCAGGAAACATACTGATGCCAACCATTATCAAAGACCAGGTCATTATAGCGTCACCGTTTGTAACCTTGAGCCTTGACGACGCCAACCGTGACACAGCTAATTGCTTGTTGCCTATGGCGTACTACATTGAACACCATGAGGCGCTACAAGGCCGGCAAGATATCGGCATTTGGGTTGCTGCCGGCGAAGCCGTTGAAGATATCGCCGCCTTTGTGCATCAACTAGCGGTCATCGCGCTGGATTTCCCGCATTTTGGCGACGGTCGAGGCTATTCCAGCGCAACGATCTTACGTCGACAATTGGGCTATCAAGGTGAGATCAGAGCGATAGGTGATGTCCGTCGAGATCAACTAGAACAGATGCAGCGTTGTGGGATCAATGCCTACGAGCTTGCTGATGGCCAGGACATTCAATCAAGCGCTGCAGGACTGGCGGGGTTCAGCTTTAATTATCAAGCCTCTATTGATTCACCGACGCCCCTATTCCGCCAGCGTTAACGGGCCGGCCCCGCTCAAAACCGAAAATTTAGTCGAGGCTGGCAAACCGCTAGTCTGAGGTCAGATGGTAAATGACTTCTGCATTGCAATGGGATCACTTAATATCAACGTTATGGAAAGCGATCCCGTCTTATTTTCATTTTTTCTGATTTTCACTTCTGCGGCGGTGCTGGCAACGCTTGCGCTGTTTACCCGCCAGCCACTGGTGGTGGCCTATATCGCCATCGGTGTGATTCTCGGCCCGTCTGGCACCTCGTTAATTTCTGATCCATCCCTGATTAGCAGCATCGCTAAGATCGGCATTATATTCTTGCTGTTTTTACTCGGCCTCGATATGCAACCGTCGAAGCTGGGCAATATGCTGGGCAGCGCCTTGCTGGTTGGTTTGGCCAGTTGCGCGGCATTTTTTGCGGTGGGGTTCGCTGTCGGCATCCTGTTCGGCTATACCCAATTAGAAAGCCTCATTATCGGTGTCGCCATGATGTTTTCCAGTACCATTATCGGCATCAAGCTACTGCCGACGACGGTTCTGCATCATCGACGTACTGGCGAACTGGTTGTCAGCTTATTGCTGATTCAAGACGTCATCGCGATCATCGTTCTGTTGGTGCTGACCGGTGGTTTCCTGGAGTTCAGTAGTGTCGACAAATTACTGAAAGTTGGCCTCGCCTTACCCCTATTAATTGGTTTCGCGTGGTTGTTCGTTAATTTCGTCTTGCTCAAGCTATTGGCGAAATTTGATGCCTTTCTCGAATATGTTTTTCTACTCGCCATCGGCTGGTGTTTGGGTTTGTCAGAGCTGGCAACTTATGCCGGGTTGTCCCACGAGATCGGTGCATTTATCGCCGGGGTCTCTGTAGCGACCAGCCCCATTGCGCAATACATTGCGGTTAACTTGCGGCCTTTACGGGATTTCTTTTTAGTGATGTTCTTTTTCTCGCTAGGCGCAGGCTTTCAATTAGGTTTGCTCAGCCACGTACTCATACCTGCCCTGGTGATGGCAACACTCGTCTTAGTACTTAAGCCCATCGTCTTTCATGGCTTACTAAGAAACCGCAGCGAGTCCAATACCAACAGTTGGGAAATAGGTTTTCGGCTTGGTCAGATCAGTGAGTTTTCACTACTCATCGCCTATATCGCCAGCGCCGAGTTGTTGATCGGCGAGGATGCGTCGCACCTGATTCAGGCAACGGCGATCCTCACATTCCTGCTGTCTTCCTATATTGTCGTGTTCCGTTACCCGACACCCATTGCGGTCTCAGATCGCCTTCGCCGAGACTAGCTTCGTCGCTTTGCGCCACAAGCACAAAACACGAAGCCTCTCAGGTTTCGCCTAGGCAACGCCGAAAGGTCGCACTGCACTTCGCTCGGCGTACACCGATCAATCGCCGCTTACTTGTCTAGATTAACCAACGTTCTGCCCGTCACTTGCCCAGCGAAAATTTGATCAATCACCACCGGCAAATCGGACAAGCCGATTTCAGTGGTCATAGCATCCAGGCTATCTAGGCGCCAGTCTGTGGCCAGACGCTGCCAGATTGAAGCCTTTGTTACTAGGGGCAGCTGTACCGAATCGATACCCAGTACATTGACGTTGCGCAGAATGAAGGGCAACACGGTGGTCGTAAATGCTGGCGAAGCTACCAGGCCACATATCGCGACGCTACCACCATACTTGAGGCTTTTGATAACATTCGAGAGAATCTCGCCACCGACGGTATCCACGGCATGAGCCCACGATTCCGCCAGCATCGGTCGTTTATTCTCCGCACTTAATTCATCCCGGCTGATCACTTGTGTGGCGCCCAGAGACTTCAAGTAATCTGCCTTGTCGGCTTTTCCAGAACTGGCGACCACTTCAAACCCGAGCTTCTTAAGCAATGCCACAGCGACCGATCCGACGCCACCCGTGGCCCCAGTGACCAATACCGGACCATCGGCCGGTACCGCGCCCATTTGCTCTAGTTTGGCCACGCACAGCGCTGCGGTGAAGCCGGCGGTACCAATCACCATACTCTCACGAGCGGTCAAACCCGCCGGCAGCTTAACCACCCAGGCCGCTGGCACGCGAATATACTGACCATAACCACCGGGGGTATTCATACCCAGGTCATAGCCGATGACGATGACTTCATCATTAACGGTGAAATCTCCGATGCTGGATTCAACCACAACACCCGCCGCATCGATCCCTGGCGTATGGGGATAATTCTTGGTGACCCCCGGTATCCCTTTTGAAGACAGGGCATCCTTATAATTAACAGACGAATACTGGACTCGAATCAACACCTCGCCATCAGGCAAGTCAGCTGTGTTGCGTTGAATGACCTGCTGTTGCATGCCGGCTTCGGTTTTTTCTACCCAAAATGCGTTGAATTCAGTCATGGTGCTCTCTTCATATAGATAGGATTATTAATGATCCACGGTGAGTGACCTCACCACAGACTAGAACCTAAACGGTTCATGGTTACGTAAGGCTTCGGCACCCTTCAAGCGCGTCAGGGCAGCAGTGAACCGTTCAACCAGTTTCTCGACTCGATTTCGGTCCTCAACATACTTGACCAGGAAGACATCCGCGGCCTGGCATTTATCCACGATGTATTCATCGCTGGTTTTAAGCTCATCTACCAGTTTGTGCTCAAGGGCCCGTTTGCCGTACCAAGCTTCACCCGTCGCCACCTCAGCAATATTCACCACCGGACGGTTTTCAGCAATAAATTCCTTGAACAAGACATGGACATCCTCAAGCTCTTCAAGAAACTTTTGCCGACCCTTATCGGTGTTTTCGCCAAACATGGTCAAGGTTCTCTTATGCTCGCCAGCAGTCAAAATCTCCACGTCGACGTCTTTGCTTTTCAGCAGACGGTGGAAATTGGGGATTTGTGCAACCACGCCAATCGAGCCTAACAAGGCGAAGGGTGCTGCGATAATGTGAGTTCCTATACAGGCCATCATATAGCCACCACTCGCCGCCACTCGATCTACGGCGACTGTCAGCGGAATATCTTTGCTTACGATTCGACTCAGCTGAGAAGCCGCCAGCCCGTAGCTATGCACCATCCCGCCAGGGCTCTCAAGCCTCACCACCACTTCATCTGCGGGGGTTGCTATCGACAATATGGCGGTGACCTCTTCTCGAAGTTGATCCACCGCGCTGGCCTGCACATCACCATCAAAGTCGATAACAAAGACACGTTGCTTGGTATCCTCGCCGGTCTTAACCGCTTGCTTCTGACTTTTCAGAAGCGCTTTGGCTCGCTTCTTCTCATTCTTGATGTCTTGCTTCAAAGCTTCAGGATTGAGTACCGCGTCTTTTAGCGTGAAGCTGACGGATTCGATGGCATCGTTTAAGCTTCGAACCTCGATATGGCCCCGCTCAACCCGACGCTGCTTGTGCCCTACCCCTACCAGAACCACCAGCAGGATGATCATCGCGATCAACAAAGTCACCGTCTTCGCCAGAAATAGGCCATAGTCGTTAAGAAATTCCAATCGTACAATACTCCAACTAGATGAAAAACCGAGGTATCCTAACACAAAACATATACGTTAAACTTCGGAAAAACTTGGGTTGTCTATGCCGACTAATACACTGATTATCGAACTACAGGCCAAGCAGAAGCTTCTTGCCGAACGCTTCAGGCAGGGCTTTCTCCAACGAGACCATGCGGTCTTTCAGTTCAACTTTGAAACGCAGGAGGCCTTCCATCTCATTATTGACGGCGCCGACCTTGATCTGTTGCCTGGTTATCATCCGCAACCAACGATCAACTTGTATATTGATAACCATGCGACCTGCTGGGGACTAATTAATGGCGAAGTCGACGGAATGGAAGCGTTTTTACAGGGTCAATACCGTGCCGATGGCAATATCGTCTTGAGTCAGTTGCTCCTGTACCTGTTTCGCAGTCATGACTCAACGATTGCCTACGAGGTGCAGGATTAGACGCCAGCACTAATTATCACCTGGCGATCAGGCACTAGGTCGACTTGAGGAGGCCTGATAATCCAGACGATTTGAGCTCACTGCGAATAACCAAGCGTAACTGGTTTTTTGGCCAGGCGATCATTCACCATATTCATGGTCTGCGGCCCCTGCCACCAGCATCGATGAACAATCCGCAGAGATGCCAGCATCTTTGCGCTGCCGACAGTGGGCGGATTAGATAACGCCAAGATCCCGTGCCATCAAGATGGCCTGGCTTCGGCTTTTGACTTTTAACCTCCGATAAACCGCGTTCAAGTGAGCTTTTACGGTTCCCTCCGCCATGCATAGGTGTTTCGCAATCACTTTGTTCGGCATGCCATCTAGCAAGCCCATAAACACCGCAAGCTGCTTAGGCGATAAATCGAGTTTAATAGGTGATTCCGGGGATGCGGCTGCAAGTTTTTGATTGAAATCTAACTTTTTGGCAAGATTCACAGGGATGTAATAACCCCCGAGCATGACTAACTTGATTGCGCTTAGTAACATATCCACGGGAGACGACTTAAGGATAAAACCGCGGGCACCGCAAACATAGACTTTCTCAGCAATCTCTAGGCTGGACTCGTCCGAAAATATCACAACCGGTATTTCAGGATACAAGCTTCGCAAAACCACGACAGCGTCCGCGCCGATTGTATCATCGAGGTTTAGGTCGAGTGTGACTAAGCCGAAATCCACATCCCGTAGTAGAATTGCCTGGGCGGCTTCGAAGGTTCCACAGCCTACCACCTCTGCAAACAGACCAGTAGACAGCAGCGCTGTTTTCACCGCATCCATGACAATCGGATGTTTCTCGACGACTAGGGCTTTCATTATCACGTTTTAGGTGCTCGTTGATACCGAAGGGCACGGGCACACACCCCGACATACTTACGATAGTTGTAGGGGTGACGCCTGTCCACTTGGAAACACACTCGTTTCCGATGAGAATTTGGCTTGTTAGAGCAAGCCAAACCAGCCTGTTGGACACCTTCACCAGGTTGTAGGACCGGTGAATAGCCTTTCAGTAGTCTAAGGTCAACTGCAGCGAGATACATGATCGTTTTCATTCAGCTAGCGCAGAGACTTAGTCAAGCTCCCAGACTTTAGCGTTGAAAACTTTGGTTGCTAAGTTCACGGTAGAAATATGCAGTATCCTCGCGGAATCATCGTCATCAAAGCCATACACCTTGAGCGATGTACCAGACCTGGACCATAAGCCGAGAGTCATTGCCTGTTCTAAATGCCCCGAGTCGTCAATAGCTTGCACTGTGCCGGTGAAGTACCCCTTGGTGTGCGCTGCATTTGTGCTAACCATGTTATGGGTTGTGTGTACCAGCCCATACTTTCCTGCAATGCCCTCGTAGGTAATACTCATGCCTTTGTCATTCATCGTGATTGACGCGACATCGAGAGAGACTTCCAGAGGTTCGCCAAATTTTACTTCTGCTGCTTGAGCCGGACAGGAAAGTAAAAAGGTTAATAGCAATGCCGTAAGTATCTTGTCAGTAGTCATGATAAGGGTTTTTACCTCGCATGTTGATAATAAGGCAAGGCTGCCATGGCCGACATTTAAAGTATAGATTAGTTCGGGTTTGGTTAGCGGCGTACCTAACGGGCAATCAACAGGCACATATAATGGCTGATCGTTGTGTAGAGCTACGGCAGAGCTTTACCCCGGTTGTTTACGATAGGTTGAATGGGAGTCAACCTGTCGGGTCTCACAGTCCAAAATTATTGACTCGGCTTAGAGGCCTCGACCATTACAATTCATGAACCTTAACCATCAATTCAGTATAACCTTTGACGAAGGTTGAGTA
>TARA_B110000503_G_scaffold143746_1_pt1 | contig 30371 bp, 27 predicted proteins | sample TARA_B110000503 | Tara Oceans TARA_B110000503 (sample SAMEA4397472) | marine metagenome | biome: Polar Biome; feature: [SRF] surface water layer (ENVO:00010504); material: water (ENVO:00002006), including particulate matter (ENVO:01000060) such as... | depth 5 m | reverse complement strand
TACCCTCCGTTGCCTCATACCTGAGGTAGCAACTAGCTTGCAGGTAACGAGACCTCTAGACAAAAGTCATTCATACTTATTACACACATTTCAATAAACATGATCCCAAGACGATGAGTTTAAAGAGTTTTCTTAACTATCGCGATGAAAAAATATTCCAACAGGCTGAATGACCATTCTCGGATCAGTAGAGCCAAGAAACTAAGAAGTCGTCGACGGCTCGTGCAACTTGGCTAACGTAAAACATTAGTAATAAAGAATAATACTACTTTAATCGTAACGGGTTCTGGTGGCGAATAGCGATCCGAGTTTAGTAATTATATGCCTATTAATAAATGTAACCTACTGTATGGTTCTTTTTAGATGATTATAATCATCTAAAAAGAAAAAAAAGACAACATAATTAATTCATTATTTTACTGATTAAAAACCGTATTTGTAAAATACAACGAAAAATCAAAACAGTTCATTTAAATTACTTCCATAGATCAACAGTTAAAAGTTGAAATTCAAACATATCAAAATGAAAAAATTGCTAATACTATCCCTATTGATTGGCTTCAATAGTTTAACTTCAAATGGTCAGAAAATAGCTAAAGATAAAAAAGAAATCATAGCAGCCCTTGATAGCAAAGAGCCCATATATGCCAATACCGCTTTGAAGATATGGGAAAAGGCAGAAATAGGCTATCAAGAGTTTGAAAGCTGTGTTTTATTACAAGATCTTCTCAAGGCAGATGGATTCTCCATTCAAACAGGGGTTGCTGACATTCCTACAAGCTTTATCGCTTCTTATGGCTCTGGAAAACCAGTGATTAGCGTATTGGCAGAATACGACGCACTCCCTGGGGTATCTCAAGAGGCGGTTCCTTATCTAAAAGAAAGGGAAGATGGTAATCTATCAGGACACGCCTGCGGACATCATCTTTTCGGAACTGGAGCAGTTGCCGCAGCAATAGAGGTTAAAAACTGGCTACTCAAAACTGGTCATCAAGGTACTATTCGCGTTTATGGGACGCCTGCAGAGGAAGGCGGATCAGGAAAGGTATACATGGCAAGAGAAGGCTTATTCGACGATGTTGACGCTTCCTTGTATTGGCATCCAGGCAACGAAAATTCGGTAAGAGTTGCTTCCAATCTTGCTATAGCTAGCGTCAAGTTTCGCTTTAAAGGTATTTCAACTCATGCCGCTGGTGCGCCAGAAAAAGGACGTAGCGCTTTAGACGGTGTAGAAGTTATGGATTATATGATGAACATGATGCGTGAACATGTGCCCTCTGAAAGTCGCATTCATTATGTTATTACCAAGGGAGGAGAAGCTCCCAACGTAGTCCCCGCTAACGCAGAAGTATATTATTTCTTCCGCCATCCTGACATGCGCACGGTGAAGGATATTTTAGATCGATCAATTCTAGCCGCACAGGGTGCCGCATTGGGCACTGGAACTATAATGAGTTATGAGATGACCGGAGGTTCATTTAATATCTTACCCAATGCGATATTATCAGAAGTTATGCATAAAAACTTAACACTAGTCGGTGGGGTAACCTATACCGAAGAAGAACATACATTCGCAGAAAAGATAATGACCACCTACAATTCTGAAGACCTTCTTCCTGAAATGGCTTCTAAAGTAGAACCCTTTGTGACTTCTGAAATTGCCGGTAATTATTCAACCGATGCCGGGGATGTAAGTTGGATTGTTCCTTTGGTAAGTATGTCGGCAGCTACTTGGCCTCCAGGAACACCTGGCCACAGCTGGCAAGCAGTCGCTGCTGGTGGTACAACACTAGGCATTAAAGGTATGACCGTCGCTTCCAAAACGATGGCCATGACCATTATTGATCTTTTCAATGATCCTACGCTAATAGAAAAGGCTAAAATCGAATTAAACCGACGAAGAGGTGATAATTTCAAATATGAACCTATCATAGGTGATCGCGCTCCTGCATTAGATTATGCAGGAAACCATTAATTAAAGTGGTCTGATTTGCATTTCATCTATAAGTTCAAAAAACAGGCTTCTTCTTAATCGTTAATGTACTGAGTCAATGTTTTTTTCAGGAGGGTTTTCATGTGTACTCGATAAGTTTCTGGTGCCAATACTTCTACCTGATCTTTGAAAGAAAAAATAAGATTTTCTAATTCGAAATTGGGAATAACTTCAATTGAAACAATGAGGCTTCCTTGATCATCTTCATTTATCTGTTTCTGAGAACCATGCAAGGGCTTTGTTTTGATGTAGTCAGCCATCATTGACGAAAATTTCAGGGTGATTTTAACCTCATTTTGGTTTGTGTCTTTCCTTATCCCTATCACATCTTCAAAGTACTCAGCAAAATCGAAACGTTCATTCAATTTATAAGAAAGATCGTCTCGCACAATAAGTTCCTCTATACGATCTACTGCCAATGTCATTAATAGATCTCTTTTTTCATAATAACCCAAAACGTACCATCTATTATCGAATTCCTTTAAAAAATAAGGATGAATCGTGTGAACTTTAATGTTTTCGGCACCAAAAATTTTGTAGCTGATTTGGACGACATTATGGCTAATTATTGCCTTAAATAACAGACCGACATATTCTTTTCCTTTTAAGAATTCATTGGTTTCAAAAGCAATAATTCTTTTGTCAGAAACTTCTTGAAACGTGCCCAACTCTAATTTTGACAACAATTCGTCGATCCACTCAAACCCCGGCAATCCTGAAAAACGATTAAGAATTAATACTGCATCTTTAATGTGTTCTATTTCACCTTGATTTAAAGGCTGATTTCCGAAGGAATAAAACTCATCAGAATATCTATAATACTTGGAATTACCCTCCCAAATAGTAACAATAGGCGCCTGAAACTCTACTTGAAGATCTTTGATATCCTTATAAAAACTAGTTTTGCCAATCGGTTCTAAATTTCTGTAGGCCAACTCTTCATTAACTTCCTTTAGCAAATCTTTAAAGGAATATTTCTTTGATCTATTACGAATACATCGATCAATGACCTGATATCTAATTAGAGGTTTTTTATTATCCGGCATTTTACCACAAAGTTAATGAATGATGAGTAGTTCGGTAAAACTGAACTACTTGTATTTATCATTGTATAGTAATGAAAAATTAATTAATAATAATTCAAATATAAATTTGGCAGTGTGTTTATTCAAGACGATAGTTTAAGCACTCAGATCCAATCCGTAAAAATCAAAAGTCATGATACATCTTATAGAAAAAAAAATAACCTCAAATCAGGATCATCGCTATTTCAATACCCACTACAAAGCAACCGCTCCTATAGAAAATCGATTTGATGTGAAAGATACCATTCTCAACACATCAATAAGCTGTGGTGATATACGCATAAATCACAAAATCAAATCTGAGCAAATAAAAATTATCCGTGAAGCGCTCATCAATCCTTTTGATTTCTAAAAGCATAATCTGTCATTGATAACCATTAATCGTTAGAAAGAACATTGTCTTTAGTTAAAAAAAATACCTTTTAAAAGCTTCCATCGCTTCGTATTCTGCTAAGCCCAAACGGTGATAAGTTACTGCCGTTTCGCTATTTCTATCCGCAGCACGCTGCCAGAATTCTCTTTCATCACTACCTGGAAATACCGCGGAATCCTTTTGCGATTGGTGTTTAAATATGGCTTTCTTTTTCCGTAAAACCTCACTTGGACTTAAAGGGATTGACATTTCGATATCTTCTATCGACCATTCTTGCCATGCACCTCGATAGAGCCAAACCCAGCATTGACTCATGAAAGTTTCCTTTTTAAGGATCTCCAATGACTTAAATATGGCATCTAAACATACGCGATGCGTACCGTGTGGATCTGAAAGATCCCCTGCGGCATATATTTGATGTGGTTTTATTTTCTCAATAAGTTCAGAAATAATTTCAATATCTGGGGTACTGATTGGATTTTTCTCTATGGCCCCCGTTTCATAAAAAGGCATGTTCAAAAAATGAATATTTTCATCTGGTATTCCTACATATCTGCAAGCAGATTTGGCCTCCCCCATACGAATAAGTCCTTTTATTTTCTGAACAATAGGTTCATCTATTTGTCCTGCTTTCTTTTGCCCTATGGCTTTAACAACCTCTTTGTAGATCGGGATAATTTCTCCAGACGTCTCAGTGTATTCCTTGTGTAGGTCGGCGTAAAAGTCCGCAAATCTGATTACTTCTTCATCAAACACAGCAATATTCCCGGAAGTCTGATAAGCAACGTGTACCTCATGTCCTTGATCAACCAATCTCAAAAAGGTTCCACCCATAGAAATCACGTCATCGTCTGGATGTGGACTGAAAATGATGATTCGTTTTTTGGTAGGACTCGCACGCTCTGGACGATTGCTATCATCAACATTTGGTTTACCTCCTGGCCAACCAGTTATAGTGCGCTGCAATTTGTTGAAAATCTTGATATTTATATTATAAGCTGTGTCATTTTCAAGAATCAAATCCACCATTCCATGGTCAGAATAATCACGCGCCGTTAGCTTCAAAATAGGCTTATTCAACTTTAAACAAAGCCAAATAACAGCCTGCTTCATTAATTCTGGCGTCCAGTCTACACTTCCCGAAATCCAAGGTTGTTTGATCCTAGATAATTCAGCACCCGCAGCTGCGTCCAAAACAAAAATCGTATTGATATGAAACTGGAGATAACTCGCTGGTAAATTGTCTGATGGTGATTGTTCGATCGCTTGTGCAACAATTTTTGCCTTGCCCTCTCCCCAGGCCATAATGATGATTCTCCTCGCTTTTAGAATTGTGCCTACTCCCATCGTGATGGCCTTCATTGGAACATTTTCTTCACCAAAAAAATCACTGGCTGCATCCGACTTTGTAATATGGTCAAGATTGACCATCCTGGTCATCGACTGTAATGATGATCCTGGCTCATTAAATCCTATATGACCCGTGCGACCAATGCCTAATATTTGTATATCTAAACCACCATGTTTGGCGATTTTATCTTCATAATCGTCACAAAAAGTGCTGATATTTTTTTTATCGACAGTGCCATCTGGAATATGGATATTTTCGTTTTTTATGTCCACATGATCAAACAGCTGCTCATACATAAACTTCACATAACTTTGCAAAGCCATCGGATTCATCGGATAGTATTCATCAAGGTTGAAAGTAACTACATTTTCAAAACTAAGTCCCTCCTCCTTATGTAATCTAATCAGTTCTTTATATACACTTTTGGGAGACGACCCCGTCGCTAAACCAAGAACGCAATATTCACCTATGGCTTGTTTTTCTTTAATTGCCTGAGCAATCTCATTGGCAATAGCTGCAGAGGCGGTACCCGAATCTACATACAATTCGGTATGAATCTTCTCTTTCTTAGTGAAAGGTGATGACTCCCAATGTTGCTTACCTAGATAGTTTGCCATAGTGTTCCAATTTGCATTCATAATCATTAATTATTAGTAGTATCATAAGTATTCCAAATCAAAGAAGCAGCTCCCAAAACAGCTCCCTCACTCTCACCAAATACTGATTGCTCAATAGGGATAGCTTCTGGATAAACGTTCAATAAAGATTGATTAAAAGCTTCGATCGTTGGCCCAAATAGCAAGGACCCAGCATTGGTAACCCCTCCAGTTAAAAATATAATTTCGGGATTGAAAAGAACAACAAAATTGGCCAAGGCAGCGCCTAGCATCGTTCCTGCGAGATGAAATGCTTCTATGGCAATTTGATTACCCTTTGACGCTAATTCAGCTATTACTTTCGTGTCCAGTTCATTTATCTTTATGTCTTTAAACACATCTTCAGAACCATATTTTTGCGCCATTAGCATCATGATCGAGCGTTTAATACCATTTGCTGAACTATAGGTCTCCAAACAACCTTGCCTTCCGCAATGACAACTCCTACCTAATGGCTCAACGATTAGATGCCCCACTTCTCCCGCAAATCCATCTCTTCCATTTAATAGCATGCCATTGCAACAGATCCCTGAACCAACCCCTGTCCCTAAGGTAACCACCACAAAATGTTCATACTTAATCTTCCCGAAATATTGATGGGCCAATACCATCAAATTAGCGTCGTTGGTGATCGCTACAGGAACCTGAAAACGATTTTTCAAAAAATGAGTAACCGCCAATGGCCCCTCCCAATTGAGATTAGCCGCGTTCTCTATCATCTCGGATTTCAAATTAACGCTTGGCGCACCTATCCCAATACCCAAAATTTTATGACCTGCCTTAAAAAAGAAATCAACCTCTAGCGCTAAAGCTTCCAAAAATAAATTTGCCGAAAAAAACAAAGGGGTATCAATTCTCGAATCTGAAACAATTTCCCCTAGGGTATTGACTAGACCAATTCTCGTATTCGTGCCTCCAATATCGATTCCTATAACAAAAGAATTAATCAAACTATGATTCTGAAAAGTTGAGGCAGACATCTTATATTATAATTTCAATAACTATTAGCTTAGAAAAACATAATTAGCTAAATAAACATAAAAAGAAGCCAATTTAATTATCAAATAAATAAATATTATACTAATGAGTTATTATCATATACATAATGCATATTTGTATTTTATCTATTAATAAAGCATATATATATACAAATTATGTCAAATTGCATTGTTTACGGGGCCGACCTTGAAAAAACCGTACCATTGGCTGAATTAGTAACCCAATATGCTGATTTTAAGCTATTGCCCCAGGTCAGAGAATTCAAAACACTCCTAAATGTAATTAACTCAACCGCCATTGACCTACTATTCATATTTGATGATATTGACCCCATTTCGCCTTTTGATATACTCCCACTACTACAGAAAGAAACAGCTGTAGTCGTAATCTCTGAAACAGAAAAATTAGCCTTTCGATGCTTCGAACAGACACAAATCATAGATTATCTACTCGCACCAATTACCACTAAAAGATTCCTAATAACACTCAGTAGGTACCATCGAGATCTTAAATCTCAATCTCAGTATCCCGAGAATCACAAAGAACAATCGTACTTATTTGTCAATACAAACAAGAAAAACAAGAGAATCAATTTTAGAGACATTCTATTTATTGAAAGTTTAAAAGACTACGTAACGATCAAAACCACTTATTATGATTACATCGTCCACTCAAATCTACTGAATTTCACCAATCTATTACCTAAGCATGATTTTATAAGAATTCATAAAAGATTTACTGTTGCGAAAAATCAAATTCAATCAATTTCAAGTACCGTAATAGAAATTGGAGCCCATGTCCTTCCCATTGGCAGAACATATAAAAACAGGGTATTACAACTTGTTACTGGTGAATTCTCACAAGAAAACCCCAACGATATCAATGAAAGCGAAACGGACTGAATGTCCCTACCATAGTCTGGATTTTTAAATAAAAAAAACCGTTCAGCGCTATGCTGAACGGTTTTTTCTTGAATGATTAAATATTACTTTTTGGCCGCATCCACGATTGCCTTAAAAGCATCCTGATGATTCATAGCCAAGTCGGCCAAAACCTTTCGATTGATGTCAATACTTTTGGCCTTGAGAAGGCCCATGAATTTTGAATAACTCAATTCATATTGACGCACACCCGCGTTGATACGCTGTATCCAAAGTGCTCTAAACTCTCTCTTTTTAACTTTTCTGTCTCGGTACGCATATTGCCAGCCCTTCTCTATGGCATTCTTGGCAACAGTCCAGACATTCTTTCTTCTGCCAAAATATCCTTTGGCATGCTTCATCATTTTTGTTCTTCGCGCCTTTGACGCAACATGATTTACTGATCTCATTACTGTTTGTTTTTAACAATTGGCGGCAAAATGCACTTAAAACCAATCATCGGGTGATAAATTATAACCAATCAAATATGCAACATCAACTTGACGTTGTGCTGATCTGATTTATGAACCAAGCCTGCTTGCGTAAGATTACGTTTTTGCTTGGTTTCCATTTTTGTCAAAATATGACTTTTGTATGCGTGCTTTCGTTTGATTTTACCTGACCCAGTCAACTTAAATCTCTTTTTTGCACTCGAATTTGTTTTAACTTTTGGCATTATTATTTTATTTACTTCTGCTTTGGTGACAACATTAAAAACATTCTTTTACCTTCCAATTTAGGAAACTGCTCAACCTTAGCAGATTCTTCAAGAGATTGAGCAAACTTCAATAAGAGAATTTCCCCTCTTTCCTTAAATACAATGGTTCTTCCTACAAAATGGACATAAGCCTTGACCTTAGAACCTTCATTTAAAAACTTTCTCGCATGATTAAGTTTAAACCCAAAGTCATGATCATCGGTATTAGGACCAAATCTTATTTCCTTTACAACTGTCTTTTGCGCTTTAGACTTTATTTCCTTTTGCTTTTTCTTCTGCTCATACTTAAATTTTGAGTAGTCAGTTATTTTACAAACGGGTGGTTCTGCCTTCGGGGAAATTTCAACCAAATCTAACCCTTGCTCTTTTGCTAAATTTAAAGCAATACTCAGGGGATAAACATCCACTTTTACATTTTCTCCTACCACTCGAACCAACGCAGCTAGAATTTTTTCGTTTACCTTATAGGGCTCTTCAGCGCGACCTCTAAAAGGTCTTTTTACTCCTTGTTTGCTAATTGCTTTGTTTTTACTTGTTAAACCATAAAAAAATGAGACGCAAATATGATCAAATTAAAAATGTATTAAAAAACTTAATTCCAAAAAAGGACAAAGTTTTAAAGAAATTTAATCAATAACGCACAAATCACGTCAAAAATCTTCTTTGTCTGACACAAAGAACCTTATTATAAATCACGAAATGCTTCCTTCTGAAAAGTTTCTAGAAAATCTATCAGACTTAAAGTACCCAAATCCCCTTTGCCATGAGCCCTTATCGAGATTTTTTCTTCCGATTGCTCCTTCTCTCCAACGATTAACATAAAAGGAATTTTTTTAACCTCAGCATCCCTTATTTTCTTTCCGATTTTCTCATCTCTATGATCAATAAATCCTCTAATATCTTTTTCTTGTAAATCCAAAAATAACTGTTGCGCATAATCGTGATACTTTTCAGAAATAGGTAAAATAGCCACCTGATCTGGCGCCAACCACAGAGGGAAATTACCTGCCGTATTCTCAATGAGAATCGCTATGAATCGCTCTAGAGAACCGAATGGTGCCCTATGAATCATAACTGGTCGATGCTTTAAATTATCTGAGCCAACATATTCTAATTCAAAGCGTTGGGGTAAATTATAATCTACTTGTATGGTACCCAATTGCCATTTTCTTCCAATGGCATCCCTCACCATAAAGTCAAGTTTAGGCCCGTAAAAAGCAGCTTCTCCAGTTTCTACAACTGTTTTTAATCCCTTCTCTGCCGCAACTTCTTGAATCTCAGATTCAGCCCTATTCCAATCTGCATCAGAACCAATGTACTTCTGAGGATTCTCCGGATCACGTAGGGACACTTGCACCGTGAATTCCGGAAACCCAAGGGCTTTGAGCACATATAGCGTAAGGTCAATTACTTTCGCAAATTCTTCTTTGACTTGATCTGGTCTGCAAAAAATATGTGCGTCATCTTGGGTAAATCCTCTTACGCGCGTCAAACCATGCAATTCGCCACTCTGTTCATAACGGTAAACAGTTCCAAATTCAGCATATCGAACGGGTAACTCTTTATATGAACGTGGTTGGGATTTGTAAATCTCACAATGATGAGGACAATTCATAGGTTTCAATAAGAATTCTTCATCCGCTGCAGGTGTCCTAATAGGCTGAAAAGAATCTTGGCCGTACTTCTCATAATGCCCTGAGGTAACATAAAGCTCTTTACTACCAATATGAGGGGTAACAACTGGATCATAGCCGGCCTTAACCTGTGCTTTGCGTAGAAAATTCTCGAGCCTTTCTCTTAATATTGCACCTTTGGGCAACCAAAGAGGCAACCCTTTACCTACTTTCTTTGAAAAAGTAAATAAACCCAATTCTTGACCAATCTTGCGATGATCTCTCCTTTTTGCTTCTTCCAGTAATTCCAAATACTCAGACAAATCCTTTTGCTTGAGAAAAGAAATCCCATAAAGCCTTGTCAATTGTTTTCGCTTCTCATCTCCCCTCCAATAAGCACCTGCGATATTTAAAATTTTTATGGCCTTGATAAATCCAGTATTTGGAATGTGTGGACCTCGGCAGAGGTCTGTGAAATTCCCTTGGGAATAAAAGGTGATGGTGCCGTCAGCTAAACCATCAATAAGTTCCAATTTGTATTCATCTCCTTTTCGTTGAAAATATTCTATTGCAGCCGTTTTGGAGATATCTGCCCTTTTAAAATCATTTTTTTGACGCGCCAATTCTAACATTTTATTTTCGATCAGTACCAACTGATCTCCATCAAATGGACGATCACCGAAATCAACATCATAATAAAATCCAGCGTCAATGGCAGGCCCAATCCCCAATTTGACACCTGGGTATAAGGCTTCCAACGCTTCTGCCATCAGGTGAGCAGAGGAATGCCACATGGTTGACTTGCCATCTTGGTCATTCCATGTAAGTAATTCTAGCGTGGCATCAGCATCAATGATCCTGGTAGCATCAACAACCTGATCGTTTACTCTAGCCGCTAAAACATTTCGCGCCAATCCTTCACTAATTTCCCGCGCTACATCAATCGCCGTTATTGGTCCAATGTAACTCTTCAAACTCCCATCGGGCAAGGTTATTTTTACCGATTTTGAACTCATGATCAAAAAAACATTAGATACTTTTTAAAAAAATAATTACTATTCAATAATTCTGCAAATATGCCATTTTTCAATTTACTATGACAGGCTATTTCAAATCTATTTGTAAGTGACGTTATGAAAAAACACCCTCTTTAAGCGGATATATAGGTTTTCGGCTGCAATGTTACTTGATATTAAGTAGTCTCTTGATATTAATAATTGCATTAATTCAATTTGAATAGCCCATGTATTCCTCTTCTGATGACATCGTATCTAGGGGTGTAAATAGCAATGTGATAGAACTACTTCTAGGCTAAACTTAGCCATAATCTTGGAGTGAAATAAGTACTATTGCTCTCTTCGAGTTATTCCAATCAAAATTATCATATGGGAAGACAGAACAAAAAAACACAACTTAAAATTAGATGGGATATTGATGACTTCTCTTGAAAATATCGCTAAAAGTCAAAATAAATCATCGTGAATTTGCTTTAAAATTGATAAGATTATCTCATTATCAACAACTCCTAATTAATCAATTATTTAAGTCAAAATTGTCTTTAATGTTTTTTACATTTTTTTGAATATCCAAAACGATATCCGTCAACTTATCAATCGATATCTCCTTAGACGCTGCTGGATCTGGGAAATCAATGCTAATAAAGGCACGTGCCTCCCATGCCTCCTCTACCTCCTCAGGATCAATTTCGTAGGCACTATAGGCTTGATTGTCAGAAACCAAGTAAAGCTTACCCCGCTCCTCAATATAGTTAAATAAACGCTTGTATACGATGCCTTCAGTGTGGGTTATCAATACATATGTTTTTCCGTTTTTAATGTCTTGTACCGAATCAATGTATTTGCCAATAACGATACTACCTGTTGAAAGGGGTAACATAGAATCACCCACAAGTTCAAATGCACGATAAGTTGCGTTTTTAGCTAAAATAGGTAATTGGAATTTCGGCAATTCTGAAATATATTCTGGATCTGAAAAGCCATTGAGATATCCCGCAGATGCTTTTTGATTGATTAATTCAATGTTTTCATTGTCATCACGGTCGAGAGTAATGGGTAAGATCTTAATTCGCTCTCTTTGAAATTTTCGGGGATTTTGGATCGTCATATCTTCGCCAATAAGGCCATCGACAGAAACATTGAGTACCTCTGATATTTTCACTAAATTCTGCAGTCGAGGCTCTGCCCGGCCCTCTTCGTAAGCGCCCACTAACGACCTCTTAATACCCAATTCTTGAGCAAATTGCTCTTGGGTAAATCCGCTCCTTTTTCTTAAATATTTTAAGTTTTCAGCTATAGACATAGTATTAAATAGTTATTTCCAAATAAAGTAATTATTGATCGAATATGATAAAATTCATATCTAAACCAGCCATTTTACCAATAGAATAAAGATGCGTTTGTTGATAATCTCTTTGGCATTCAATAAAAGTGAGTTTCTCTCTAATCCGATGAACGACATCCTTTAATGAGCACGCTGAATCAACTAAAAGATATCCATAAAAAGGTTTTTTTTTATGGAATGAGGCAAAGAACTTTACTTGACATTTGCCAGATGACAACTTTTTAGACTCCAGTTTTAAGTTGAATGGATCATCAAAAGCGATCTGTGTTCCAATTTGTTCAATATACATACGTGAATAATTTACTATAATTATTAGCAATAATAGTAATAATATTAGTATTTAACAAGAACTAAACTGAATTACTTAAATATTTGTTTATTTAAAAAACTTAAAAATTTTAAAACCTGTGCTCAAAAAGTACACGCTTTAATTGATTATGTTATTTTGCCTAACACTTTAAGTATATTTTAATGAACAAAAGGGTTATCATTATTGGTACGGGAATTTCAGGTCTTGCAGCGAGCCTAAGAATGCGCCGTAAAGGCTACGAAGTAATCGCCTTTGAATCCAATGATTACGCAGGTGGCAAAATCACGGATTTCCAGAAAAATGGGTATCGCTGGGACATGGGACCTTCTCTCTTTACACTACCGAGCTATATTGATGAACTTTTTGAACTTTTTGAAGCAGCTCCTAGGAAATATTTCAACTACCATCTTAAAAAAAATATTTGTAATTATTTTTGGGAAGATGGGACCCGTTTTTCAGCGGCGGCTTCGCAAGAAGTCTTCATAAAGGAAGCCAGCGCCTTGTTTAACGAAGATGCCAAGACAATTAAAAAGTACCTTGATCGATCTAAATTAAAATATGACCTGACAGCACCACTCTTTTTAGAAAAATCCCTTCATCGAAAAGAAACCTATTTTTCATTAGCCACCTTCAAAGCATTTGTTAATAGCTATCGCCTTCACTTATTTCACTCTTTGAATACTTTAAATCGAAGTGTATTTAAGAGTGAAAAACTAGTGCAAATATTTAATAGGTTCGCAACCTACAACGGGTCTACACCTTACAAAACACCTGCCATCATGTCCCTTATTCCGCATCTCGAAATGGGCTTAGGCACCTACTTTCCTCAAGGAGGAATCCATGAAATCAGTCAAAGTCTGTATCGATTAGCCCAAGCTCAAGGCGTCCAATTTCATTTTAATGAATCCGTAGAGCAGATTTTGCACTCCAACCAGCAGACCACTGGGATCATTACTAATATAGGCCAATACCCAAGTGATATCGTCATATGTAATATGGATGTGTTTGCTGCCTATGACAAATTACTCCCAAATCTTAAGAAACCAATCAAAACACTTCAACAGGAAAGATCCAGCTCTGCATTGATTTTTTATTGGGGCATAAAAAAAATATTCCCTGAATTAGATCTTCACAACATCCTTTTTAGCCAAGACTATGAGAAAGAATTTGAACATATCTTTGATAAAAAATCTATTTCATCAGATCCTACTATCTATATCAACATTTCTAGCAAAGAAGAGGGTTCAGACGCACCACAAGGTTGCGAAAACTGGTTCGTGATGATCAATGCCCCAGGCAATTATGGACAAGACTGGGAAACCCTCAAAAAGGAAGTACGTCAACGCATCGTCAAAAAAATAAATCGCATACTTAAAGTCAATATTGAAGAATATATCGAAGCTGAAGAAATTCTAGAACCTATGACTATTGAATCTAGAACCTATTCACACAAAGGATCACTTTATGGCGCTTCTAGTAACAGTCAATTCGCAGCCTTTTTAAGACATCCAAATTTCTCAAAACAATTGAAAAATTTATATTTCTGTGGGGGTTCAGTACACCCAGGTGGCGGTATCCCCCTATGTCTGTTATCCGCAAAAATTGTCAGTAATTTAATTCCCGTAAATAAATAATTTTGAACGTGCATCGAATCTCAATTTCCTCATTTTCTATCGGGATAATCTACCTTTTTCACCTATCCGCCTTGATCGGCATTAGCTTAGGGTATTGGGATTGGTTTTTAGACAAAACCTGGATCAATCTATTGGTGACTTTTGCTTTATTTGCCAATGTTTACCCAATTAAAAATATAACAACCATAAAAATCGCATCGTTGATTTTTATAATTGGATTTTCAGCTGAATGGTTAGGCGTCAATTTTGGACTGATATTCGGGAGCTATAGTTATGGGGAGAATCTAGGATTAAAGATACAAGGTGTTCCCTTATTGATTGGAATTAATTGGATTCTCTTGACCTTTGCAAGTAGAGCGATTAGCGTAAAGGCTTTTCAAAACCCGTTTTTTCAGGTACTAGCGGCCTCATTGCTCATGGTGTTTGTTGATATACTAATCGAGCCTGTTGCTCCAAGAATTGGATTTTGGACATTCTCAGATGTCATAGCCCCTTTCAGTAATTATATTGGTTGGTTTCTTATTGCTGCAATTATTCAGATGATCCTCGAACGCACCAAAACAACTGGGAATTTTCAATTATCGCTTCATCTAATATTGATTCAAATTGTTTTTTTTGGGTATTTAGTCCTTTTGTTTAAAACCAATCAAGTTTAAACGAATTTAAACGATCCCTATATCCGGTTCTGGTAAAGGTCAAAAAAAAAGCCGCCTGCACCCCTACAAACGACTTTAAAATAAACAATAATAACCCAAAAATTGCTGTAGGAGAAGGACTCGAACCTCCACGAAGTAGTTAGACACATACGAGCTCCATATGTGTTTTATCCCGAACCTTCACCCCCGAGACAGGAGGGCATGTCTGCCAGTTTCATCACCCTACATTATATATCAATTCGTTTAATTGATTGTTCAAAATTAATGGTATTTACATTTATATTAAAAATTATTTAATTAAATAGATGAAAATTTACATAGTTGTGTACTTTTGTAACGTATTTTTAAACAATCACTAAAATATAAGTTTAAGATGGGTAAGAATTATGAAATTGACAACATAGATCTCAAGATTCTCAATATTTTGATGGAAGATGCTAAAATGCCTTACACAGAAGTAGCAAAAAAGGTATTTGTTTCAGGGGGAACTGTTCATGTTAGAATGAAAAAACTGGAAGAAATGGGCGTCGTCACAGGCACCACACTTAAAATGGATTATTCGAAACTTGGATTTGACGTCACCTGCTTCATGGGTATCTACCTGCTAAGAAGTTCCCTTTATGATCAAGTCGTCATGAAGCTTCGGGATATTCCAGAGGTTGTCAAAGTACATTATACAACTGGTAATTACAATATTTTTATAAAAATTCACTGCAAAGACACCAAACATCTCAAAGATGTACTTCATGACAAAATTCAAAAAGTAGAGGGTATTGAGCGTACAGAAACTTTTATTTCATTGGAGGAGAGCATGAATCGACATCTTTCTTTTGATTGAACGTTATCTGAAAGCCTAAGGCATACCATACGTAGCATTACTTGGTCCAAATAGTAACTTGAATTTAATTTTTTAGTGGTGAATCACTAAAAAAATTACTACTTAATTGGCTCTTATTTAGAATGTGTATAAATAAGTGGTAAATTTGCGTTCAATATAGACCCGTTCAAAAATAAGTGAAGCAATGAGTAAGGATGATCAGATATTAGAGGAATTCACATCTAAAGAATATGAGCACGGTTGGTCTGTTGATTTTGAAGCAGATGAGGCCCCTTTTGGTATAAATGAAGAAATTGTCCGCTTTATATCTAATAAAAAAAAGGAACCTGATTGGATGCTCCAATGGAGACTCAAAGCCTTCCGGCTTTGGGAGACTCTTGAAGAACCCAAATGGTCCAATGTACATTATCCCAAAATAAATTATCAAGGCATCAAATACTATTCGGCTCCTAAAAAGGGTGGTAATATTAAAAGTCTTGATGAACTTGATCCTGAAATGGCAAAAACCTTTGAAAGGTTGGGGATTTCTTTAAATGAGCAAAAAAAATTAAACGGCATAGCCGTGGATGCGGTGATTGACTCGGTATCGGTAGCCACTACCTTCAAAGAAACACTTTCTGAGTTGGGTGTTATTTTTTGTTCGTTCAGTGAAGCCGTTATTGAACACCCTGAATTGATTAAAAAATATCTAGGATCTGTTGTTCCAGCAGCTGATAATTACTTCTCAGCCCTCAATTCAGCTGTCTTTTCTGATGGCTCCTTTTGTTATATACCAAAAGGCGTGAGATGTCCTATGGAACTTTCCACTTATTTCAGGATAAATGCGGCCAATACTGGACAATTTGAGAGAACATTGATCGTTGCCGAAGATGATAGCTATGTGAGCTATTTAGAAGGCTGTACTGCCCCCATGCGAGATGAAAATCAGCTTCATGCGGCAGTCGTCGAGATTTATGCGGCAAAAAATGCTGAAGTCAAGTATTCAACCGTCCAAAATTGGTATCCTGGAAACAAAGAAGGCTTAGGTGGCATCTATAATTTTGTGACCAAACGTGGAATTTGTGCAGGTGATCATGCTAAGATTTCTTGGACCCAAGTCGAAACAGGATCCGCAGTGACTTGGAAATACCCCTCTTGTATTCTCAAAGGAGATTATTCTGTTGGTGAATTTTATTCGGTAGCCGTCACCAACAATTACCAACAAGCTGATACGGGCACCAAAATGATCCATTTAGGTAAAAACACGAGGTCAAGAATCGTTTCAAAAGGTATCTCTGCTGGTAAATCGCAAAATTCCTACAGAGGACATGTCAGTATTGCCAAAAGAGCGGTCAATTCAAGAAATTTCTCACAATGCGATTCGCTACTTATGGGAGATCAATGTGGGGCACATACGTTCCCATATATAGATGTCGAAAATAGCACGTCGCAAATTGAGCATGAAGCGACTACTTCAAAAATCGGAGAAGATCAAATATTCTATTGTAAACAAAGAGGCTTAGACGAAGAAAGTTCTATTGCATTGATTGTAAATGGTTTCGCAAAAGAAGTGATGAATAATTTACCTATGGAATTTGCAGTGGAAGCCCAAAAGTTGCTAGCACTCACCTTGGAAGGTAGTGTTGGATAATTGAAAAAATAAAAAAATATAATTAATGATATCAATAAAAAATCTTCATGCAAAAATAGAGGATAAAGAAATCCTTAGAGGAATCAACCTTGAAGTGAAAGCGGGAGAAGTTCACGCCATCATGGGTCCGAACGGATCCGGTAAAAGTACACTAGCTTCCGTCCTTGCAGGTAGAGACGGCTATGAAATAACCGAAGGTAGCGTCATCTTTAAGGGTAAAAACTTACTCGAATTAGAAGCTGAAGAAAGAGCACGAGAAGGTGTTTTTCTTGCGTTCCAATACCCCGTAGAAATCCCTGGAGTGAGTACTACAAACTTCCTGAAAACAGCACTTAATCAAATAAGGGTATATCGAGGTGAAAAACCACTTGATGCAGTCACCTTTCTGAAGTTAATGAAGGAAAAAATGAAGATTGTCGAAATTGACCAAGCATTGTTGAGTCGATCTTTAAATGAGGGTTTTTCAGGAGGAGAAAAGAAAAGAAATGAGATTTTTCAAATGGCCATGCTGGCACCTACGCTTGCCATATTAGACGAAACCGATTCTGGTCTAGATATAGATGCCTTACGCATCGTTTCGCATGGTGTCAATACATTGAGATCCGCTGATAATGCCATTATAGTTGTCACGCATTATCAAAGATTACTTGAATACATTGTGCCTGATTTTGTACACGTGCTACTGAACGGTCAAATTGTAAAAACAGGAGATAAAACATTGGCATTGGAATTAGAAAAAAAGGGCTATGATTGGATAAAGGCAGCACATGGCGCGCTAGAAGCACAATAAAAATAATGGAAATAGCAGTAATCAATACACTTCAATCACAATTTGATAAGAGGCAAGGTAAGTTTTCAAAAACCTACCTAAAAACCCGTCAAAAGGCACTTGATTATGTCATTGCCCACGACTTTCCTGGCAGGAAAGATGAAGATTATAAGTATACCCCTATTGACCGTATTCTTAAAAAGAACTTTGATTTTACTAAAACCGTCTTGACTGACCGTACTGATTTTGACTTCAAAAGTTCCTTTTATGATCTTAAAGGAAATCATTTGGTTATTTGTAATGGCAACTACCTACCCGAAAAATCAATAATTCTTGATGATATTTGTTGTTCCCTGCAAAAAGGCTCAAATGCTCAATTCAAAGATGTTTTTGGTGCGCTTAATATTGCTTTTTGTGAAAAAAAATTGAATATCGATGTCCCGGAAAATTACAGATCTCATCCCTTTTTTATTTATAATTTCTATGACAGTCAAAAAAGATCCGTTTTTGGAAATCCTAATATTGAAATTCGCGTAAGAACAAATTCGCGTATAGAAGTTTTAGAAAAGACAATTACTCAAGGTGAAAATGCGGTTTTTATCAACAAAAACACTACGATTCACTTAGAGACGGGTGCCTCTGCCAATATCACCAAAATTCAAAATTATCCTAAAAATATATTTCAAGTATATAATCTTGATGTTAATCAAGAAAAAGAAAGTCTTTTTAATAGCAATGTTTATTCATTTTCAGGAGGACTGATCAGGAATAACCTCAACATCAATCAATTAGGAGAACATTGCGAATCTCACATGCATGGCCTTTATTTAATCACAGGTAATTGTCATGTTGACAACCACACGACAGTGGATCATACTATGCCCAATTGCTATAGCAATGAATTGTACAAAGGGATTCTAGATGAACAGGCCAAAGGTGTTTTTAACGGAAAGATTTATGTCCGTCCGTACGCTCAAAAAACGAATGCTTTTCAGTCCAATCAAAACATAAATCTTTCAGATTCCGCTAGTATTTACACCAAACCTCAACTTGAAATCTGGGCTGATGACGTTAAGTGTTCCCATGGATGTACCATAGGACAACTTGATCAAGAAGCGCTTTTTTATCTCAGAAGTCGAGGAATTGATAAACCTGCTGCAAAAGCCCTCATCCTTATTGCCTTTGCCGAACAATCTCTGGAATACATACCTTTTGATTTTGTGAACGCTGAAATAGATGTGCTCATTCACCAAAGATTAATCGGATGAAAATAGAACTCAACCAAGGTATTGATGTTGAAAGCGTAAGGATGCTATTTCCGATATTATCCCAATCGGTCAACTGCAACCCTTTGATTTATTTTGACAATGCGGCTACAACACAAAAGCCGCTTCAGGTAATCAATGCCTTGACCAATTATTATCATAACGATAATGCAAATATCCATAGGGGCATACACACACTTGCCGAAAGAGCTACTGTTGACTTTGAGAAAACAAGAAAATCAGCAGCCCATTTTATTAATGCCCATGAGGTGGAGGAAATCATTTTCACTAAAGGAACGACCGATGGGATAAATCTCATTGCACAATCCTATGGCGAGAAATTCCTGAAACCGGGAGATGAAGTACTGATATCAACAATGGAGCACCACTCTAATATTGTTCCTTGGCAAATGGTCTGCGAAAAAACAAAATCCATATTAAAAGTGATTCCTATCAATGACAGGGGAGAAATCATTTTAGATGAATTTGAAAAACTGCTTTCCGAACGTACCAAGATCGTTTCTCTCGTTTATATTTCCAATTCATTAGGTACGATTAATCCAGTCAAAGAAATGATCACCCTTGCACACCAATTTGGCGCTAAGGTTTTGATCGATGGCGCGCAGGCAACACCCCATCAGAAAATTGATGTGACCTTACTTAATTGTGATTTTTTTGCATTTTCTGCCCATAAAATGTATGGTCCGACAGGTGTTGGAATCCTTTACGGAAAGAGGGCATTACTTGAAGCCATGAATCCTTATCAAGGAGGAGGCGACATGATAAAAAACGTTACTTTTGAAAAAACAACCTATAACGATATTCCCTATAAGTTTGAGGCTGGCACCCCAAATATAGCGGGGGTTATCGCTTTAAATGAGGCCTTTCAATTTATAAATACCATTGGACTAGAAGGAATTCAACATCATGAACAAGCACTTTTAAAATATGCCACCGGCCTTCTTAACGAAATTCCTGGTTTCGAGCCCGTTGGGACTGCTGAGCATAAAGCATCTGTTATTTCATTTAATATAGAAGGTATTCATCCTTTTGATCTAGGTGTCCTCCTAGACGCAAAAGGAATAGCCGTACGGACAGGGCATCATTGTACCCAACCCGTTATGGATCGATTTAAAATAGAAGGAACTACGCGTGCTTCTTTTGCTGTTTACAGTACGATGGAGGAAATCGATCTATTTGTGCAAGCAGTACAGGCAGTAGTTAAAAAATTAAGGTAGTATGAGCATAAAATTCATACAGGAAGAAATTATTGAAGAATTTGGATTGCTAGAGGGGGACATGGAGATGTCCATTAATTACTTAATTGAATTAGGTGAACAATTGGAAGCCTTTCCGGAAATAAAAAGAACCGATGATTTTATTGTAAAAGGTTGTCAATCAAAAGTTTGGCTATTTGCAGAATTGAATGAAAATCAGGTTTATTTTAGGGCGGATTCAAATACGCTTATAACGAAGGGCCTGGTGAGCTTACTGGTCAGAGTGCTTTCTAGCCATTCGCCAGAAGAAATACTTAATGACGAAATTTATTTTCCTGAAAAGATTGGTATGGGTAGATTTATTGGCAGTCAGCGATCAAATGGTTTTTATGCAATGATTAAGCAAATGAAGCTATATGCTTTAGCCCTGAATTTAAAACAAAAGATATGAGCGATACGGTAGACGATAAGATAAAGTCCGATGATCAAATCGATTTTAAGGAAAAAATTGTCAATGCCATTAAATTGGTATATGATCCAGAGATACCTGTTGATGTTTATGAATTGGGATTAATATATGAAGTAAATATCTTTCCCGTAAACAATGTTCATGTGTTAATGACCTTAACTTCTCCCGCTTGCCCCAGCGCTGAGGAAATACCTGGTGAAATACAGATGAGAATAAAAGAAATTGAAGGTGTCAATGATGTCAATGTAGAAGTTACTTTTGACCCCCCTTATGCAACAGACATGATGTCTGAGGCAGCAAGACTTGAATTAGGATTTATGTAAAACAAATATAAACTATCATATTATGTACCCTGAACAATTAGTAGCACCGATGCGTGCAGAACTTACTCAAATTGGCTTCAATGAGTTAAAATCAGCCGATCAAGTGGATCAATTCATGAAAGACCACAAAGGGACTTCTCTTGTCGTGATCAACTCCGTATGCGGTTGTGCCGCAGGTGCGGCAAGACCCGCCGTAGCGATGTCATTACAAAATACCACTAAAAAACCTAGTGACTTAACGACTGTTTTTGCCGGTGCTGACCTAGATGCGGTAGCTAAAATGAGAGAATACACTTTACCTTATCCGCCCTCCTCTCCTGCCATTGCACTTTTTAAAGATGGAGAATTGGTTCATATGATCGAGCGTCATCACATTGAGGGACGTCCGGCGAAAATGATTGCAGAACATCTTGAGCAAGTGTATGAAGAGTTTTGTTAAATCAGCGACTAGTTAAAACATAAAAACCTGATTCAACATTGAATCAGGTTTTTTTATCTATAGTCCTTTATGGTAGGCAAGAAATCATTTTGCATTAGTTAATTCCCCTTACTAGTTTCGCATATGGCAAAAAGACAATTCGATGATATTTTCATGGAACTGGCAGTAAATCTGGCGGGTAAATCTCATTGTATTAAACAACATGTCGGAGCTGTATTAACAAAAGATACGCGCATCATATCGATAGGTTACAATGGTCCACCATCTGGTACGCACAATTGCGATGAAGAATGGCCCGAGACCGGATGTTCAAGGGATTCCAAGGGGGGGTGTTCGCTTGCGATACATGCAGAACAAAATGCCCTACTCTATGCTGTCAAAAACAATACATCGGTCGAAGGAGCCACCTTATATGTGACACTATCTCCATGCCTTGCTTGTGCAAGAATCATCTATACCATGGGGATCAAAAAGGTAGTTTATTTTAAGTCTTATGCTGAATACAAAAAAATAGCTCATGACGAAGGGGTCGATTTCTTAATGAAATTCGGAGTTGAAGTGGTCAAATATCAAGGAATTTTAGAAAACCAAGGAGCCCTTATTTAAAATCCTTCCATTTCCTCTCCATAATTTTGATTTTCACGATTACCGCCTCTTTTTTTCTTTTGATTCAAACGATAAGTAAAAGATACATTTACCTGCCTAGAGGCCCATTGAAATTCGGATTCATCATGGTAATATTCCAAATCAGTAGTTCCTCTATACTTCCTTGAATTAAATAAGTCTCTTACGCTTAGAGAAACGGTGGCGTTCTTTTTTATGACATCTTTGGAAAAACCAAGATCTAAAGAGGTCATCGACAGTCTTCTACCCTGGGTCGAATTTTCAGGAGCTCGGTACATTAGATTCACTTGCGCATCAAACAAATCACCAAATTTCAGGTTATTGCTTAGTCTAGTCGAAAAACTATAGGCCTCAGCCTTCAATACTTGAGAAATCTCATTACCATCATAAACAACACCTTCCGTATTGGAATGATAAAAGTTGGCATTACCATTTAAGCTCCACCATTTGGAGATCTCTAGTGACCCATTCATTTCTATTCCCAAAGAATTTCTAAATCCTAAATTTTCTGGTCTCGAAATTTTAACCCGTTCCAATCCTAAGGTATCCACTAATGTGGTGACATTTTGATCAATCCCTGTGCTATGTCTATAATAAGCACCATAATACAAAGACGACTTCTCAAAATTCTGCAAATAGCCCAATTCATACGAATCCGTATAACTAGGAAGTAAATTTGGATTCCCCACGCGATAATTTCTTGCATCAGAAATGGATACAAATGGATTTAGATTACGAAATCTAGGACGTCCTATCCTTCTACTATAACTCGCTTGTAACTTGTGCTCATTTGCTAAGGAATAGGTGAAAAAAGCACTGGGGAAAAAATTTGAATATTGTTGTCGACTACGCTCTTGGGTATCTAGCAATTCAGTTGTAACATCACTTATCTCATATCTTGTACCCAATTGATAGGTCAATTTTTCATATTCACTACTGAAAATACCATAAAAGGCTGATATGCCTTCTATATACTGGAAATTATTTGAAAGATTCACATTCTTTGAATAAACAGTCCCGTCCTCACTATCCTTAATTAAATAATCATTAGAAATATCTCTAAACGTTATTCTAGAACCTAACTCAAATTGACCCTTTTCAGCAAAAGGATGAACATAATCTGTCTGGAACATCGTTCTTTTTTCGCTCTCCGTATTTTCTGATGACATAAAGTCTACAGGTACAAAAGACAGTGCATTAAGGTCTTTAAAATCCTGGAACACTAGTGAATTCTGATCTTCATTATTCTCTTGATATTGAAAGTCAATCGTTAGTTTATGACCTTTACGCTTAAAATTCTCTTCAAAATTTAAACCAAATTCAGTATTTGCCTCATCCTCGCTACCATCATCAGTCCGAAGTGTTTCCCTTAAACTATTGTCTTGCCCATAATCTTTGTAGGATAGCGTGGTAAAATTATTTTCATTTGACAACCGAGTTAAATAATAGGTCGTCAAAGTAGCGTTTTTACCTAAGTAGAAATCAGCACCCATTCTCGCACTATAATTAATACTTGCCCTTTCCATATCTCGGTTTGATATTGTTGTATAGGTGGTGTCCGGATAAGTAAAATACTGACGCGAACTACCCATCCCAGGGGACATACGGTAACCACCGCCTACATTGGCAAATAAATTGACCCATTTTCGACGTAAATTGACACTTACCGAACCCCCATGATTATTTGGGTAGCCCGTGTTTAATGTAAAACTGCCATTAATACCCTTTGCTTTTTCCTTTTTTAGAATAATATTAATGATACCGGCCTGCCCTTCAGCATCATAACGAGCGGATGGATTGGTGATAATTTCTACTCGCTCTACCAAATTGCCTTGTAATTGTCTCAAAGCGTCCGAACTTGATAATCCTACCAATCCAGAAGGCTTACCGTCAATTAAGACCCTGACACTACTACTGCCCCTTAAGCTTATCGTACCATCAACATCTACTGCCACCGAAGGCAAATTACTTAATATGTCTGACGCACTTCCTCCTAAATTACTAAGGTCCTTACCTACATTATATACCTTTTTGTCCAACTGAAGTTCCATTTGAGTTCTTTGTGTTTGGACTACAACCTCATCTAATTCTTTAGTTGCTGGTTCTAATATAATTTGGCCAAGATCTGTTTTCATTAATGCTGAAACCACTAAGTCAATTGCCACATCTTTATTCATGTAGGTAAGAAATTGGATCTGCGCATAATAAGCTCCCGGAAGGGCTGCTAATTTAAAATTTCCTTTGTCATCGGACAAGGCACCTCCAACCAAGGTTGAATCTGATGTATTGAATAAGCTAATGGTTGCAAACTCTACTGGCAGCTCAGTTTCTCCATCCAATATTTGCCCTTTTATTTCTATTTGTCGGGCCTCTTTACCCGACATAGGTAACCTGTTTTGTGCAATGACTTGATTCCCAGTAAGGAATATTGAAAGAACTAACAAGAATGAGTGAAATGATTTTTGGTTCATAAAATTATTTTTTTTGACAAATGTAAACGGTGAAACTGATGGCATGTTGACAAAAATCTGAAGCTATTCTGAAGAAGTAACTTTAAAAAGTAATAGTCAAAATATGTTCCCCTTTTTCCATCTGATAATCGGGGGTAAATGAATATATCTCACAAATTTTTTTGACAATAGCTAAGCCTAAACCTAATGAATTACTTCCTTGATTTGATTTTTTAAATCTTTCAAAGAATAATAAGGGAGCAACATCTAAATCATCACCAGAGTTCCTTATTCGCAAATAATTAGCGGTTAATTGAATTACTAAGCGTCCAGATTCAATATTGTGTCGAATGGCATTATTAATAAGATTGGTTAAAAGAATCTGAAGCAATACTTTATCGGCAACAATTGATACTTGATCTGTGACCTCCCATTCTAGTTTTATTTCTTTCAAAGAAATCAATTCGTCATACTCCGGCAACAACTCATTAATCATTTTGCTCAAATCCAATGCCTCAACCTGATTGAACTCATGATTATCAATTTTGGTGAGTAAAGACAAAGAGCTAGTGAGTTTACTGAGACGATTTACTGTATTCTGCATGGAAATGATTGTACTAACTTGCTCGGAAGTTAAATTCATTTCATCCAACAGATTATCCAATTTCCCTTGAATGATCGCTATAGGTGTTTGTAATTCGTGAGATGCATTTTCAGTGAATTCTTTTAAAGATTGATAGTCCGTTATCATTTTGGATGTCATCTCCATCAAGAAGTGATTCAAGTGATTAAATTCCTTAATATTGGTTTCGGATAAGTCGATGGGCTCAGGATCCTTTAAAGAAAACTTTTGGATCTTACTAAGCAATACTCTAAATGGAGCAAACATATAATAAGAAATCAATATGGCAATAAAAGCCAAGGAACCCAATAAAATAAAAAAAGTAATGAGCATACTCTTGGTCACACTATGAATGATATCATCCGACTCCACAATCAAGTCATACTGAACGATCCGATATCGTCTGCCATTGACCTCTGCCACTGAATATAATTTAATCTGATTTTCAGGATGTTGGTAATGCTCATTAACGATTAAGGTATCCGAAAAACTAGGTGGATGTAAGGGTGTTTCCATAGGCACTAGTTGAACGGAAGTTTTGTTTCGGGTGAATCCTTCTACCTGATGCCTCTGCAAATACTCCAAAAGGCCCTGATATCGAGTCATGAGAAATCTTCTCTCTTCAGATTTAATCTCTTTTGCAATAACTTTATAAGAGATCATTCCCCCAACCACAAAAACTATGGCCGAAACAATAATAAATAAAATGGTAAATCGAGTGATCAGATTCATTATTCTTTCATTTTATAACCAGATCCATAAAGCGTACTGATGTAATCTTGTCCTCCCGCCTCGGCTATTTTCTTTCTTAAATTTTTAATATGTTGATATACAAAATCAAATGAATCTGCCATATCCATATAATCTCCCCATAAATGTTCGGCAATAGTCTGTTTAGTCAGTAGTCTGTTTTTATTTACAACAAAATAATGGAGTAGGTCAAATTCTTTCTGTGTAAGCTCAATAAGCTTATTTTGAACAAAAACTTCTCTCGAATCAATACTCATAGATATTTCTTTAAAAACAAGATTTACATCGCCTTGTTGATGCCTTCGTCTGTATATCGCCTTGATACGCGCATTCAATTCTGCCATATGGAAGGGTTTGGGTAAATAATCATCCGCTCCCATATCCAATCCTTTTAAACGATCATCAAGTGCGTTTTTGGCGGACATGATCAGTACACCCATATTGGGCCAATTGGTCTTAATCAAGTCTAGCAGCGTAAGACCATCACCATCAGGTAGATTTAAATCTAGCAAAACAACATCATAAGCAAAAGCGTACAGTTTATCCCTAGCCGATCTCAAATTAATTGCACGCTCACAAACGAACCCTTCTCTCGTCAAGTAGGCATTAATAATGGTAATAAGTTCCGAATTGTCTTCGACAACAAGAATTTTCATGTTAGCAAAGCTAAAACTACATTTTGAAGAAAGTTTGAATTAATAATGGCAAGCACGAATTAAAAAAATGTTCTTTTCATCCGTGAAATCTATAAACCTGTCGCAATAAATAATCTCAGCTCAATGATGCATTCTCTTCATCCTGGTTTAAGCATATAATTGGAATCAATTTTTCAAGAAAAATGTTAAGAAAATTCAGAAGTGTTTATTATTCTTAAAAAAATGAATGCCACGTGCATTTGTTACATTTGCGGAAAATGATTTCACCACTCATACGAGGGCTATTATGAACGCAGCAAGCACGTTAAAAAATAGATCAACGTTATTGAACAATATTTTTATAAAATAATCTTTATGTGGCGAACTTTCTTCGGTCTAATACTTATTTCTTTTTGCTATTCTGGGTCTGCACAATTCATTATAGAAGGAAAAGTGACTGACATAGAAACGGGTGATCCGATTCCATTCGCTGCCGTTCAAATAAAAGGCACTATGAGCGGTAATTCGACAAACTTTGAAGGTTACTATCACATTCAAAGTGCTGAAATAACCGACAGTATTGAAGTTTCCTACTTGGGCTATATCGGGAGTGTCAAAGCATTAGGCCAGGAAGGGACACAATTAATAAATTTTCAGCTTAAACCTTCAGATTTTGAACTTGAAGGATTTGTATTTAATGCTGGTGAAAATCCTGCCTTTGAAATCATCAGAAAGACGGTTGCTCAGAAAAGTGAATTTGACAAACGAATGCTGATGGCTTATGAAACCAAAAACTATACAAAAATAGAATTAGATATTGACCAAATATCTGACGGTTTTTCAGATCGAAAATCTGTTCAAAAAATCATGACCGTTTTGGATTCCATCAAACAGCTTACGGATGACGAAGGTTACAAAATTATACCCGTATTTTTTTCCGAAACCGTTTCTAAGTTTTACTATAGAAATAAACCAGTGCTCGTGAAAGAAATCGTTCAAAAATCAGTAGTAAAAGGCGTAGGTATTACCGATGGTACCACCACCGCTCAAATTACTGGATCTGCCTTTCAGGAATATAATTTTTATGAGAATTGGTTAACCATTTTAGAAAAAGAATTCGTGTCTCCGATAGCCAACGGCTGGAAAGCTTTTTACGACTATGACTTGTTGGATTCTGTATTGGTAGGAGTCGATAGCTGCTACTTATTAAAAGTGTATCCACTTCGATCCCAAGATCTCGCATTTTCTGGCACGATATGGATCAACAAAAAAACTTATGCTTTAAAACAAGTCGATTTAATCATACCCAAAGATGCCAATCTGAATTTTGTAGAAAGAATCAAAATTCAGCAAGAATTAACCCCAACTGATGCAGGGCCTCTACTCCCATCTAAAACTCGGGTACAAATCAAAATTGGTCAAATAATTCCAAAAAGCACTGGTTTTCTAGCTAAATTTTATACTTCCGCTGATAGCATCATTGTGAGCCTCCCGAAAGAGCCTTCTTTTTTTAACCAAGCAGTCACTCTTGATCCCAATTTTGACGCCGCCGAAGAATCTTATTGGATTGAAAACCGACAAGAGCCGCTAAGCGATGAGGATCTTGCCGTGCTGCAATTGGTAGATACCTTAAGGAAAATACCTATTATCCGATTTTATTCAGAAACATTAAAATTTGTTGCTAACGGTTTTTTGCCTATCGGACAAATCGATATAGGCTCTTGGACTGGTTTTTTTAATTACAATAATATCGAAGGTACTAGATATGGAATGGGCGCACGCACCAATTTAAAATTCAGCAATAAATGGGTTTTTCAAGGATATCTTGCTTATGGCACGCGGGATCAGAAAATCAAGTACTTAGGAGCTGCTAAATTAATTCTAGATAGACAAAGATGGATGACACTTGCATTGAAAGCCCAGCGTGAAATAGATCAAGTCGGCTTAGAAATGGAAAATCTTCAAGGAAATAGTGTGTTCTTGGCATCCACTCGATTTGGAACCCTGAGAAATCCTTATTTATCGACTATTTATCAAGTTAAGATTGAACGGGAGTTTTTCAAAGGATTATTGTTGACCAGTAGTCTTCAATATGATCATTTTGACCCCTTGTTTGACTTTTACTATTTGGAAAAAGATCAAAATGAATACAAATCTGAGTTTCAAACAACCGAAGCTACGGTAGGCATTCGTTATGGAAAAGATGAAATGATTATCGTCAACGACAATGATCGAATTTCTTTTGGTCCTTCCAGATGGCCAATAGTTGAAATTAACTACACAAAAGGAATCGCAGGATTGGGTGACTTTGGTTTCGATAAAATTAATTTCTATTTGTATCAGAAATTAAATTTAAGCTTTTTGGGTGTCTCTAGATATGAAATAGATGCGGGTAAAGTGTTTGGAGAAGTCCCTTATCCCATCCTCAAGAATCACCTTGGAAATGAAAAAAATTTTTATACAACAGTCGCATTTAATACCATGAATTTTAATGAATTCGTTTCAGATCAATATTTGAGCCTGAAATATCGACATTTCTTTGAGGGCTTTTTGTTGAACAGTATCCCCTTAATTAGAAAACTTAAATGGAGGGCTGTCGCCAATGCCAATATATTGTACGGAAATGTCAGCGACAAGAATATCGAAAATAGTCCACTGCTTGATCCTAAGGGTAATTCACTTAATCGTTTTGGTAGATTAGAACCCAATAAACCCTATGTAGAAGTTGGATATGGTATTGAAAATATTATAAAATTTTTTAGAATAGATTTTTTCCATCGTATAACCTACCTCGATAATGATGGCATAAAGCCTTTTGCGGTAAAGATCTCTGCACAAATAATTCTTTAAACTGCAGAAACATATTTATTAGTTTAAAATACTTGCACCTCTCTGATCAAGTCGATTCCAAACTTTTTTTGTATTGACGATTGAATTTTTTCTGATAACTTAAGAATTTCTTGCCCCGTACCTCCACCGAAATTAACGAGCACCAAGGGCTGATGTTCGTGCACGCCAATGCGATCGAATTTTTTTCCTTTCCATCCACATTGGGCTATTAACCAAGCTGCAGGAATTTTAATAGACACATCATCCACTGGAAAACTTGGCAATTCATGATAAATTTCCTTTAAAGCCTCATAAAGCGGTAACTCTATAATTGGATTTTTAAAAAAACTCCCCGCATTGCCCAATTGCCCTGGATCTGGTAGTTTAGTTTGCCGAATATGAATAACCGCATCACTCACATTTCTTATATTTAATTCTTTACCCATAGAATCCAAAGTGGCTTGAATAGCACCGTAAGCGATATTCAATTTGGGTTTCTTAGTCAATTTAAGTGTGACAGAGGTGATAATAAACTGACCACTATAAATTCCTTTAAATACACTTTCCCGATAGCCAAATTGGCATTGGGATTTATTAAATCTCAAAATCTTTCCAGACTTAATCTCAAAGGCCTCTAAAGAATCGAACACATCGCTGAGTTCTACCCCATAAGCACCAATATTCTGTATCGGAGCAGCTCCGATGGTACCTGGAATCAGGGACAAATTTTCGACCCCTCCTAAATCATGATCGATACACCATAGGACCATCTGATGCCATATTTCTCCTGCCCCTACTCTGATCCAAACGTCATTGCCTTTTTCTGCAACCTGACTGATTCC
>TARA_B110000503_G_scaffold84020_1_pt1 | contig 30482 bp, 28 predicted proteins | sample TARA_B110000503 | Tara Oceans TARA_B110000503 (sample SAMEA4397472) | marine metagenome | biome: Polar Biome; feature: [SRF] surface water layer (ENVO:00010504); material: water (ENVO:00002006), including particulate matter (ENVO:01000060) such as... | depth 5 m | reverse complement strand
CTGTCTACGGCATGAGCTGGTTCAAGCACGCCAAATAGAGGCAGGAATGCCAAAAGAAATGCTGCTAGAGCACGAACTGACCTTTTAATTAGTCATCCTCCTAGTTGGGGTAGCTGGGATGTGTTATTATACTATTATACTAGGAGTTTATATAATAAAAGGGGCACAGCCTAAGCCATGCCCCCTCTAACTTATTTAATTAATTAAAAGTCCCAATCCTCATCCTCTGTTGCCTCTTGCTTACCAATTACGTAAGAAGAACCTGAACCTGAGAAGAAATCATGGTTCTCATCTGCATTAGGAGATAGTGCAGCTAAGATAGCAGCACTAACATCTGTTGTATCTTTCGGGAACAATGCCTCGAAGCCTAGGTTCATCAAGGCCTTGTTTGCATTGTAGTGCAAAAACTTCTTCACGTCTGCCGTTAGACCTATTGTATCATAAAGATCAGCTGTATATTTGATTTCATTTTCATACAACTCCATCATGAGGTCGTATGCGAATGCCTTTAGTTCTTCCTGTCGCTCTACAGATGACTCGTTGTAAGCCAACTGAAACTTGTATCCAATGTAGTAACCGTGTACCGCTTCATCTCTAATAATAAGTCTAATGAGATCAGCAGTGTTGGTTAGCTTTGCCCTTGATGACCAGTACATTGGTAAATAGAACCCAGAGTAGAACAGGAATGACTCTAGCAGTGTAGATGCAACCTTACGCTTTAGCGGATCCTCTCCCCTGTATATATTAAGGATGATCTCAGCTTTCTTTTGAAGGTAAGGATTGTCCTCAGCCCAACGGAAAGCATCATCAATGTCATTAGTAGAACACAGAGTAGAGAACACGCTAGAATAGCTCTTTGCATGTACCGACTCCATGAACGCTATGTTGGTGATGACAGCCTCCTCGTGCTGTGTCCTAGCGTCTGGGAGGATGCTCATGGACCCAACTGTGCCCTGAATTGTGTCTAGGACAGTGAGCCCAGTAAACACACGCATTGTGAGCTCTTGCTCGTGAGGCCTTAAAGTACTCCAAGACTGAATGTCATTAGAGATAGGAACCTTCTCTGGCAACCAGAAGTTCTGAGTTAGCCTATTCCATACGTCTAGGTCTACTTGGTCTTCAATCTTGTTCCAGTTGACTGGTCTTGTTATAGCTGGCATGAGACACATCCTTCAATTTCGGTTCCTTCTAGAGCATCTTGACGAATGCGGATGTAATAAATAGTCTTAATGCCCTTCTTCCATGCATAGATCTGTGCCTTATTTACATCACGGGTTGATGCTGTGTCCTTAAAGAATAACGTCAAAGACATACCCTGATCAATGTGCTGCTGTGCTGCTGCGTATACATCGACAATCTTTTCTGGACCAATCTCATATGCATCCTGGAAGAACTCACGGTTATCGTTAGTTAGTCCTGGTGCTGGATAGTAAACACGACCCATCAACCCTTCCTTACGAATCTCAATTTGAGCAGCAATTGGGTGAATAGAACTTGTACTATTATTGATATAGCTAATAGATCCAGTAGGAGGAACAGCCTGTAGGTTTTGGTTGTATAGACCATGCTCCATTACGGAGGACTTTAGTTCTTCCCAGTCCTTCTTCTTTGGAATCTTAATCTTAGCGTCCTTAAATATTTTAGCAACCTTCTCTGTAGCTGGCTCCCACTTCTGTGAAGTGTACTTGTCAAAGAAAGATCCATCTGCATACTTAGAGTTCTTAAAGTTATCAAATGGTGACTTAGACTCAATAGATAGCTTGTTGGAAGCACGCAAGGCGTGGTACAAGACAGTCAGGAAGTAGATGTTTGTGAAGTCAATAGACTCTTCATCCCCGTAATACATTCTTTCTTTGCCAAAGTAACCGTGCAAGTTCATCTGTCCTAGGCCAATAGCACGTGACTTCCTATTACCCTCAGCTACTGACATAACTGAGTCAATGTAGGATAGGTCTGAAACTGCACTTAGTGAACGAATGGCTACCTCTATAGTCTTACCAAAGTCTGGCGACTCCATAGCCTTAGCAATGTTTAATGATCCTAGGTTACATGAGATATCTTTTCCGATATCCTTGTAGCTCATATCATTGTTATAAGTAGTAGGCGTATTTACCTGTAGGATCTCAGAGCACAAGTTGGACATATTGATACGTCCCTCAATTGGGTTAGAGTTATTAACTGTGTCTTCGTATACAATGTAAGGATACCCCGACTCAAACTGAAGCTCTGCTATTCTCTGGAATAGGTCACGAGCTTTTATCTTTGTCTTCTTGATACGAGAATCATCGACCATCTCTGCGTACTTCTCTGTTACGGAGATGTCTGACATAGGAAGACCATAAATGCGTTCTACGTCATAGGGTGAGAACAGGTACATGTCTTCATTGTTCTTAGCAAGCTCAAGAGTTATGTCTGGGATTACCACACCAATTGATAGTGTTTTAATCCTGGTCTTCTCGTCTGCGTTTTCCTTCTTTGTATCTAGGAACCTCATGATGTCTGGGTGATGAGCATTTAAGTAAACTGCTCCTGCACCCTGACGAGCACCGAGCTGGTTTGCATACGAGAATGCGTCCTCTAGCATCTTCATCACAGGAATGATACCAGATGACTGATTCTGAATCTTCTTAATTGGTGCACCCAGCTCACGCACGTTGGTTAGGTTAAGACCTACACCTCCGCCTCGCTTAGAGAGCTGCAGTGACGACGTAACGGCACGGGCAATTGATTCCATGTTATCTTCTACACGAAGCAGGAAACAGCTCACATACTCCCCACGCTGGGCCTTACCTGCATTTAAGAAGGTTGGTGTAGCTGGCTGGAAGCGATTGGTAATAATCTCATCAATGACGTCTTTTGCGTGTTGCTTATTGCCACGTCCTAGCATTAGGCCATTCATTACGACACGGTCCTCAAAGCGTTCTAGGTAACGGTCTCCCTCAAAGTTCTTTAGTGCATACTGAGTGTAGAACTTGTATGCTCCAACAAAGGTTGGGAACCTAAACTTGTAGGCATAGGCATGCTTAAATATATCCTTTACATCTTCAAATGAGTACTGGTCAAGAATTAGTTTATCGTAGTAGTCGTTCTCTACAAGGTAGTCTAGCTTCTCCTCTAGGGTATGAAAGAATACCGTGTTCTGGTTTACGTGATCCAGGAAGTATGCTTTAGCTGCCTCTTTGTCTTTTCCAAACTGAATCTTTCCATCAGCGTCGTACATATTTAACATGGCATTTAGCTCATGATAGCTTATCTTATTCTGTTCCATATAGCAGCTCCAGCCGTCCTTTTAGTTGTTCTACATCTTCTTGCGTTCCAAATATTTCTACCCTCGCAATAACAGGAACGCCTGTTTTACGAGATATGATCTCTGCAGCTTGACAAAAGTGCTCACCAAAGTTGGTGTTACCCATACCTACTACCCCACGAAGGAGTTCCCTGTTTGACCTAACGTTTAAGAAACGTTTGACTTGTCTCGGTATAGCTGACGATTGACTGCCACCACCATAAGTCGGTACACACAGTACATACTCACGATCCACAATGAGGTCCCCACTATCGCTACTGCTGATAGGAATGCGAAAAGTCCTAGCATCTAATTTCTCTACAAATCTCTTAGTGTTTCCCGAATGATTAGAAAAGTAAACAATGTCAATTGTATGCACATCAATTCCTTTCTACATTAAGTTAAATTGCCCAAGATATTCATCGATATCTTTTTGGGCTGGCTTATATTGTATCACGTTATTATTAAGATTGTCAAGTGAACGATCCTTAGGCCTGTCCTTAAAGGTATGAACCTCAACCTCTTGATCAATGTTTTTAGGTGTGTGAGATATAGCTCCAAAGATGGCACCACAGACAGCGTCTGCAAGGTCCTTAGAAGACTTTCTAGGGTGGTCTACCCTATTACCCTTCATAATCTTAAGCTCTGTTAACTCCTCAAACAGTAGATCAATGGCTGGCATTGCAAGACGCTCTTCGTATATTAGCATTGCCATATCTTCATAGTGCTTCTTGGCTACAGATACCGTCTCGGTTCTCATACCAACAGCCTTAAGCTCATTCTGAATGTCAAACGATTGCCATCTGTCAAAAGAGACCATGCCAATATTAAACCCAAGCCTTCTTAGGTTTTGAATCCACTGCTTTACCTCAGAGAGGTTTACGGGTCCTTCAACCTTTGGCTCCCACCAAGCTACGGCATCTACGACAACCACTGGCGCTACCTGCTCGTAGTCTTTGATCACTTGGATGTTTACCCACTTATCTACGTGGGCAATAGCTACAGCACACTTGTCATGTCGCTGAGCAAGGTCAGCGTGTACGTAATAGACCTTATCTGGATCTGGCACAAATGACTCGTCAAACCTTCTTGAACCATCCAGTGGGTTCCTCAATGTCATTGCATCCTGAACCTTATCTCTTTGCTTGAAGAAAGCATCAGATGCGTATGTAGGTATGCAGGCAAACCTTTGCATAGCATCACCCATGTCCGTAAAGAATGCTAGCTTAAAGTCATCCACCTTACGTGTTGGGTTTACTACCCATGTTGGACGCTTTAAGGCAAACACACCTGGATACTTATAGCTAAGGACAGTGTCTTCTTCCCAAGTAATCTCTAGGAAATTACCTTCTGCATCGTCTGGTAGATCTGGATTCATAATAAACTTATGAGTCTTGTGAACAACTTCTTTATCTGCAATTACTGCATCGTACCTCTGTGAGATAAAATCTCCTGGAAAACGTGGAAACGACAGAAGAGCTACCTTGCCCAAGTCTGGGAAACGAGAGTCTACAGAAGCACGGAATGCCTTATAGATGTTATCTGCCGTTTTACCTTGCTCATTCCCAGTCCCAACCTCAGAAGCAAAGCCAGAAATCTCATCCAAAACCGCAAGGATAAGATTAAGTCCCTCGTGGCTCTCTCGTTCTGAGTGTCCAGAGTATACAGTAATGCTTTTATCAAACTCAATACTCTCAGCTTTAGCATAAAATCTGCCTGCAAACCAAGGAGATCTTTCAATCTTAGACTTAAAGCCTTTAAAGAATACGTTCTTGGCTTGCTGTGCGTTAATGGCAACGTTGATAATATCAATAGCGTCTCCCCCAGGTTTACCAAAATAACGAGCAGGGTCCTTAAGACATAATAGTTTGTAGACAATATAGCTACATGCAACTGTTGACGTAAAATCTTTTCCACTTCCTTTTCCAAGCTGAAGAATAACCTCGTTCTTCGTATACTTCTTGTAGTACCTGGCACCCTCTTCAGCACCCAGCAGTGCGATCAAGTCTTCTTCTCTGTATATTTGACTCATAGCTTCAACAATGTCATACTGGGTTTGTGACAGTGGTGGTTGTCCTAGATAGTCTAGACCTTCGACAAATGTCTTGGCATCAACTGGTATCTCTTCAAAGTTAGTCTCGGTTAGAGCATCTAGAAAATCGTCAAACATTACTGACTCACTATGGTTATTGTCTCGCCAGGTTTGGTCGCAGAGGATAGCCTGTGCATAATCTTTTCCCTAATTTCTGGATGTTCAACAGCAATGTCTCTTAGTATTTGAATGAGTACCTGCTGTCGCTCTTCAATTTCTACCATCTCTTCAGCTAGCTCTTTGTTCTCTAGGAGACCTGCCTTCTGAAGCATATCAATCCTACGTGACTCTAGGTCCATCACAAGCTTAATAGCATTAGACTTAGCACTAAGATTAGCCGTCATTGATGCTTCATCTATTACTTCGTATGCCTTCTCAATTAGCCTGCTGTAGTGTGTATCAGCAGCTACGAGAGCTTCCTTGGCACGTGCACGGATTGCTGCGTTGTCAGCAGCCATTGCCTTCCACTCATTAAGGTATAGCACAACAGTCTGCCTAGGAATGGCTAGCTCTTTAGATATTTTGGTTGGGTCGCTACCCTTGAGGTATTCTCCCACCACCTTGTTCACGGCATCTAAGTGATTAACTAGGTCCTGTTCAGCTGACACGCTTTGCTCTCTTTCCTTTTTGCGGAATACGCTTAATGCGGTCTTCCTTGAATGCACGGAACTGCTGGGCCTTACCCCTGAATATCTCAAAGCAGTCTACCCAGGTAGATCCAGTTAGTGTGTTTGTAGTTATTCCAACAAACTTAAACTTAACTCCCCATTCATTATGTACTTTAATTATATCACCTTGCTGGATTGGAAAACCATTAATTTCCATGTATGGCTCAGTTACAAAATGACTTGGGGCTACCACTGCTTGCTTGCGTCTTGCCATTATCTTCTCGACTTTCTTAGTCCAAATTTAGCTAAGTAAACATAGATCGTTTCTACGCTGACTCCACACTCTTTTGCAATGTCTTCTGGAGACTTCTTGTCCATGTGATACCTCTTGCGAAGCCACATCTCTGATGTATATAGTTTAGCAGCCATAACTTACTTTGTCAACTCCCTAGCTTTTCCCAGTTGTTAAGTGCATAATGACCAACACCAATTGCATCTGCAACATCGTGATCTGTAACCTGAACATCATAATTAATATTCATAATGTTAATAGTCCTTTGCTTTCTTATTTCTCTCTCTTTATTCTTGTACCAAGAAAGTGACTTGCCTGGGAAGTCGCTAATTACTTTAAGCTTTTCTTCCTTCTTTAACTTACCATTATTGATATAGCTTTGCCAAGTTATAGGATTGATAGATCTTACAATCTTTATACCCGTTAACATGGCTGCCCCCAGAAGTGCACCTTGTACAAGAGCAAGGTCTCCCACTGTTTTGGGACTGTTCATGAATACCGTATGCTCAATGGCAATCGCATCAATGTCGAAGAGTTCAAAGAGAGCTTTTGTTTTTCTGGCTGCGTCGCCCACCTTGGCAAAAGTGCCAGTACCAACAAATGTGATCTTGCCATACTGCACCAGATTGTTATCTGAGAATATTGCAAAAGCCATGCTGTTAGTACTGGCATCTATTGAACAAAGTCTATTCCTTACCATTGGATAGTCCTTTGATATCTTTTAAAGCTTTTTTAACTTCTTTTGGATCTATTAGACAAACTTCACAGATTTCGTTATCATTGTATATAGATAGTGGTTTTGCACAGCTCGTACATTTACGATCCTGCTTAACCCTTTTCTTACGCTTAGTCTTCGTGTATCGTTCAGCAATCTTTTCTTTGGTTGCTGCTTCTCTACACTCAACTGAGCAATATATCTGATAAGTTATTTCCGTTTGGAAAGCGTGGTCACACCACTGACAGTGCTTGTTTTTCATCTATCGGCTCCAGAGATAATAGTTTTATGTCTCCCTTGCCAGCGATATCGCAAGTTGCCTTTACGGGACATGTCTTGCAAATCCTGGAATTAGAACGGTAATTCTTTTCTGGCATGGTTCTGTCCACCCATGCCTTACGAACCGATCTCATCCAGTCAAACGTCTGGTTAACCCACTTGATATAGTAATCATTAATCTCTACTGGTAAAATCAATAGCTCATGATTATTTTTGTTTTCATAAATAAGGACTGCCTCGGTCCTATTTAGAATCTTCATATAGATAAGTAGCTGCACTAGGTGACCTAGTTTTGCCTTACCTGCTGCCTTACGATACTCAAAGCCCTCGCTGGGCATTGTCTTAATCTCTCCTAGGAGCTCTTTACCGTCCCAGTTAAGTATAACGTCTCCATAACCAAAGATTGGTGGATCGTTATTAAGAATCTTAAACTCTGAATCAACAAGGAATCCTTCAACGTTACCCATAGCCTCCTGGATACGTTCGTGGGACTTGGTGCCAGCTGTCATGTTAGCTCCACCATATGCATCAGCACTGTCTTCAAACGTAGTCCCATCAAACGCAATGTACCAATACCTTGGACATTCTCCATGGCCATAGGCAATAGTTGATGGGGCAAACGTTTTCTTTTGTGTGTGCTTTGCAACACGCTTTACGGTATAACCCGTATTGATCTTTTCAATTAGCTCGGCAGTATCTAGAAATGATTTCTTTGGTAAAGCCTTAAGCATTATTTGACTCAGTAAACTTTGTGTCATAATATACCTTAGCGAAGAATGTATTTAAGTGCAGCTACAAGGTCATTAATGGCCTCGTGTGCTGTGAAGTAAATATTCTTCTTCGCTCTATCTCCTTTATCTACGTTTACCATCCAAGTAGCCTTGAATGCCATTTTTGCTGCAATTGCCTGCAGCCTTACAATCTCCACTGTAGCAACCTGTAGTGGGATGTCTGGTCTTAGGATTAGCTTTGCTACCATAGCAAGTGCTTGAGTTAGCTCTTCGTCTTCCATGAAGTCTGCTATCTCTGCTAAGCCGTTTACCTGTTCTAGTGTTGTTCTATCTTCCATTATTATTTGTCTGAATAATAAATATTATTCCAGTACTCTCTTCTTTCTATCATCTCATTGTCATGGTCACTTAAGAAGCTTGAGTCTTTACCCAGCATTAATGCTCCTAGGGATTCTGGCACATAGTCTGCTGCACTAAAGTGACAGAATATCATATCCATAAAGTTATCATCATTAAATTTTATGTGCTCTCTCCAGTGTATCTGGTGAGTTCCAGAGAATGTTAATGCCTGATTATCAGACAATACATATGGCTTACCTTCAACTACAATAGGCCAATCAAGATTGGACTTTAGCTGGAGATCAAAAGTTATTCTTGGCTCTCTGAAAGTCTCATCGCTATGCGGAAACAAGCTAGGCTCAATGCCATGTGACGTGTCATATCTAGCAAAAGAAAGTTCTCTTAGAACAAGTGGGATATCTGATGTTGACTGAGCAGCTCTAGTCAATGACTTAACAACGTCTTCTGGTAGCCAAGAATAATATGCTGTGTGTCCAAACACCTGAACAACTTCTTTTTTATCTTCAGGAGTGTTTTCAATATGATCGTATACCTTGGCAATCTCAGCTTCGGTGAGGACATTGTCCACAATAACGCTCTTATAGTTTAAGTTCATAACCTAATTATACCCTAAACTTCAGTTTTCTGCAAGCAGGCCGTGCTTTTCCGTTGGAATGCCCTGCTCTAGTCCTAGATTATTATAGAGCATCCATGCCTGTTGCATCTGTGGCTCCTGGTTTACGCTCTCCAAGTATTCTTGAATTCTTTCCTGATACTTGTTTGGGTCTAGTGGATACTCCTGAGTGGTGAATCTCCAGTCAGTAAGTGGAGAATAGTCAAAGGTTAGTATCTTTACGAACTCGTCGTCTTTCCACTTACGCTTTGGCCTAAAGTGTGGCTGATTGATAGCACTAAAAATTAGAGCATCACCCTTCTTTAGACTATAAGGCTTGTTGTCAACATAGATTTCCCAATCAATATTACCGTCAAGCATATAGTTAAATGTTAAGATGGTCTCTGTGTTGTCAATATGCGGTGGCAATGACGGGGCATACTTGCCCTCACCATGCCTAGGAGCATAGTCAATGTAGCTATAGTGACAAAGCTTTATCTCTTCTGGATAGAGATGCTTTATATGAGAATCCATTGTTAACTCAAGATCCTTAGGAGCTTCAAACTCTACCATCTCTCTAGCCATGTGAACAACCCTCTTAGGGTCAAACCAGTTCTTACCACGATACTCTTCTTGTCCACCAGGGACAAGCTCCCACTCTGGCTCTACAGCTAGAAGGCCGTCTATGATAGACACTAGATTTGCTACTTGCTCATCAGAGAATGGCTTCTCTACGTATACTGGGATATCTGCAAGATACTTATCTAGTCCAGACAGATAGTCCCACATACCTTCAATTTTATTTTTTGACATGTCTCTATTATACACCATTGATCAGCTGGTCAAGTAACTCAAACTCTATTACTGCTAGCCTTATCTTCTGGTTACCTTCACCAAGGACCAGCACAAGGGCTGGATCCTTTCCGTTCTTCATAGCATCAGTTACACACTTGGCCCATACTGTTGTATTAATAGAGATGCCCTTTGGGTATTCCTTAAAGTCAACAACAAAGTTTTCCCAAGTAGCGTCACCCTTTTGTGTGTTTCTTCCAGAGTTCTTGTGCTGCTTAGCACCAATTCTTTTTGCTTCTCCACGCTCACTCAAAGTCTTTTTTACTCCTCTTGGATTTTAGATCTACTTGGCTCATGTGCTTTTTTGAACACATCCACGTTATGATCTTGCTTTCACCATAGAACCTTACTGACTTGGTCACTTCTTTACACTCGTGACATAGAAAGGTGCCATTATAGATAGTATACTTAGCCACGTAGTTTCTCCACTAGCTCTGCTTGGTACTCTGGTGACGTCTTCACGTAGTCTACGAATGCATCTCTACCCTGGATCTTTTCGCCATTGTCTAGCTTGTACCAGGCTCCTGTACGCTCTACGAGGCCATTAAGCTCTGCTGTGTCCACCAAGTCTCCGACAGCGTCTACTCCAATCAGGTCTCCCTTAAAGAAAAAGTCGTACTCTCCAGTGTCTCCTGGGGCTGATGTCTTTGAGTTCTGGACTTCCCAGCGTACCCTACGACCAACCTTAGACTCAATTAGCTTATCATTAACCTTAATCTTTCTCTTCACTGCATTGTTATCAGATGAAGATGAGAATAGTTTGATAATAGTGGATGAGAAGAACTGCGTAGCGTTACCGCCAGTAGGCACGGACTGAGTATACATTGGTGTAATGTTATTACGTGCCTGAGAGATAGCAACAATTAGTGCTGGCTTCTCTTGATTGTTGGCATAGTTAATCATCATCCATGCGTGCTTTAGATCCTTAGACTCTGAACCAATCTGCTTAGTACCATCTAGCTGCTTTAGGTCTGTAGAGTCTTTCTCAAAGTATACTGCTGGCAAAAGAGAACTGATGCTATCAATTACGATCATGTCAACGCCTGCGTGCAGCAAAGCTACGACAACGTCTACCATATCATTGATACTTCTAGCTTCAGAATAGATTAGCTGACTTGTGTCAACCCCTAGCCTCTCTGCCCACTCCTGGTCATATGACATCTCTCCGTCTACCCATGCACAGAGCTTGCCTGCTTTCTGAGCTATACCAATAGTCTGTAGGCATAGAGACGACTTTGCAGACGACTTGCTACCCCACAGAAGCACTTGGCGTCCATATGGAAGACCACCGCCCAGAGCCTTGTTAAGCCCTGGGCTTGCAGTAGGCTGAAACTCCGTAGAGATTCCTACTGCAGGACCAACCTTCTTACGTAGTCTTGGATCTAACTTTGCTAGAGCTTCTTCAATTGTTGTTGTCAATTACATCCTCCATAATTACTGTTCCATCCTTAGTTTTTCCAAGAGCAAACGTGTAAGAGTTGCCCTCTTTAATCTTCATATATGCTTTTGCAAAGCTGGTAGGAAATACCGTGATTGGATGTAAGTCCCTAGAAGAGTCTGCTACTGTAAGAGATGCCATCTTCTTGCCAGCTTTTGTTACTCTTGGCTTAAAAGATACGACATACAACTCTTCGTCCTTGTAAGGCAAAGTCTTATAATTAAGATACTTAATCAGTGCTGACTCAGTCTTTCCAATTTCATCAATGCGTACTGAGTTAACAATGCGATTGTCGCTAGCTAGTAGCAGATATGTGTACCCTGGCTCAATCGTTGTTTGCTCGTCATCAAAGATTCCAGTGCTTCCAGTTTTATCAAGCAACTCAATACGTGACCAACCTGGCCCACGCTTAATTGTCTTGACCATTCCCATAAGAATAAAGGATCCCTTCTCCTCAAACTCTTCTACATCATTAATAAATGCGTAGTAGTGTGCTGGGATGCTAATGTTAAACTCTGGTAGGTTTAGGAACTCATAAAGGTTTTCCTTGATCAAAGCATCATCTCTAGGATTGTCGTTAAAGGTTGCAGCTCCTACACTCTTTAGTGCTTGCAGTGCTCTGCTGTTAACCCCATTACCCTTGCCAGATACAAACTTCTGAAGGCTCTCATAGCTATCAAAAGGTCTGTTAGCAATAAACTTTGACGAGATGTTGTCTGAGATGAACTTGATTGCAGTTAGGCCAAACCTAATTCCATCTCCCTCAATCTTAAAGTCAGCATCTGAATCATTAATGTGTGGTAGCTTAACAGTAATACCCATACGCTTTGCCTCAATAAGGTATTCTGTACGAACATCCTTATCCTTCTCGTTCTTGAGAATAGAGTACATAAACTCTAGAGGATAGTGTAGCTTCAACCATGCTGTCCAGTAGGATAGCGTAGAGTATGCTACAGCGTGAGACTTGTTAAATGAGTACCCTGCGTGTGCCTCAAAGTCAGTCCACAGGTCTTCTGCAAGGTTAGGTGACATAAAGTTAGATGCACCCTTGACAAACTTATCTCTAAACTGGTCAAACTCTTTTGCATCCTTCTTCTTACCAATAATCTTACGAACCGTATCAGCTTCTGACATTGTCATACCGCCAAGTTCAGTACAGGCCTGCATGACCTGCTCTTGGTATAGAATACATCCATAAGTTTCTGCAGTAAAGGCCTTCATTACTTGGTGGTGGTATGCTATGTTCTGCTTACCATGCTTACGTGCAATGTAGTCTTTACCAATGGTGTTAGCAGCACCTGGACGAACTAGAGCGTTAGACGCTGCTAGCTCTGCAAAGTTCTTGACACCCATCTTTACCAACAGGTTAGTATAAGGGGCTGCCTCACACTGGAAAACACCCTTTGTAAAGCCGTCAGAGAGCATCTGGTAGACTTTTACGTCGTCCATGTCTATAGATAGAGGGTCAATTTGCTTTTTATGACGATCCTTGATAATATCTAGGGTGTCTCGCAGCACAGACAGGGTCTTTAGACCTAGTGCATCAATCTTAATAAGACCAATCTTTTCAGCCTCTGCCATGTTTACACCTACAACTGGGATCCTAGTCTTAGTTCCTGGAGATGTTCTAGTCTCCATAGGAGCAAACTTAAAGATTGGCTGCTTGGATGTTACAACACCAGCAGCATGAATTCCAGTACCACGAATACGTCCCCTCATCTGGTCTCCAAGAGGCTCAACTTCTGGATACTTCTCACGAAACCATGCTGACTGCTTTGAGTAGCAGTAGTCTTCCCATGTATCAATAACCTTTAGCAGCTTGTTGACATCTGCCAACGGTATGTTTAGGACACGTGAAATGTCTCTGACCATACCCTTGCCCTTAAACTCTAGGAATGTGGCAATAGATGCTACGTGCTTGTACTGTCTAACTAGATAATCCTTAACTTCTTCACGACGAGTATCTTGAATATCTGTATCAATATCTGGGAAATCATCTCTGTCAGGATTAATAAATCGGAAGAACAGCAGCCCGTGTACAATTGGATCAATGTCGGTGATGCCTAGTGCATAACAAAGCAAAGATCCTGCAGAAGAACCACGTCCTGGACCTACCATGATTCCCTCTTTCTTTGCCCAATGGATCATTGAGCGTACTACGAGGAAGTATGGTCCAAAGTTCTTATCCTTGATGACTCCTAGCTCTTCATCTAACCTTGCTAGGTATTCATCTGTGTGAACTTTACGGTCTTTTAGTCCCTGAATAGCAAGCTCTAGTAGCTCTCCATTAGGGTCCTGATACTGTACAGGCAATAGGTCTAGGTGATCTTTAATCTTGTAGTCTTCTACCTTGTCGGAAATCTCCCTGGTAGCATCATACATGTCTTCACGATCAATACCCTGAGCCTTCATGGCACTGTGCATCTCTTCATCAGATAGCAAGTGGATGTCAAACTTGGTAAAAGTAATCTGTCTCTCACCATAAAGATAATCTAGCTTCTCCAAAACGGTGTCGTACTCAAGAGACTTTTCATATGTAGCATCTTTTTGTACCTTATTGGAATAGCTATTAAGGATTAGCTTTATTTCCTGGATGTCCTTCTGCCCCGTGTGAGCATGGTGGCAATCAGGAGTTACGACTGGTGTTACACCAAACTCGTCGGCAAGAGCAAGCAACTGCTTGTTCACTTCCGCTGGGTTGTGTGGCATTACCTCAATGTAGAAGTCATCACCAAAGACACGCTTGTGCCATTCAATGATACGCTTAGCTTCTGCTAGCTCTTCTGCCTCAATAGCTTTTGCTAGGGCTCCAGAGAGGCACCCAGAAAGAACGATTAGTCCCTCTGAGTACTTCTCTAGAACCTCATAGTCAAAGCGTGGCTTCTTGTAGAAACCTTCGGTCCAAGCAATCTCATTGAGCTTATTCAGGTTTTCAAGTCCCTTCTTATTCTTAGCAAGGACAATTACGTGGTTATAGACTAGGTCTAGAAGTCCGTCACGTGCATCGTTACCACGCTGGTCTCTCCTATCATTAGTTATATAACCTTCAATACCAAGAATTGGCTTAATACCTTTTTCGTTGGCGATACGGGCAAACTCTCTGTGACCAGAAAGAGACCCGTGATCTGTAATTGCTAGAGCTGACATTCCCAATTCCTTGGCTGTAGTCAGATACTCTTCTGGTGTGGCTATGCCATCGAAGAGTGAATAGTGTGTGTGGACGTGTAAACCGTTATAGCTCATTGAGTTACCCCTACCAGTCTATGTTGGTAGAAGTAATGGACGGTGCATCAAAGCCAAGATAAAAAGCCTCTTGCTCTGGATAAGGAACTTCACGTACAACCTTTTCTAGGTCGAAGAACTCGTGTGATCCCCAGTCAAATGGCTCAGAGTCTGGACCAGTTGGAATCAATGTATAGTTGGTCTCGGTTCCCTGTCCATTACGCTTTAGCTTCCATGTCAGGTTTGAGATGCTTCCAGTCTCTAGAGCATACTCTTTAATGTTGTTGAAGGCAGACTGCTTGCTAATGCCTTGTGACCAAACAGCTACATACGGTGGCTCTAGTCCATCGTCCATAAGTACGTTGCAGTAAAAGCGGTGCTTTGGACGCCATCCAACCTTTGGCTCTTTACGATCCATCTCACATGCAAAGCAACGACCTTCTGACTCTTGAGTACAGGCTGCCATTCTCTTGTAGTCCTTTGGATTGGTGTGCTGTGAAATAACAACAGACAATCCTCGTGCTTCGTCGAAGTGTGCCGAGTCTTGATCTAGCTCTTCAACAAAACGAACCTTTGCAGACTGAGCATCAGCAAGCTTTACCCAGCGTGTCTTTACTCCATTTGATTCATATTTTGGCTTATCAAGCAATGCACTGATATCTTTTAGCCCTTTAATTACGCTCATTTTTCTCCTATTAGTTTTCTTTCATTATTGTAGCATACCAGCAATAGTCCTGTCAAATGAAACGTTTAACTTCTTAATCTCATCATCAGGCATATCACCAATATCTTTATATTTTTTATCTAGCTGTACTGAAGAGACAGTATGTCCAAGCTTTTTAGAAAGCCTTTCTATCATGTTTCCTCCTGCCTCATCGTTGTCCGCAATGACTACGACATCATTGAAATACTTACGAAGCAAGTCTGTTTGTGTGTTTGACACGTTTGATCCAAGTGTAGCAACTGCAGAAAAGCCACACTGGTATAGTCTCAAGGCATCAAATGCTGACTCCACAACGTATACTCTGTCTGCTGTCTTTACTCTATGTAGATTGAATAGCACCTTACCCTTAGGTAGGCCTGGAGTGTTCTTAAACTCTTTACCCTCTATAGACCTGCCCACGAATCCTACTGGAGATCCATTTGGTGCATGAATTGGAACGGTGACCATGTCTTGCTTCTCAGAGTATCCTAGCTGGAATGTTTCCATTGTGGATACCAAAATTGATCTACCGTTAAAGTATGTCTTGGCCCTGTCAGAGCTTAGGGCATTAAGAGACAACCTAGTTATTACCTGTGGGTCATAGGTAGGATATTCTGGCTTTACGACTAGCTTCTTAGCTATCTCAACATTTAGGTCTATCTCTGACTCTTTGTTCTTAATAAATCTAATTGACTCAAAGTAGGTTCTTCCAGAAACATGCATTACTAACTGGATTAGGTCTGATATCTTGTGACAAGAGAAGCAAAAGAATGTACCCTTTACTTTGTCTACTTCTCCTGCAGGGGTTCTATTGTTGGCGTGAAAAGGACAGAAGACAATATAGTCTGTTCCGACTTCGTTTTCAATTGTTACGCCGCTTCCTGTGAGAACTCGCTTAATTTGCTCTTCTGAGTAAATATTGCCGACGTAACGTCTACTCCCAGTATCCATTCGCTTCTTCTCTTCCCTACGTATATTCCATAAATTGATAGTTGAAACTCAAAACAAGTCTTATCTATATTATACGATGTTGTGAAGTCTAAGTCAATATCCAATCTGGGAACGTATCCAGCAATTGTCATCTGCGTATTAAGCAACTTGACATACTCTGCACGTAGCCTTTGAATATGTGCCTCATCAAAGATCTCTCCGTCTAGAGAGAACCTTTTAATAGGCTTGTGGTGTAAGGTTTCCATACACCATTATACCTAGTTATCTTCAAAACTCTTGTATTTATACCATCCTTTGTCAAAATCAACCTGAACAAAGAACTCACCCATAAAACCGTTACGGTTCTTTCTAAACACACACTCTATAACATCAGAGTTTGATCCTCTACCCAAAGCAAGTACCCAGTCAGCGTCGTAAGCAATCTGGCGTGACCAAGCAGTCTGTCCTAGAGTTGGAACTGTGTCTAGCTTTGTTACGTCATCTGGAGTGGCTGAGGAGATTGCAATGATAGGAACCTCTTCTGAGATGGACATAAGCTTTAGTTCACGAGACAAGTTCTTCATTCTTACGGTCTCGTTGTCAGACTTCTGGTTTGGGCTCATAAGTTGCAAGTAATCAACAATGATAAAGTCTGGCTTGTACTGGTCTATTTTTCCACGCAACACTGATGGAGTAACTTCTCCACCAGAATCATTAGAGATGATGTGGAACTCTGGCCTACCGTCTACCTTAGACTTGTGCCATTTCTTTAGGTCATCAATCTCTACCTGACCAGAGCTAAGCTTGCGGTGAGACCATTGTCCTTCACCCATGATTGTGAATACACGGTTACGAACTTCTGTCTCTGACATCTCAAGGCTCACAACCATAGGCGACTTGCCTTGCTTCCATGCCTGAACTGCAAAGTAAAGGGAAAGCCATGACTTGCCAATTCCTGGATAAGCCAAGAATACCCCAAGCTGTCCTGGCGTAATGCCTGCTGGAAGATAGTCGTCAAATCCTGGAAGACCAGTCTTGATTCCTGTAGCACCTAGCTCAGACTGTAGCTTTGCATTTTCATAATAGGCTACTGCTGAATCAAGGTCCGTCGCATCAATGTCACGGATTGAGGAGCTGTTTTTCTTTAGCTCTGATGTTTTTGTAATTAGAGACTCCAGAGCTTTGTTACCCTGACCAGCCTGAATGTCTGTAGCAGCAGATGTTAGAAGTGACTTTAGGCTATCATTAAGATACTCTACCTTTAGCTCTTCTAGGTGATGCTTAGTAGACCCTATATCTTTTATTGGAGAGAAGTCTCTAAACTTTTCAACAACTAGTGATGTTGGAGGAACTGATGAGTTTTGCTCTGAGTAAGTTCTGATAAATTCCCAGATATCTCCATGAGTTCTTAGTAGATTATCTACGTTAGCCTGCATCAATACATGTACTTGCTTGTCTTCAAGTACAGCTGATATTAGTTTTGCCTCTGAATTACTCACTCAACCACTTCTTTGCTAGCTCACGTCTCTGCTGTCTGTCTTGCAGATCCTGTTTGTATTGATCCTGTTTGTTTATTAGGTCCTGTGCATAGTTTGTAAAATATTTCCATGTTGGATTTTGTGCTACCTCAAAGTAGTAATCTAACAAGTCATAACAATACTGCAGCGTATAGGACTCAACTAATGCATCTGCTGCCCATTGCTCTACGTTTAAGTTTAATTGTGGCCTTGCCTCATACCGTGCAGTATGTAGCTTACTGTAACGACTGAGCAAGGAAAACCTCTCCTTGCGCTCAGCCATTACTTCTCTTCTAGCTCAGCTGCCGCATCTTTGACCTTCTCGGCCAGCTTCTCTTCAACGAAAGAATACACTCGTTCAAATGCTTCGTTGGTGTTCTCGCCCTCACGCTTATTGTCAATAACTTCTAGATCAATGCGTAGCGATTGAAAGTTTCCTAGATTAAGCGTATAGCCTAATCCAACCTTAACTTTTGTGTCTTCGTTATTCATACCCGTGCTCTCTCTGTTAAATTGATTCAGACCAAATTGGAATGAACCTACCGTCTTCTGTTCTGGTATAAGTCAGTATACCATCTCCCATACGTCTTGTCAACTCTTGTACGGAAGGAGTTATGCTATTAGTTATCAGGCCATCGGCCCTCGGTCTTCCCATGTGATATGATGCAAGTATATCACGAATCTCACGAACTTGTGTCTCAGAATAATAACTTCTTACTTGCCACCCCGTAGCTCCACCCTTTTGACTACCAGTGGGAAAAGGAATCTCTCCACGCTTCATTAGGTTTGGCATGTACTTCTTGTGTCTGTTTACGAGGTCTGCAGTCTCTCCGACAGTGTAAGCTCTTTTTCTATTCTTTTTAAAATCTGATATTAGACAGCTCTCTATTCTGTCTTCAATAATGTTATATACTGACATTATTCCGTTAGACTTATTTAAATGGTAACTTCTTACGAGAGAACCATTCAAGAACCATACCTTTTTGTTACCAGGAATTATTGGTGTCTGGTTATATTCGTCTATAGTTCTATAGCCTTTTTTGGTAGACACAGCTAAACCTATTCTGGAACACCAATAGCTATTAGGTTTACCGCTACAGAAACATCTCCAGCAGCTCCAAACTTTACAACACCCTTAACCTTTTCGTAATTTACATCAGTAAGAGTTACAGTCACTGTCTTTCCTGCTGGAGTGTCTCCAACGTTGACAATGGTTGCTGTTACGATTGGTGGATACCTAAAATTAGATGGGAAAGGATATTCAAAAGCCCTCTCGTTACCTGCCGAGACAATGCTGTTGTTGGTTACAGTTACATAGCCACCCACTACCTTTGCATCAGAGGTTCTTAGTGTTTGCTTTCCTGTTGTAGTATCTACAGTCATATACTTCGAGCTTGACGGCGAGACCTGATTTGAAAGATCATTGACGGCATTTGCAATCTGATAAATATAGGACAAGTCTAGAGGTTGCCCTCTTTCTGGTAACGGTATTTTAGCCATAAACTATATTATACCACGACTAGACATTTTTGACATCACTTTTTGCAATAGTTATTGCATCTATTCTTTTACGTGGAAGAGAGTTGGTTTGTATAAATATTTGAACAGAAACTTTTGAAGCATCTGGCACTGGAATGTTTAGGTAGTTACCAGTAACTGTTCCCAAGTATTCTGTTAATCCAACTGATCCTATCTGAGTACCCCAAGCAATGAACACATCATATGAATTGAGTTCTGTATCAGATATGGTATCCCAGACGGCAGTTACAATAGACCCATTGCTTGTAACAGTAATTCCAACATCTGTATCTACCTGCAGATTGTTAGGAGAGATAAGGTATTGCGGTGACCAGTGGGACGATCTGTTTCTATCTTCAGACACTATCCTGTATCTAACGACATACTTTTCCTGAGTAGAGTCTAGTGGTGGAAGGCTAGATCTTTGGATTACTGCCTTCTTGATTTCTGCATCTGCCATTAGGCAACATCCATTGCAAACCTAAACTCAAGCAAGTTTGCTGTATTTGCATTCTTAATTATTGGCAGACCCTCGGATGTCTTTGTTACTGTATACCCCGTTAAGCCATATATTGGTGAAGTGTCACTTAAGTTTTCTAGCCTCATGGCGTCTAGGCCAACGTAAAACTTATCTGAGAATCCTCCATTTGCAATGACAGAAGAATATACCTTTACGATTGTTGCTGCTTGCCACGAAAACTCTGCAGTCTTATCTAGCTCTTCTATTTTTTTAGAAACAGAAAAGTATCTGTTGTTCACCAGGTCATCCTCTACGGCCTGTAGGTGAACCATAAATTTTGCTGACTGACTATTTACTCCACCTTCAGGAGTTGAGAATTCAACAATTACCTTAACATCAGTTGGGTATGTCTCGTCATTATCCTTGTTGATAACTGATAGCGCCATCCTTATCTCATCTTTTGCTGAATTTTTGTCTAGGGCTATTGCCGTATCGTTTAGGTGAATGTGTCTTGGATCGTATGTACCGCTTGCTGGATCTGAGTCTATGAATAGGCCATCTCCAGAACCGTATACAGAACAAGAGTCTCCACGCATGAAAACAACATTGTTTAAGAACCTTGGTCTCTCGCCTCTGAGAGTTCTAATCTCACTATCTAAAACAACGTCATCAGCAGATGCTTGAAAGACATCGTAGGTAACATTGATAGAGCTTTCTGCAGCTCCAACTGGTACAGTTCCGTCCGCAAGCTTGTATAGGTCCTGTGAGTGTATGGGGATAGAGGATGCACTATCTGCTAAGTGCCGCTCCCAGTTTTCAGACTGGCTGAAAAGAAACATATTTCTACTTTCATTGGCGGTTGCAGCTGGGTTCTGGCCTGCAGAATATACTCCAACCTCTGTTATCTCGTATCTATCGGCAGTTGGCATTTCTGCTGTAAACACTATTTCAGAATACTGTACTGGATTTCCAAAAGCATCGACAGTGATCTCTCCAGACTCATTCAAAACATTCTCGGTTACGTAGCCTCTAGAAACAATTGGTGCACGAAACATCTCAAAGTCTAGAGACTCTTTGTTTGAGTAGTCTGAAAAGGCATCTGAAGTTGATAGAGGCTTGGCACCACATCCAAAAGCAATATAAGAAGCGTACGACGGAATGCTACCAATGAGGTATTTGGCTAGAATGTTCTTACCAGTGTTAGTGATCATTTTTATTTTCTCCTAGTATATTGTACCATTATTCACAGTTCCACTTCGAAGAACTTCAACCTCTATTTTATGATCATTCTCTAGACCTGCCAGCTCAACAACCAAAGCATTGTTGCTGTCAATGTATACTGAAAGTCCTCCAGGACCACTACCAACGCTTGGTATGTAATCTTCTAGCTTGATAGAAAAGTTATTAAAAAATGATGAGCTATTGTTGGGCATCCTTATCATTGTGTTTGGACCATACTTGGATGCAATCTGTGAAAGATTAGATATCAGCATGTAGCTTACTGGCTGACCGTTTACGGTGTCATGCCTAGCTATGCTAATTATTTCATGAGCGGATACCTGCTCAAAAATTAAAGACTCAAGCAAGCTCGGATCAAGAGTTCCCAGAGCATCGTCCATAATGATTAGGTCTGGAGTAGCTATCTTTATATAGCCAGAAGACGTGCTTGCTGATCCGCTTGGCAGGTTGGGAGTTGCAGATACTGTCATGCTATGCTACCTCACTTAAATATATTGTCATTTCAGGCCCTGAGGAGTCACGGCTATAGTCTATATTATACACAACGAACCTAGTATTAGCGGCCACCAACAAGTCTTGCTCAGCATTATCCTGTAGAGATATTGTTAGGATGTCCCCAAGCTGTATTGTGCTATTCGGCAATATCTTAAGACCAACGCTGAGTCTTGGGTTCATAATCTTTGATACTAGCCATTGCATCATATTGCTTGCATCGTCCTGACTCTGAATGTATGGTGTGTCTAAAGTAAATTCATTTCTTCCATACTGAACCCTGCTGCTCTTTATTTTATTAAAGTTTTCTTTTTCTACTAGTGGCGATACTGTTATTGCTCCGTCTACAGTTATAGGGTCAGAGAAGCTACCCCTACTAGAGAAGTGGTCATCAACGGTTAGTTGGTTGTCTGACTTGTTTGTAAAGGTGACTCCATGTATCGACAGGTAGTTTCCGCTAGTCTCGTCTAGATTAATAGCTGTATCTGTTGCATTAAATATTAGGAACTCTGCTCCATATGCCCCAGCCATAAATCCAGATACAGCGTATGACTTAATCCTATTAACGGTTGGTGCAATTCTAGCATATAGTGCTGGGTATGCCTTGTCATACTTGATGTTAAAGTATTCTACCTCTCGCATAATTGTGCCAAACTCTTCAAAGTACAGGTTGTATGCTGGCTGCTCTGATGGGCTTAGTCCAGACAACATTGTTGACTGAATGATACCACTCATAGAGTACTTTCTAAAGGCTTCGCTAAAGCTTATCTCTGGTGTGCCAAATACAGCATTGCTGGGCAGGTCTACGGCCTTTGAAATATTCTGAGAATAGTTTGCACCAATTGCGTAGATGTTCTCAAACATGCACTTTGCATTTCCACGAATAAAGGTTGCCATGTTGTTGTATACAGGAAGAGGGCTTGAATCTTCTACGGTCTTAATTAGCTTATCGTTCATGTATAGGTAGAATTTTCTTCTGCTACCAATATCCTCATACTCAATTCCCAAGTCATACACGCTAGGATTCTCTTCTCCAACCATTCTGTACTGACCAACAAATTCTCCTGAGTCCACAACGATACCTGCATTACCACCCCAGAGGATTACTGGAATGGCTTCCCCAGTGTCTGTGTCTTTTACGACCTTGTAAAAAACTACGTCATACATGGTGGATCCAGTTGGGTACTTCGACACATCTGTATCAGTGAGTGCAATTATCTCATAGTAGTATCCATTGTTAGTTTCTGGATTAATCATTGCTGCTATTCCACCAGATGCACCACTAACTGAAGAGTACACCGAACCACTACCATACGCTGTTTGAGTGTTAATCTCGTTATTTTCAATCTTTCCCACAATTCGCATTCTTGCACCAAAGTGCTTAAAGTTTTCTGTAAGTGGCTTATAGACATATGACACATAGTTTAGTGGGTCCTGTGTGCTCAAGAAACTGCCGCCAGTCATAACAAAGGCTGAAGATTGAATTGTTCCTGTCTGTGTTGAATATAGCCTATTTACATTAGAGTCTTTGGGAAAGTCTGTAGACATGTGACTTTTAATAATTCCATTTCTAGAAGTATTTATTCCAACGGAATTAGCCTGCCCTGCCGAGCCTACTCCAAGATTTAATGCAAGGGCTTCTGCTGCTGGGTTGTCTGGATCATTTACCCTAAACAGAAACTCTGAACGCATCTTGCATCCTCTAACGTTGTCGTTGTCGTACCAGTATGAATCTATACCAGAAGAGTGCGAAGCAATGGATGTTCCAAACTGTGCTCTTCCGTGCTTACGAGCTTCACCGCTCTTCATACGTGTCTGACCATCGACAGACTCATACTCTGGCTCTGTAAAGATTCTAATTAGCCCAGTTGGATACATCTTTCCATTGAAAGGAATCTTAGCGAAGTATTTTTGGTATTCTCTTACGCTTGATATCCAAACATTCCCGTTTGCTGACTCTGCAGCTGTTAGTCCTGGAATACTGTACTCTACCGCATCATACCTGATGATCTCTCCATTAGCATAAAGGTGTCCACTGTACCTTGTAATCCAGTATATGGCCTCTCCAATATCTATGGTGTTATTATAAATAACATTGTTAGTGACGTATGGAGCAGTACTGCTTAGTACCGAATTAAGTGGATATGCTCCTAGCATATGACTAGCCTGATTTGAAGACTCTTCGTTCTGAGACTTTGTATTAGTCTCACCAGCGAGTTCCCAAAGCACAACTGGCTTATAGCTCCAGTTGATGTCTCTATCAGTCATGGTTGCTTGCCTTAGACTGGAAACAGCCTTTTGTATATAAGTAGAGCTGTACCTAATAACTCCGTCATTAAATACTTGGTTATCTTTTGAAGCAATTTCTATAATGTTGGCCTTGTTGCCTGTTGGCAAATTCTTATATACCCCAGAATTTTGAGAATCTGGACTTCCGTACATGACCAAGTCGGTAGGCCTATCCTCTTCTGAAGCCATTAGGTATTCTTTTGTCATCACTACAAAGTTATTGTACTCGTCAAAGAACATGGTGCTCTGTGTGGAAACCGCTAAGTCCTGCAAAACAGTTGCCAAGCTCTTGTCTGGATCTACAAAGAAGTATGGAATGATTGGTTCGTCTGCACTGTCAACAGTCTTTATTACGTAGTTTGAAAAGCCCACGTAATCCAATAGCGTTGATACCGCATAGCTTAAAGATGTGTTTGGTATCATTAACTGTGGTGCAGACAGAGACTCAAAATAGAAATATAGATCTCTTAGTACGATGTTGGTCTGTCTATCCTGAGTCTGTGTTTCTGGCATACCATCAATGTATAGATACTTTAGTGGAACGTACAGGTCCTTGCCATCTAGATCTTTAAATACGTCGTAGAACTTTATCTGAGTATTCTGTGACAAAAAATCAGATATAATACTTTTATTGTTTAGTGAGCTAAATGCTAAATCATAGTCAAATACAGAAAGTGTTCCAGTAGACGCCAGGAGCTGTCCTACGGGCAGTCCACTTACCCCTATGTCTGAGGCCGTTTTGTTGATAGAGAACGATTCTACCCTACCTGAGAGGTCTACCAGTAGCCTTGGCGAGATCTCTATGATGTCCAGAGTAGAATCTGCAACGTTCATAGTGTCTACCATAAGCCTAATCCCAGAAATATATTCAAACTCTAGATATTCTGTGCTTCCAGAAATGCTATTAAGATATGTTGGTGGGCTCACAAGCTCAGTAACAAAGTTACTTTGCTGTGACGCATCTGAATCTTCAACCAAAGACCATCCATATGTTGGAGAAAACATCTCAAAAGATGAGTTATACCAAACATAGTATGTACCAGGGGTACCATCATTTTCCTTAACTAAATATGCATCGCCCTGCATGGCTGAAATTGGAAGAAGTATTGATGAGGCTATTGGTCCCATATAATTAAAAATATCATAGTACTTATCTGGTATTACTAAGCCATACTGTGCTTCCACATAACCATCACTACCTACGATGGGTTCACCATTCCTTCTTACAGAGTTGGCATCAAACCTAATTGCATCTACCCAGATGTTCCCATAGAGGCACTGAATAGACCAAGATGTTGGTGTAGTCTGATTTGCATACCCATAGTGTGGGTCCTCAAAGCTACCTCCAGTATTTGAGAAAGGACCAAGATCTGTTGACCCAACGCTTGTCTGCATTTTTACGACAAGCCTATTTGCTGGAACACTTTCGTTATAAACTATAAATGGTGAAGCATCATCAATGTACGTAGATGATCCCACAACCTTGTTAGCGATACCCCTCTCCTGACCATTTTCAGTTCTATATGATGTCCAGTACTTAAAAATATCGTCACGTGATCCTAGGTAATACCTTGGTCGTGTAGCCATTTCTGGATTTGTGAAGTGTGAAAACTTATTATTAAAGTAACGAAGCTTGTTGATACCAGACCTTGGCCTAAATTTTCCAAAGCAATCCTCTAGAGAATACAGCATCTTTTCTTTTTGCTTAGCACTCTTAAATATTACTGGGGTACCATCATCATCATAGCCACCATCAATTATGGTGTCTGCGTCCGTGGCACCTGTGTAGTAGTTACCCTGATCATTTGTGTCAAAGGTATTGTTTTGAAAAGCATAGATGCTCTGGTCATCAACAGATAACTGTAATCTTTCTGCAGGTCGGTACCTATAGTTTCCAGACTGTTTTATGTTTGATGGAAGGTTCATATTCCATTCAGCAAGAACTAAGGACTCTGACTCAATGACAGCAGACGTCTCCAGATAATTCTGAAGATCTGTACTCTTAAACATTCTATACCTCTTCCAGCGTCATAGAGACGTTCCAGAAGTCGTATGTATTTCCACCTCTTTTTGTAACAGCATAGCTGAAGTCTGATATAAACACCTCTACTACTTGGCTATACTTTGTAAGCTGATTAAATGATGTTTCACTTATTCCAAAGTTTTTGTAATTATCATAGGATAGGAATAGCCAAAAAGATCCTGTGTGGCTGTTGTACCAATCCAATAGCTCAACACCACCTGCACCATTGTCAACTGTATACTCTGCTGTGTAGTCATAGTCTGTAGCTTTACCAGTTATTGTAGAAAAGTTAGATACCCCAGGATAAGACCTAGAAGGAAGCATGCTCCAAGATACGGACAGAGAAAGCTTGTCTGCAATATGATATGAACGCATACGCCCGTTAATCATTCTTTCTCTTTTTTCAAGTCTTTCAATTTTAAAGTCTAGGGCTTCTCTGTTATGGTCAGACAGGATTAGGAACTGACTCTCTAGAGAGATGTCAGAGCCTGCTGGAATGTCTGCTCCAATTTCATATCCATCTGGAATGTAGAACAACTCTTCACTTACAGTTCCCTGGTTTAAGACCTGAAGCGTTCCTGGGTTCTCAGAAAGAAGCATGGCCTGTGGCCTACTGTACTTTTTTCTTCCAGTCATGTATGTTGAAGTAGCCATTAAAACTTATTACTCCTGATTCGGTGTGAGTCAATCTGCTTAATCTGTGTCATAACTGCACGTGCAATTTGGTCTGGATTAGCGTCTGACTTAACGTTAACGTTTAGCTCATAACTATTATACATGGTTCCGCCAGGATTTGCACCATTATTAATTGCCTTTAGGTTGTCAGCTCCAAATTTGTCTACAGCATATTTTCTTATGACAAACTCTCCAGGAGTTAGCATGGCTGGAACAGTATCTGTACCCATGGCATATCCTCCAGCTGCAAAGTACTTTGGAACCATTCCACCAGTGGCCAAAGCAATCCTAGCTCCGCCATTGGCAATAGATCCTGAGACTGGGCCTGGGATTGACTTACCCCTCTTTTCCCACTTTTGAGAAGTGGAGTTGAAGCCCCAATACTGTCCTGTTGGAAGGGCGGTTGTGGGCTTGGGAGGCAATGTCTTAATCGTCCATCTAGTACCAGTCCAGAACCAGTATTTTCCTGATCCAGGACTATATGGTGGCTGACTATTCTTGGACTGCCCATTGTCTGGCTCTTTGTCTCCATCGCCACCTCCAGATCCTGTGCCTGTTCCTGTGCCTGTTCCTGTTCCTGTTGTAGATCCAGAATCTGTAGCTGTTGGATCCTTAGAAATTGGGTTAAAGTCTGTTGGCAACTTAGTTGTAAAGGTTGCTGGATCAGCATATAGAGCCTTTAGCTTTTCAATATTGGTAATAGCTGTCAGGATAGATGTAGAGTATCCCTCTGACTCTACCTTTGCAAGCCTGATTCCATTCTCTACCAAAGCCCACTCAGCCTTTGTCTTTCCTAGGTATCCATCATTGCCAATAGCTTCTAGGGCAACGTCTCTCTGCTTTTCTAGGTCAGACAGCAACTTAGCTGCTGGCTCTAGCCTCTCTTCTTCAATCTTGGCAATTGCTGCCTTGGCTTCTTTAATCTGATTCTCAATCTCAATCCTTGTCTTACCGTTATCGGCAGTTACAGCTTTAAGTTCTATTTGTCTTGAATTCTCTAGTCTTGCCTCTACTGCCTTCCTGCTAGATTCTGCCTGCTTTGCACGACGATCCTGTACGGCTTTTGCTGCACCTGCTATGTCTCCAGACACCAAAGCAGTCGCAATATTTAGCTGACTCTTTTGCTGGTCAATGAGGTCTTGGTTAATCTCGTAAGTTGTCTTTAGGGCATCTAGTCTATCATCATACTTGGCATTGATCTCATCTTCTTTTTCTGCAAGCTTGTCTAATGCGTAACTAAGGTCATCAATTAGGTACTCGTAATTAGAGATGTCTGCCTGAGCACCTGTAATTATTCCATTAGTAGCATTAGTTAAGTACTTGCTATCTGAAGCAAACTTTAGACCTACGGACTCTTCTAGTGCTCCAAAGAATTCCCCAACATCTCCAAAGGCTTTTGATAGACCCTGAGCTATGCCCTCTGGCGTAGTGTTTGCCCAGGCCTCCTGTGCCGCAGATAGTTTCCTAAACCTATCAATTAGCTCATCAACCTCAGCAGTAGTTGTTGCTGTTGAAATTGCATATGCAAGGCTTGCATCTGAAGAAATCTCGTATGCTTCAACAAGTGACAGTCCTCTAGCTGTGAGAGTTGTTACAGAACTTATCTGTTTATTGATGTCTGCTACACCCTGAGCCAAAGATAGCTGGTAGTCTCCTAGTGCTGCTTCCGAGAATGCCTTGTTCATTGCCTTACCTGCAGCAGTTACTTTTACAATTCCATCTTCAATTTTAACAAAATTTTCTCTTGTTTCTGCATCTAGAGTATTGATATAACTAATAAACTCTTTTCCGTAGCCAGAGAAAAGTAGCTGTTGGTCAATGCCCTTGAATAATGTTAGCTCTTTGCCCTTACCAAGAATACGCATTAGCTCGGTTACCCCACCAGCTGCGTTGATGGCTGCGTTTCTTACTTGCTTTAGCCTATTAAGAATGTTCTCAAACGGGTCTGTTTTATTTCCGCCAGTCTCTGGTGGTGTTATACCTTCGCCAGTGTCTGTCTTAGCAGTTGCTGCCTCTGTAAACTTTCTTGCATCACGCATATACATGTCAGCAGTAGCTTGTGCCCTTTCGGCTGCAGAATATGTTAGCCCATTGACTACAGCATCTTTTCCAGGACTGTACGTCTTGGTGCTGGTTGTCGGCTTTACTCCCTGTGATCTTAGGAATGAGTCAACATCTCCAGAAGAGTATGATCCTTCTAGGGTCATGATTGTTTGTACGTATAGGAATCTTTGAACTGGATCTAGCTTTTTAAAGTATTCTGCATCACCCTTGAGTGCCTGCATTCCCTGTGCCCCCAAGATGTCTGTCTTAATGATTACATCATACTCTAGCTTATTACCATCAGCGAGGCCCTGAAGCTCTTCCAGGTTCTCTAGCAGAGCAGCTAGCTTAGTTGGGTTATTAACATATGCCTCGAAGATTAGCTTGCTGTCTAGACCAATAGCATCTTCGTATGAGCTTATCATGTCAAGCACATTCATAACATCATTAAATTCTGCTGGATTTTCTGCTTTTGCAGTAACGAAAGCTACAAATTCTGCTTTTTTCTTTACAGCATTTGCGTCTCCAGTAAATAGGTCTAGAACATTTGTAAGCTGCTGACCTACACCAGCTCCATACTTTACGATAACATCAGCAATTACCTCAATCTGAGCTGGCTCCAGGTCTCCATTTAGTATTCCCTGCAGAGAGCCAATGCTAAGAGCATCTGTAGCTACAGCTGCATTGATTGTGAGTCTTGCTTCCGAGCTAATGTCTTCATTGTTTGAAAGTGTCTCTATAAGCTTTTGTGCTTCTTCGTTACCTTCGAAGAATCCCTTCGCTATCTCTTCTGACTGGTTAACAATTGCCTTAACAGCTGCATTCTGTGCTGTAAGGGCAGCACCTGGCTTTCCTCCAAGTTTATTATAGGATTCTTCAAACGCTAACTCAATCTTGTTAATTTCATCAAATAGGTTTTTTGTAGATTTTGCGTTGTCTGCTATAAGCTTTCCTCTTTCAACCTCAAACTCTTTTTGTGCTGCGAAAGCACCCTTAAGGTCGCCGCTTGCTTTTAGCTCATCTATCTTCTTTGTATACTTTAGGTCTAGCGTGTCTAGCCCCTGAGATATTTGCTGAATAACACCATTGATTTCTGAAGCTGCCTGACCCTCTAAGCTGCCAACTAGTTTGTAGTCTACGTTTATTCTCCAGCCATTTTCTTTTCCAGTTTCTGCAAAAAGCTTTGCAAGTGTTCCATTTGGACCAGCGATGGCGGTAACAGATCTTTGGTTAAGTTTAACTTGAAGCTCTAAGCCTTCTGTAAGAACGTTTTCTCCATTGGCACCCAGCAACTCATTTAGCTGACCGTTAATACCAATAGCAAGATTTGAGTCCCCTAACTCTTTTCCAAGATTATAGGCAATGTTTGCTGCTTGCTCTTTTGTAAGAATGTTGCTAGCAACGGCTTGGCCTAACTGAGTAGCCACCTTTGTTATAGTAGCACTTCTTCCAAGCTTGAGGAATCCCTTTTCTACTCCACTGACCAAGTCTTTTCCAGCATCTGTAGCTAAGTAGTTTTCTCCAAACTCTGCTTTTCCTGGCCTTACATTTATGCCGCCAACTCTGTCTGCACGAGTTCTAGCCATGACATCAGTCGGGTTAACAGTCCCAGCAAAATCTGCAAACCCATTCATGGCCTTAGCTCCCGATGAAAGAGACTCTGCTAGCTTCCTAGATTCTTCCCCTGCCTTTTTGACGCCATCATGCATCTTAAATAGAAGAAATCCTAGTCCAGCCAGAGCACCAACCACTATCGCAACTGGTAGAGCTAGAGCGAGTAGAGCTGGGCCGATCATAGTTAGGATTGGCAGAATACTCATTGCCTGAGATGCAATAGCTCCTACGGGACCATCAACACCCTGAGCCATACCTGCTATCATTGTTGCCGTTCCCAATACACCAAAAGCTTTTGCAGATCTGCTTCCACGCTTCTGGGCCTTGGACTGCTTTTCTAGCTTTTTGTATGCTTCTCCAGTCATTGGAGCTCCATCAGGAGATGTTATTACGTTTCCAGCCTTGTCATAGGCTAGTGGCTGTGTCTTTGGAACATCTGTTCCTGGATCTACGACTTCTCCAGTTGCTGTGTTTGTGGTTATGCCAGTGTCTGAGTCATAGGAAATATTCTC
>TARA_B110000503_G_scaffold28957_1_pt1 | contig 30500 bp, 28 predicted proteins | sample TARA_B110000503 | Tara Oceans TARA_B110000503 (sample SAMEA4397472) | marine metagenome | biome: Polar Biome; feature: [SRF] surface water layer (ENVO:00010504); material: water (ENVO:00002006), including particulate matter (ENVO:01000060) such as... | depth 5 m | reverse complement strand
CGGGCAAGTAGCACTCTTGATTCAGCGGTTAAAAGTTTGATCACTCGTGGAATCACAGTTGTTGTCGCGGCAGGTAATTCAAATACAGATTCATGCTTCACATCGCCCGCTCGAGTTACAGAGGCAGTCACTGTCGGCGCTACAACAAATCAAGATTCACGTGCCTCATATTCAAATTATGGTGCATGCCTTGATGTGTTTGCTCCAGGGTCGTTGATTACATCTTCCTGGATAGGTTTACCATCAGCAAGTAACACAATTAGTGGAACATCGATGGCAGCTCCGCATGTTGCAGGAATTATTGCGCGTTTCATCGTAGCCAATCCAACTCTTGCACCATCACAGATAGCATCCTCACTTGCAACCGCCGCAACGGTGAATGTGGTTTTAAATCCAGGAAGTGGATCAGTAAACCGACTAGTTTTTCTTGATTTTTCTTCAGACGGATCTACTGTGACACAACCAGTTGAAATTCCACCCACCATTGCACCAGGAAATTCTGGTACCAAAAGTAAAAAGCCAGCAAAAAAGAGATAACATACAAATTAAAACTAGTATGCGGAGGAACTAAAATTTAAAAATCTGGAATTGTTTGATACTTACTCAAAACCTTAGAAATTCCGCACCATCTGTTGCGTCTTCAAATATTCCAAAGGCTGCAAGTACGAAGAGACCGATTAACATAAGGGTTGGTGCATTTGGGCGTTTATAACTTGTGTCCGAGAGGGGACTTGAACCCCTAATCCCTTGCGGGAACTAACACCTCAAGCTAGCGCGTCTGCCAATTCCGCCACCCGGACCAGTATTAAAACTCTTGGGCAACAATACCAATGGGTGGCTCGGCCGCCCAATTGAAGGCGAGTGCGAGCAGGTTAGGGCAAGATAGGACTATGGAATCAAATACGGGCGCTGCTCCTAGTGCTATCGATTTAGAACTTTTAGAAGAAGAGTGCATATCGATCTGTCAGGAGATGATTCGAATTCCTAGTGTCAATCATGGTGACGGAATAGGAGATGAGCGAGCGATCGCAGAGTACGTAGCGAAGAAGCTTTCAGAGGTAGGAATTGCTTCAGAATTAATTGTTACAGGTGAGAACCGGGTAAATGTTGTTGCAAAAATAGTAGGTCGAGATCAGAGTCGACCAGGGCTAGTTCTCCACGGTCATCTAGATGTAGTACCTGCAAATGCAGAAGACTGGTCAGTAGATCCATTCGCTGGTGTGATTAAAGATGGATATTTATGGGGACGTGGCGCGGTCGATATGAAGGATATGGACGCGATGATTCTTGCCACGGTTCGAGCGTGGGCGCGTGCAAAGTATCAACCAGAGCGCAATATTCTTCTAGTCTTCTTCGCCGATGAGGAAGCTGGCAGTGAATACGGCTCGAGGTATCTTGTTGCAAATCGTCCTGAAATCTTTGATGGGTATTCCGAGGCAATCTCTGAGGTTGGTGGTTTCTCAGTGACTATTACTAGTGGTCACCGTCTCTATTTTATCGAGGGTGCGCAGAAGGGGATCAATTGGCTTCAACTGCGGGCAAAGGGCGAGGCGGGACACGGCTCCTTTATTAATCCTAAGAATGCAATTACGAAACTTTCGGCGGCGGTTGCGCGGATAGGTGGGTATGAATGGCCACAACTAGAAACTAAGACTGGTGCTAAATTTTGGTCAAAGATTGCGGAGCTAACGGGGGAGAGTTATGACCCAAAGAATCCTAGAGCGCTTCTAAAACATATCGGTGGCGCAGCCCGAATGATGGGTGCAACTATTTCCAACACTTCGAACCCGACTATGTTGAATGCTGGCTATAAAGCTAATGTGATTCCACAAACTGCAACCGCAGTTGTCGATGGCAGATTTTTACCGGGCTTTGAAGATGAGTTACTCGAAACTATCTCGAAATTAGCTGGCCCAGATATAGAAATTGAAGTGCTTGTTAGGGATAAAGCCCTTGAAGTAGATTTCGAGGGTCCACTAGTTGAAGCTATGTCGGCCGCGCTAGCAAAGTATGACAGTGAAGGAATCCCAGTTCCTTACCTTATGAGTGGGGGAACTGATAATAAGGCGCTATCTGACCTGGGAATTATTGGTTATGGATTTAGTCCAGTACGACTGCCACCAGAATTAGATTTTTTCGCTCTCTTCCACGGCGTAGATGAGCGGATTCCAATTGATGGTTTGCGCTTTGGGGTAAAGGTGTTGAACGAATTCTTACAGAATTGTTAGTTTGAAGCCTCCTAAATATGCGCAGAGACTTCATCTAGAGCTGCGCGTACCTGATCTGGCAGAGCAATCTCTTCAACCGTTAAAATTCCGCGCAACTGCGCTGCAGTTCTAGCGCCAACAATTGCACTAGTCACGCCATATCCCTCACGAACCCACGAAAGTGCAACTTCAATCGGAGAGTACCCAAGACCTTCACTAGCCACACATACCGCATCAACAATCTTGCGCGAATTATCATTTAAATATGGTGCGATAAAACTACTGAAGTGTGGGCTTGCTCCTCGAGAGTCAGAGGGCGAACCATTTCGATACTTGCCCGTTAAGACACCACGCCCCAATGGTGACCAGGCTAGAACTCCAATATTCATCTCAATAGCCGCAGGTATTACTTCATCCTCTATCGAACGATTTAAAAGTGAGTATTCCACTTGCGTAGAGATTATTGCGGCCTTCCCAAATAGCGGATTTTGCAAGGTAGCAGCCCGAGCTAACTGCCATCCGGAGAAATTCGAAACACCGACATATCGCACGCGACCAGAGCTAACAGCTTGATCAATAGCTGAGAGGCTCTCCTCTAAAGGAACCATCGGGTCCCAGGTGTGAATCTGCCAGAGATCGATGTATTCAACGCCGAGCCGGGCGATCGATTTATCTAGATCACTTAGAAGATTACTTCTAGAATTATTAACACTTCGCTCGCCTGAGTTAATAGAGATTCCAGCTTTAGTGGCAATGATTAAATCTTCACGATTAGCTAAAGAGCCGATAAACCCACCAACTACCCGCTCGCTATCGCCATCACCATACATCGCTGCGGTATCGATTAGATTGCCACCAGCATCCAAGAATGTTTTCAGCTGATCGGCGGCCTCATGCTCATCGGTATCCCGGCCCCAGGTCATGGTTCCAAGGCCCAATCTGGAAACTCTTAGCCCTGAGTTTCCCAGAATTCGCATCTCCATGTTGCCACCCTAGCAAGAGGTAACAGAAATAATCGGTAGCCTTGCCTCATGCTAGGGATTAAAGATGCAAAACCAAGTCGTATCTATTTAATCCGACATGGACATTCAACTGCCAATGAAAAGGGTGTGCTGGCCGGCAGAGATTATGGGGTCTTCCTGACAGAGCGTGGGGCTAACCAAGCAGTAGCAGTGGCTGATCAATTGCGGGGGATCAATTTTGCTAAGATTTATAGCAGCCCACTTCCAAGATGTCTTGAGACAGTTAAACCATTACTGGTAGGTCGAGGCAGGAAATTAATCGAAGATTACGACGCCATAGAAATGGAGTATGGCCAGTGGTCGGGCAAGAAATTGCTATCACTATCTCGAAAGAGAATGTGGCGGGATATTCAAATGCAACCGAGTACCGTCCGGTTTCCTGATGGTGAGAGTTTTGAAGAGATGCAGAATCGAATTCTGAAGATGATGGCCCGGGTGGCACTATCCGGAAAAAATATTCTCATCTGCTCACACGGGGATGTCATAAAAGCGGCGATAGCAGGGGTGTTGAATCTGCACCTTGATCAATTCCAAAAATTGGTAATTGAGCCTGCGTCTATATCAATAGTTGAATATTCTACTAATGGGGCTTCGCTAATTAGCTCTAATCAGACTGGCCATTTGAGTAATCTAAAAGCACCTAAGAAAAATCGTGCTTCAAAGTTTCGCCTTGGCGGCGGAAGTGGAGCGTCTTAGTGATGAGTAAGCGCAATATTTTCAACCATGATGTCGTTTCACGCTTTATTGTGGGGACAGTTGGCATGCCAGGAGAGCGAGCCTTTTTTATCCAAGTAGAGTCAGTTATTGGTTTTACTACAGTGGCAGTTGAGAAGTCGCAAGTATCGGCGCTCTCGGTTCGGCTGCGAGAGCTCATCACTCAAGTTCGTAGAAATAAGTTAGCGAGTTTAGATGAGTTGGAAATAGCTGCGCTTGTCGATAATGAAGCTTTAAATTTTCCAATCGACGAAGAGTTCACCGCAGGAGTTATGGCTATAGCGTGGGATGTCGATAGTCAGAGAGTTAGCGTCGAGATCCAGGCAGTAGCCGATGGAGAATTTACCGAACTTCTAGGCGATGATGAGGTCTCTGAAATCGAAGATCCACCTGATCTGTTGCGCTTTAACCTACGACTATTCCAGGCGAGAAGCTTCTGTGATCGAGCGGATCTAATTGTTGCATCAGGTAGAACGCCATGTCCTTTCTGTGGTCTGCCTATAGATTCAAACGGGCATCTATGTCCGAGGTCCAATGGTTATCGAAGATAGTAATCTCGCAGAGCTTCGCGCGGGTGAGCTCGAAGTAATTGGAAGATTGGTAGATGCTTCAAATGCATCGCTACTCTGCCTATTACCCAGTGGCAAACAAGTCGTCTATAAGCCAATAGCAGGAGAGCGTCCCCTTTGGGATTTCCCAGATGGTAATTTAGCATCACGAGAAGTTGCCGCTTTCTACATCGATCAAGTTGCTGGTTTTGGAATTGTTCCGCGCACCGTGATGCGAGATGGTCCATTTGGTCCCGGAGCAGTTCAGGAATGGATTGATATTGATCCCGAGATTGATGTGGTTTCAATGGCATCAAGCGACAATACAGAAATACGAATTATGTCTTTACTAGATTGCATCTTGAACAATACTGATCGTAAATTTGGCCACATCTTGATCAAAAGTATTGATGAGCTCTATGGCTGCGACCATGGAGTTACCCTCCACTCTGAACCAAAATTACGCACAGTCTTGTGGCAATTTGCAGGGCAAGCTCTTACTGATAGTGAGATTGAGGCGCTCTCGAAGTTACCGAAATTTATGGATCTGCCTTACTTACAAACTCTGATCACTTCGGAGGAGATAACAGCGCTCCTGCTTCGGATAGATTTGCTACTCGAATCTGGCTGCTTTCCTGATCCAAATCCAAACTGGCCTCCTGTCCCATGGCCGCCATATTAAGAATTAGTTATCCTTCTAAACTAAGATAGGTCAGTGAATATCTGGCCACCGCTAAATCTACCTAAAATTGATATCGATCTACCTGAGCTGGAGATTCTGACCTCTACAGGGCTAGTTAAGATTGATGAGAAGGCCTCCTTCACCTCCTTTGTTTGTGGAATAACACCATACGATGCTACTCACTTAGGTCATGCGGCAACTTATCTAACCTTTGATTTGATACATAGATATCTGGTCGCCTCAGGCGTGGATTTAAACTTTGTTGAAAATATAACAGATATTGATGATCCACTCTTTGAGAGAGCACTTCGTGATAATCAATCATGGTCAGAGTTAGCAGATTCTCAGATAGCTCTCTTTACAAGTGATATGAGCGCCCTGCGAATAATTCCACCAAAGAGCTACATTTCAGTTACTGAAACCATCACGGACATTATCGATGCGATTAATAGGTTGGTTGAAAGTGGAGACACCTATAAAATTGAGGGCGATACATATTTTAAAGTAGATAAATTCCTAGGTGGGCTCACGATTCCTTATGAGCGAGCCCTTGTAATCTTTGCCGAGCGAGGGGGAGATCCGAAACGAGTTGGCAAGGAGAGCCCTTTGGATCCAATTCTTTGGATTGCAAATAAGCCAGGTGAACCTAGCTGGCAGTCTCCAATGGGGTTAGGCCGTCCAGGCTGGCATATTGAATGTTCTGTTATCGCGCTGAAATATCTGGTAGGTGATAATTATTTGGACAATTCAAGCACCAGAGATTTTGAAATCGATCTACAAGGTGGAGGAAGTGACCTGATTTTTCCGCATCATTTTATGACTGCGGCTATCGGCAAGGCGTTAACCCAGAAGGATTTTGCAAAGAGCTATATTCATACCGGCATGGTTGGTCTCGATGGCGAGAAAATGAGTAAGAGCAAAGGGAACTTAGTTCTAGTTTCAAAACTTTTGGATTCGGGATTTGATGCTATGGAGATACGCCACGCGCTATTGTCGCAACATTTTGCATCTGATCGAATGTGGAGTTCGCAAACTATTCTTGAATCTAGAGAGCGAATTGCATCGCTCCGTAAGTCGTTATCAAAGGTAGATGTTGCGCCAACTGCAGAACTACTGGGGTTTTTAGCTTTGGATATTGCAGATAACTTGAATACTCCGAACGCACTCAAGAGGCTTGATGAGTGGAGCGAATCGACACAGTCTGGTGCCACAGGTGGTAGCGCCGGAGAGCTATCTAGATTCTTAGATGCGATTTTTGGTTTAACTCTTTAAGGTAGGCTTGCAAACAATGAAAAATCCATCTTCACTTCGCAGAGCAATGGCAGAGCGGGTAATAATTGCAGATGGCGCCATGGGGACTATGTTGCAAGAGGCGAATCCAACTCTTGAAGATTTCCAAGGTTTTGAAGGCTGTAATGAGATTTTAAATGTCTCAATGCCCGAGCTTGTTAAATCGATTCACCGTAAATATTTTGATGTCGGCGTTGATGCTGTTGAGACAAATACCTTTGGAGCTAATTGGGCCAACCTTGCAGAGTACGGAATCGAAGACCGCATCTATGAACTAGCTCTAGCTGGTGCAAAGATAGCCCGTGAGGTTGCAACAGAGTTCACAACGGATGAGAGAGAGCGTTGGGTATTAGGATCACTTGGCCCTGGTACAAAATTGCCAACACTTGGCCATACGGATTATCAGAACCTAAAGGAGGCCTACGCAATAGCGACAAGGGGCCTACTCGATGGCGGATCAGATGCGATCTTGATTGAGACAACACAGGATTTACTTCAAGCCAAAGCGGCAGTTAATGGCGCAAGAGATGCCATCGCCGAATGTGAGCGAGATATTGTTCTGATCGTACAAGTAACTGTTGAGGCCACCGGAACCATGCTTCTAGGTTCAGAGATCGGAGCTGCCCTTAACGCACTCGCACCACTGGATATTGATCTAATCGGTTTGAATTGTGCAACCGGTCCAGCAGAAATGAGCGAGCATCTTCGAGTTCTCTCTAAGACAAGCCAAGTTGGTATTTCCGTGATGCCCAATGCCGGACTCCCACAACTTGGCCCCAATGGCGCCACTTATCCGCTAGGTCCAGATGCTTTAGCAGATTATTTAGCGCAATTCATCGATTCATATGGCCTAACACTTGTCGGAGGTTGCTGCGGAACAACACCAGCGCACTTAGCAGCGGTCGTTAAAAGGTTGCAGGGTAAAAGTTTGGTAAGTCGCAATTGCGAGCGAGATGTTGGAGCTTCATCGCTCTATCAATTTGTGCCATTTCGCCAAGATAAAACTTATATGTCGATCGGTGAACGAACTAATGCAAATGGATCTAGGGCCTTTCGTGATGCACTTTTGGCGCAAGATTGGCAGAGTTGTATTGAAATTGCGCGCGATCAAATTAGAGATGGCGCGCACATGTTAGATCTTTCAGTGGATTATGTAGGTCGTGATGGCGTTGCAGATATGCGTGAGCTGGCCTCGCGGTTGGCCACAAGTTCAACTCTTCCGATTGTTTTGGATTCGACCGAACCTGCAGTGCTCAAAGCTGGACTAGAACATTTGGGTGGTCGCAGTGTTATCAACTCAGTTAATTACGAGGATGGAGATGGACCTACCTCAAGATTTGCCAGAATCATGCCATTAGTTAGAGAGCACGGGGCAGCAGTTGTTGCACTGACTATCGATGAAGAGGGTCAGGCGAGAACTGCCGATTGGAAGTTAAGGGTCGCAGTTAGGTTAATTGAAGACTTAACCAAGAACTGGGGTATGCACACCGGTGACATCTTGATCGACACTCTCACTTTTCCCATTGCAACTGGTCAAGAAGAGACCAGGCGGGATGGAATAGAGACTTTAAAGGCGATTGCAGATTTGAAGAAATTGTATCCAGATGTCCAAACAACTCTTGGAGTTTCCAATGTCTCATTTGGGCTAAATCCTGCGGCCCGTGTTGTTCTAAACTCAGTATTTTTAAGCGAAGCGGTTAAGGCAGGTCTGGATTCGGCGATAGTCCATCCTTCAAAGATCACACCGATATCTCGGATAGGTGAGCGTGAGTTAGAAGTAGCTCTAGATCTCGTTTATGACCGACGAGTATTTGATGAGTCAGGAAACTGTACTTATGATCCACTTTCTACCTTCTTAGAGTTATTTGATGGCGTAGAGAATCGCTCAACGAAAATTTCGCGCGCCCAAGAGCTCGCTGCCCTGCCACTAATTGAGCGGCTACAGAGACGAATTATCAATGGCGAGAAAGTTGGCTTGGAGGATGATCTTCTTGAAGCTATGGCACAAGGCCTGGCTCCACTTGCGATTATCAACGAACATTTATTGAGTGGAATGAAGACTGTTGGAGAGCTCTTTGGCTCGGGCCAGATGCAATTACCATTTGTTCTACAGTCAGCAGAAGTTATGAAGAGCGCAGTGGCTATATTGGAACCACATATGGAGAAGTTAGATGACGTTGGTAAGGGGAAGATTCTCCTGGCAACAGTAAAGGGCGATGTTCATGACATCGGAAAGAATCTCGTAGATATTATCCTTTCAAACAATGGTTATACGACCGTCAATATCGGTATCAAGCAGACAATTAATCAGATAATCGATGCCGCGACAAATTCAGAAGCCGATGTGATTGGAATGTCTGGGCTCTTAGTGAAGTCGACTGTGATCATGCGTGAAAATTTAGAGGAGCTCACCTCTCGCGATTTAGCTAAGAAGTGGCCAGTAATTTTGGGTGGCGCTGCTCTAACCCGTAGCTTTGTAGAACAAGATTTAGCGGGAAATTTTCCAGGAACTGTTAGATATGCCAAGGATGCATTCGAGGGCTTGAGCCTTATGGATACTTTGATGGCCATTAAGAATGGCGATCAGAGCGCCTCGCTACCACCACTACGCGAACGTCGCACGCCTAATACTCGCGCGCTTAGAACACCGAACTTGGATACCAAGCGTTCTGATGTTGCTGTAGATAATCCATTAGCTGTTCCACCTTTTTATGGATCGAGAATAGTAAAAGGTATTTCGCTATCTTCATATCTTGGTTCCCTAGATGAACGCGCGCTATTTGTCGGACAGTGGGGGCTACAAGGCAAGCGGGGTGAGTACGAAGAGATGGTCGAGCAGGAAGGCCGCCCAAGATTGCGATCTCTTCTAAATGAAGTTGGCGCCAATGGTTGGCTAAACGCTGCTGTTGTCTATGGATATTTTCCTTGCTACAGCGAGGGTAATGATTTAGTTGTTCTCCACCACGAAGGTCCAGAATCTGGCAAAGAGCGAGTCCGATTTACCTTTCCACGCCAGAGCCGCGATCGAAGACTATGCCTGAGCGATTTCTTTCGAAGCAAGGAGAGCGGTGAGATCGATACAGTTGCTTTCCACGTTGTGACAATGGGTCAGAGCGTTAGTCATGCCACTGCCGAACTATTTTCCAAAAATGCTTATCGCGAATATCTAGAGCTCCATGGTTTATCAGTTCAGTTAACTGAGGCGCTAGCCGAGCATTGGCACCAGAGAATTCGCGAAGAGCTTGGGTTTGCTGGTGAAGATTCAACAGAGATAGCAGAAATTTTGGATCAAGGTTATCGAGGTTCACGGTACTCATTTGGATATCCAGCTTGCCCTGACCTGGAAGCGCAGCGAGAGCTATGCGATCTGCTTGCTCCAGAGCGCATTGGCGTTGAACTTAGTGAAGAGTTTCAGCTCCACCCAGAACAGTCAACCTCCGCAATTATTGTCCACCACCCAGAAGCAAAATATTTTAACGCTACATGATGCCAAAAGCGATCTTCTTCGATATGGATGGAACTCTCATTGATTCAGAGCCTCTGTGGTTTGAGAACGAAGTTAAATTGATGGCGCAATTTGACTATGAATGGAGAGTTTCAGATCAATTAAGTTGCATTGGTGGGCCGATCGGTCGCGTCGCGAAATATATGGCCGACCGGGCTGGCGGTGAGAATCAGCCTGAATTCTTTGCAGAGTCACTAATTTCTATGGTCTCATCTGATTTTGAAGAGCGCTTAACATTTATGCCAGGGGCCCTTGATCTACTTAAGGAAGTATCTGGTTTAGGAATTCACACAGCTCTAGTTTCTGCTAGCCCCCGGCAGATGTTAGATGCCACGGCGCGAGTGTTAAAGAATCAGTATCTCCAACTTCTTATCTCTAGTGATGATGTAGTCAATGCAAAGCCGGACCCAGAGTGTTACCTAAAGGCCGCAGCGCACTTCAAGGTAAATATTGAAGAATGTTTGATTCTCGAGGATTCATTAACTGGCGTAGCTGCTGCTAAGTCCAGTGGCGCTAGGGTCGTGGCTATTCCACATTTAGCGATTATTCCAGGCGATGAACAAGTCGTGGTGATTTCAACGCTAGAGGCAATGAGCGCTGCAAAACTATTTGCTTTGCATAACTAACTCCTGCATTAGTATGGCGCTATGAGAGAGAAGAGCTACCGTGGTTAATGGAGATCGAAATTTCCAGGTAGGAGATCGGGTTCAGCTAACTGATGCAAAGGGCAAGATGCATACAATCACGCTGCAACTTAATCAGGAATGGCATACCCATAATGGCTGGTTAGTTCACAATGAAGTGATTGGCACGCCCGAAGGTAGCGTTGTCGAAACGACAGGTGGGCTGAAATTTTTAGCTTTCAAGCCATTGTTAACTGATTACGTTTTATCTATGCCACGAGGTGCCACCATTGTCTATCCTAAAGATGCTGCAATGATTGTTGGTTTTGCAGATATCGCACCAGGATCAAAAGTTTTGGAGGCCGGTGTCGGCTCAGGAGCACTTAGTATCTCTTTGCTGCGAGCCATCGGGGAGAGCGGGAGCCTAGATTCATTTGAGAAGCGCGAAGAGTTCGCTGCGGTCGCACGAAAGAATATCTCCCACTATTTTGGTGAGCCACCGAAGAATTGGTCTCTCACTATTGGCGCAGTTCAAGAGGCAGAGCATGTCGATAAATATGATCGAGTAGTCCTAGATATGTTGGCCCCTTGGGAGTGCATTGATATGGCCTCTAACGTGCTGCATCCAGGTGGCGTATTTATTGCCTATGTCGCAACTACAACTCAGCTATCTCAGACGGCCGAGGCTATTAAGAGCTCGCAACAATTCACCGAGCCAGAGAGCTTTGAAACTATTGTTCGAGGTTGGCATCACGAAGGTTTGGCCGTTAGGCCGCAACATCGAATGATTGGCCACACCGCATTCTTAATTATGGCTAGAAAGTTAGCACCGAACACAGTAGCTCCTGCTCGCCGTAGACGTCCATCAAAGGGCGCCTACGGAACTAGCGAAGCTGAGAGTTAAAGTTAGTCGACGCTAACTACATCGACCACAAAAGCTAAAGTCTCATTTGGGCCGATTGGACCAGATCCTGATGCGCCATAGGCGAGCTCAGGTGGAATAACTAATAGTCGACGCCCACCAGCCTTCATTCCTGGCATTCCCTGCTGCCACCCTTGAATTACTCCAGAGAGTGGGAAAACTGCCGGAGCTCCACTCCATGAAGACTGAAGTACTTCACCTGTAGCCCAAGATATGAGGACGTAGTGAACAGTTAGCGTGGAGGTACTCACAACTTGCGTTCCAGTTCCTACAACTATATCCCTGCTCACAAGTTGGGTTGGGGCTATGCCATCCGGCTTTCCGATCACAGGTTCACTACCAATATTGTCTGAAACGTTCAAATATTCACGATCGGCTGAGCTCATAGAATTTCCCATCTCTTCGGTTGATTCATCTGCGCCACCATCTAGGGAGCAAGAAGTTAGCGAAAAAATTAAAGCTAGCGAGCTAAGAAGAGCCAAAGCGCTCTTGGTTCTCTTACCCTTTGCAAGTCGTGTAGGTGCTAACTGGGTTCTGCTATCGGACATATGCAACCACGCTCTCTTAACCTCTTTATGCACCAAAATTGGGCTTTTACCTGCGCAAAGGTTACCAAAGCACTAGGGTTTTCTTGTGTCAGACCGCAAAGCCGAACGCTTAATAAACCTCACTCTGGCTTTACTAGCCACAAAGCGGTACCTAAAGAAGTCAGAGATTCTTAGAAGCGTCTCTGGTTATGAGGGTAGCGCGGAGGCTCAGGAGCGAATGTTTGAGCGAGATAAGGATGATCTGCGTTCACTTGGTATCGAGATTCAAGTTGGAGATTTGGATGTCTTCTTTGAGGATGAACCAGGGTATCGAATCCCGCAGAGCTCATATGAGCTTCGGGTGCCTGACCTAACTAGCAGAGAGCTCGCAATTATTTCACTAGCTTCAAATTTATGGAATGGTTCGATCCTCTCGCAGGATGCGCAGGCCGGACTTCGCAAACTTCAATCCCTCGGGGTTCCTGCAGCGTTAGATATCGACTATCTTCTGAAATATCGCTTCGAGAATCCAACACAGATTGTTGAAGTGTTAAGTGATGCAATATTGCATCGCACTCAGATTAGTTTTAAGTATGGTTCAGGTGATTTAGCAGATAGACATATAGATCCTTACCGTATTCTGTTCTGGAACGGCTACTGGTATCTAATAGGTATGGATATTGATAGGAGAGCAATACGCATCTTCAAACTTTCTCGCATAACCTCAGATATAACGCGGGCCAAAAAGCGTGACAGCTATGAAATCCCAGAGAACTTTGATGTATCTATTTACCTGCCTAAAGATGAATTTATCCCACAATTTAAAGCAGTGCTGAAGATTGCTAGAGATTGTGCGCACCTACTGCGCCAGCGCGGTGTATTTATTCGAGAAGAATCAGATTGGGATATCTTCGAGTGTTTTTATGAAGATGAGAAGAGATTCGTGCGTGAGCTTCTCTGGCATGAAGATAAGGTAGTTGTATTAGAACCAGTTGAACTACGAGGCGCAATTATTGATCTCCTTAAATTGGCCAGCACATGAGCGAGAGTGCGCTAGAGAGAACTGCTCGCGCTCTGGATTTGATCCCATATCTACTCGAGCATCAAGGAGCTTCGGTTGCAGAGCTAGCTGCTAGATTTTCAGTTACTGAGTTGCAAATTACGCAGGATTTAACCATGCTGCACATGTGCGGTCTGCCTGGTTACACGCCACTCGAATTAATAGATATGTATTATGAAGATGGATATGTAACGGTCTCAGATCCCCAAAGCCTAAATCGTCCGCGCAAAATGACGAGGGGTGAGATGACTGCTCTTCTAGTTGGACTCGATGTCCTCAAATCTATTGGTCAAGGTGAGCACTCGCAGGAGATTTCCGAACTAGCCAAGAAATTGCTCTCAAATTCAACATCACAGATGGCCTTTGTAGTTGTAGAGAGCCATGCCCAGAGTGATCTAGAACGTACAGTTGCTTCAGCTATAGCGAAATCTCAAAAACTTAGAATTGAATATATTAGTGGGAACTCAGATAAGAGGAGCGAGCGAACCATAATTCCGCTCGAGCTCTATCTACGCAATGGCAATACATATTTGGATGCTTGGTGTATTTCTTCACAGGCTGACCGAACTTTTAGAGTTGACCGAATTGTTGATATCGAAGTATTAGCGATGGCTTCAGAGAGCGAGATTGTCCGAAATAGGATTGAACCTGTTCCAGAGGGGGAGATAACTCTTCATATTTCTAGCTCAGCACGGAGCTTCTTCGAAGAGAATCAGGGTATCTTTTTGCAGATAGATAGCCAGGATGATGGATATCTGGTCAGAGTGCAAGGCGTTGACCAAGAGTGGTTGCGACGAGCAATCCTGGGCTATGGTGATCAAATTCGAATAACTGAACCACGTGATTTCGCTACCGAACTGAAGGGTCGAGCCAAGGCCACCCTTGCGCTCTATATAGAGGTGTAGAGCTAGTAAATTTTGCCAATTAGAGCTTAGGTGAGATTTCCAGGCTCATCTGCAACTAGTATTGTCCGCAGAGATAGCTCAATAATCGAGAGTGGGGCAGGAAATGTTGAAAAATGTTCAAGGATGGCAGCTCATTATCGTTGCAGTTGTCTTTGTTCTTCTATTTGGAGCGAAGAAGCTACCGGATTCTGCGAAGTCCATCGCTAAGTCTCTTAAGATATTTAAGAGTGAGTTGAAGGACGATAGTGTCAAAGAGGAAAAAAATGAGGAGCCTAAATCTGATTCCTAATTGTTTGGGAATTTGACAAGGTTAACTGAGTAATTGAGGTGTCATGAGATCTAACCCTGGTCGCATGATGTCACTGGTCTCACATTTTGATGAATTGAGAAGAAGGCTATTCAAATCTGCGCTGGCAATCGCGGCGTTAAGTGTTGTTGGCTGGATCTTTTATGAAACTATTGTTCACAGATTAGCTGCTCCGATATGTGATCTTGAGTCTGCCACATCAAATGGAAATACTAATTGTGGAGTTCTCTACATAAATGGCGTTCTCGGTCCAATAGATCTAAAGTTTAAAATATCAATTCTTCTCGGTGCGCTGATGGCTGCGCCAATCTGGCTCTATCAAATATGGGCATTTATCTCACCAGGTCTCCACAAGAAGGAGCGTCGAAATTCAATTTTCTTTGTTTTATTCGCTGTCCCATTCTTTGCAATTGGCATCTATGCGGGCTACGTAATTCTTCCTTTCACAGTTGATCTATTACTTAGCTTCACTCCAGCATCGCTTACGAACTTGGTCCGCTTTGATGATTATCTTACCTTCGTGGCTCAGATGATCTTTGTCTTTGGAATTGCTTTTGAGCTTCCAGTATTTTTAGTGTCGCTGAACCTGGCACATATCCTTAGTGGCCGAGCAATTCTCAAACCATGGCGCTATGCAATCTTTGGTATAACATTTTTCTCGGCGATTTTTACACCAGGCGGTGATCCAATCACGATGTTCTGCTTGGCACTCCCACTCTCTATCTTCTATCTGATGGCAGGTGGGATTGCGCTGCTTGTCGATCGCGCACGCAGCCGCAAGCGCAAACTCGAATTTGAGGATTAATTGTTAACTCCGGCTGAGCGCTTTGCTGAGGCAAAAACCAAGGGAACTTTCCGAAAAACTCTAACCTTTGCCGAGCGGTATCCCTTCGAGCTAGATGAATTCCAGATAGAGGGCGCGCGAGCATTGGAATCTGGGAAGTCGGTGTTGGTTGCGGCTCCAACTGGCGCCGGTAAAACCATTGTCGGAGAATTTGCAGCATATCTAGCTATTTCATCAGGAAAGAAATGCTTCTACACAACACCGATAAAGGCGCTCTCTAACCAGAAGTTTCAAGATTTAGTTGAGATGTTTGGGGAGAGCAATGTAGGGCTTTTGACGGGGGATACGAGTATCAACTCTGAAGCTCCCATCGTAATCATGACTACAGAGGTTCTGCGTAACATGATTTATTCAGCGTCAGATACTCTTACCGATCTTCGATATGTAGTAATGGATGAGGTTCACTATTTGGCAGATCGATTTAGGGGAGCGGTCTGGGAGGAGATTTTGATTCATCTTCCAGAGAGCATTGCGATAGCTGCTCTGTCGGCTACGGTATCTAATGCCGAAGAATTTGGTGAATGGTTACAGACAGTTCGAGGCGAGATGCAAGTTATCGTGAGTGAGGTCCGACCAATTCCGCTCTACCAACATGTTCTCTTTGGAAATCGTCTATTGGATCTCTTCTCATCGAGTACAAAGGTTAATCCAGAAATCCTGCGATTAGAGAAAGAATCTTTCCGAGCAATCAAGGGTAAGTATGGATCAAATTCCGGCAAGCGCGATTGGCGTTCTAATTCTCAACTTACCGCATCAGTTCGGGCACTTGGCCGAGCAGAGGTAATAGAGCGTTTAGATCGTGAGGGTTTACTGCCTGCGATCACCTTTATCTTTAGTCGCGCCCAATGCGATAACGCAGTAAAGCAATGCGTTACATCGGGGTTGCGCCTTACAACTAGTGAGGAGCGCAGTGAAATTCGAGCGGTCATAGCCGAGAAGACAAGTAATCTTCCAGAAGATGATCTGGCGATTCTTGGTTTTTATGAATGGACAGATGCCCTTGAGCGCGGAATCGCTGCACATCACGCGGGGCTGCTTCCAGCTTTCAAAGAGTGCGTTGAGGAGCTATTTCAGAAAGGTTTAGTCAAGGCGGTCTTTGCAACTGAGACTCTCGCCCTTGGGATAAATATGCCGGCAAAGACCGTTGTATTAGAGAAGCTAACCAAATGGAATGGCGAGTCACATGTTGCTATCACACCAGGTGAATACACACAGTTAACTGGTCGAGCAGGCAGGCGTGGAATTGATATCGAAGGTAATGCCGTTATTTTATGGAACAAAGATATTGATAGCGCCTCGGCTGCAGGGTTGGCCTCAACTCGAACCTATCCATTGAAAAGTTCTTTTAAACCAACCTACAACATGACAATCAATCTAATCTCGCAATTTGGCGCAGATCGTGCTCGAACTTCACTCGAATCCTCCTTCGCACAATTTCAAGCTGACAAAGCGGTCGTTGGTTTGGCGCGGCAGATTAAGCGAAATTCCATCGCAATCGAGAGCTTAGAGGCAGAGATCAGCTGCCATCTTGGAGATTTTCAAGAGTATTCCCAGATCAGATTTACAATCAAAGAGCTCGAAAAGGGTTTGAATGGCAAGAATCGCAAGGCTCGGGCCTTTGATGAGGAGCAGATTGCAGATTCAAGGAAGGCTCTTAGAAACCATCCGTGTCATGGTTGTAGCGACCGAGAGACGCACTCACGAATTGCAGAACGTGGGGAGCGCTTGCGACGCGAGAGCGCTGGATTATCTGCGCGAGTAGCGAATCGGACTCACGTTATTGCTCGTCGATTTGATCAGATAAAACTCATTTTAGAGAAGTTTGGCTATCTCAAAGATGGCGCAATCACTAATAGCGGTAAGTTGCTTGCAAAAATATATGGCGAGACCGATCTTCTGATTGCAGAGATGATTAAGAATGGTGCATTTAATGATTTATCTGAAGCCGAGATTGTTTCAATCGTCTCAGTCTTCGTCTATGAAGCCAGACGTGAGAGCACTCCAAAAATTCCAAGAGGTAGAGTCGAAGAGGTTCTTGGTGATCTAGTGAAAACTTGGATCGGCATTCACGATATTGAGCTCGACCTAGGGTTGGAACCAATTCGTGAGCCTGATGCTGGATTCTGTTGGGTAGCACATCGTTGGGCTAGCGGTCATTCGCTATCTGCAATTTTAAAAGGAACAGAGTTAACAGTTGGTGATTTTGTCCGCTCGATGAAACAGATAATTGATCTACTTCGACAGATATCGATAGCTTCACCAAATCTAGCACCGATTATCTCTGGCGCTCTTACTAAAATTGATCGTGGAGTTGTCGCTTATGCGGGGAATATCGTATGACGTTGATGTTGTTAGATAGCGCCTCGCTCTGGTATCGGGCATATTTTGGAATGCCAGATACCTTGCTCTCACCTAGTGGGCAGCCGGTAAATGCAATTCGAGGATATCTCGATATGACGGCCAGATTGATTGGAATCTATAAACCTAATCGACTAGTAGCCTGCATTGAAGGTGATTGGCGACCTTCATGGCGGGTGGATCTCTTCCCTGACTATAAGGCAAATAGGTTAGATGTTGAGGGAGAAGAAGAAGAGCCAGATACTTTAGGACCGCAGATACCAATTCTCTTAGATCTTCTAGAAGCATTTGGAATTCCATTGGTAGGTGTAGATGATTATGAGGCTGATGATGTTATGGCTTCTTTTGCAGTGCGTGAGAAGGGGCCGATAAAGATTGTCACTGGCGATCGCGATCTTTTTCAATTGGTAGATGACGCCAGAAAGGTTTCAGTTGTCTACCTCGCCAAAGGGATCGCTAACCACGATCACGTTGATCTCAAATGGATAGCGCAGAAATACGACATACCGGGAGAGCGCTATGCGCTATTTGCAATGATTCGAGGCGATGCCTCCGATGGTCTGCCCGGAATTCGAGGCATCGGGGAGAAGGGTGCTGCAATCATCGCAAAGCAATTTACGACACTCGAAGATGTTGTGCTAGCTGCTAAGGCGCAAGATGAACGGCTTACTCCCAATCTACGAAAGAAGATTATAGATTCGCAGGCCTATGCAGAGATTGCACCGAAGCTAGTTCATTGCGCACTTGATGTACCTCTTCCAAAGATGGATTTGGCCATGCCTAAACGCCCAGATCGTTTAGAGGAGATATATCAATACCAGAAAGATTACGGGCTAGGAGCAAGTGTCGATAGATTGATTGCGGCGTTAGGTTGGTAGGGATATTGCTTGCCGGATTTTTAGCAAGCGCGGCGTTTGCACCGATATCACAATGGTATTTAGGAGTGATCGGGTTTGCGCTCTTTCTTCACAAATTAAAGGGCTCACCGCGACCGATCTTGGATTCGCTCCTCTTTGGTTTTTTTCTAAATGCCTTCGCACTTCACTGGACTAGCAAATATGTGGGAGCCACGCCGTGGATTCTTTTAGTGCTGCTACAGGCTATTTTTTATCTGCCAGTTGGTTTAATCTATCGTGTTGGCCGAAACATTGGTCTTGCTATCTTTACAATTTTATTGATGGAGCAATTGCGCGCGATTTTTCCATTTAGTGGTTTTGCTTGGACCAGAATCGGCTTTAGCCAAGCAGATTCACCAGCACTTGCGATCGCGCCTTATGGCGGCGTGCTCGCCATCTCAGCAATTACGCTGCTTCTTGCCTTATTGGTAGCTAACTTAAATCTTAGGAGTGTAGGGATGGCTTTGGCAATAATAGTTGCGCTACTAGTTATTCCGAGCAACCAGATAGACAGAGGTAATCTGGTCTTGGTTGGCATTCAGGGGAGTACACCTACAGTCGGACTCGATTTCAATTCAAGGGCTAAAGCTGTCTTTGAGAAGCATCGAGATGCCACCTATGAATTGGCCACAGGGGATTTCGCCGCCGTAATTTGGCCAGAGAATGCGATCGATATTGATCCTGCCGATTATCCAGAGGTGCAGCAAGATATTCTTGAATTAACTGCCTCACTTGGAAAACCGCTCATTGCGGGTGTACTTCTCTCAACTGGGGATGGCCCAGAGAATGCCTCGGTTTTATATAACGCTAGGGGAGAGGCGAATTCAACTTACGTAAAGCGATCCCTCACGCCCTTTGGTGAATATATGCCACTGCGCTCTTTAGCAGAATTCATTTCACCTCTTGCAAAACGAGTCAGAGATTTTAGCCCCGGCAGTGCTTTGATTACACATCAAATTAATGACGTGAGAGTTGGACCGATTATCTGTTATGAGATTATTGATGATGCATTGGTCTCAGAGATGGCTCGAGCATCACAAGCTCTGATAGTTCAGACCAATAATGCGACTTTTGCAGACACCGCACAAAGTCGACAACAATTAGCAATAACGAGAATTCGGGCAGCAGAGCAGAGAAGAGCAATTCTCTCAGTCTCCACAATAGGTATTAGCGCAGTTATTGATCAGAGCGGGAAAGTTTTGGCACAGACCGATGAGGGTACCCAGGAAATGATTATCGGCGATTTGAAATTAAATAGCCAGAATTCATTTTTCAATACCTGGCGCCTCTGGATTGAGCCGACGATATTCTTGCTTATATTAATCGCTAGCTTTTGGCCTAATCGCAGGCGTTTTGGAATATGAAGAAGCTTTTAATTCTAGTGCCGACGCTAAATGAGGCGAAAACTATCGGTGGGCTCTTGAAACGACTTGAGATTTTTCGCATCAATAGTGGTCAAAACTTTGACTTGATTGTTATTGACGATACTTCATCGGACAACACAGCTGCCATAGTTGAGGCTATTAACTACTCCTGGGTTAAAGTCCTACACCGCGCAAAATCTGGTGGCCTTGGAGCTGCATATCGCGCTGGTTTTGTAATGGCGTTAGATAGCGATGACTATTCACATATTCTGACAATGGATGGCGATGGATCACATAGCGTTGATGACCTTGCATCTCTAATCGGTGCTATCAAACCAGGAAAATCACTTGTTTTAGGGAGTCGCTGGATACCAGGTGGCAGCATTCAGAATTGGCCAAAATATCGAGAATATCTATCTAAGGCAGGTACTCGTTACGCAAAGTTTGTACTGGGGATCAATCTCAGCGATCTAACTAGTGGATATCGAATTTACAGCGTCGAGTTATTGGAAACTTTAAAACTCGAAACGATGTACGCCACTGGATATTGTTTTCAAATTGAGATGGCTATGGCTGCAGATTTAGCTGGCGCAACAATAGTTGAGGTTCCGATTACTTTTGTTGAGCGTTTGGATGGCACATCAAAGATGAGTCGGGCTATAGTCCTAGAGGCGCTGATTCAAACCACGCGTTGGGCCTTGATCCGCAGGCTGCGACCTAACGCCGATAATCTACATTATGTCAGAAAATCAGAGCCCGAGATCAATTGATGGCCAACTCGCTTATTGGAGCGCAGGAGCAGATTAAGTTCCTATCTCCGTAGACGCCATCTATTCTTCCGACACTTGGCCAGTACTTATTTCTAGATCCAAGCGAGAGCTCCCTACCGCTGGGAAATGCGCCAGATTCCCTGGAATATTTACGATCCCAGACTTCACGTAGTAAATCGGCTCCCGTGTGTGGGGCAAAGCGAAGTGGTGATTCTTCAACTTTTAGCTCTCCCCTTGCAATCATCTCAATTTCGGCGCTAATTGCAATCATTGCATAGACGAATCTATCCATTTCAGCAAGATCTTCTGATTCGGTTGGTTCAATCATCATTGTTCCAGCTACTGGAAAACTCACCGTCGGTGCGTGGAAGCCATGATCCATTAACCGTTTTGCCACATCATCTACCGTTACTCCAGTTAACTTAGTGATTTCACGCAAGTCAATTATGCATTCATGAGCGATATAACCATTTGCTCCACGGTAGAGAATCGGGAAGAAATTATCTAATCTATTTGCGAGATAATTGGCAGATAAAATAGCTACTTGGGTCGCAGTCGTTAAACCCGCCCCTCCCATCATTCGAATATATGTCCATGAGATTGGCAAGATACTGGCCGAACCAAAAGGAGCCGAACTTACTGGCCCTGGTCCCGTGGCTGGCCCACAAGTTGAATCAAATGGGTGGTTTGGCAGAAACGGAGCTAGGTGCGATCTAGCAATAACAGGTCCAACACCAGGTCCCCCGCCGCCATGTGGAATACAGAAAGTCTTATGGAGATTTAGATGTGAGACATCTGCGCCAAACTCTCCTGGCTTGGCCAGACCAACTAGCGCATTTAAGTTTGCACCATCTACATAAACTTGTCCCCCAGCTTTATGAACAATTGAACAGATCTCTGAGATTGCCTCTTCAAAAACTCCGTGAGTTGAAGGATAAGTAACCATGAGCGCTGCAAGATTTTCGCCATAGCTAGCAACCTTCTCTAAGAGATCGGCAACGCTAACATTTCCTTGCTCATCACATTCAATGACGACGACTCGCATTCCTGCCATGACGGCGCTTGCCGCATTTGTACCGTGAGCACTAGATGGAATGAGGCAGATATCGCGATTGTTCTCTCCCTTTGAATCCAAGTAGTTTCTAATCGCCAAAAGCCCAGCGAATTCTCCCTGCGAACCAGCGTTAGGTTGTAGTGAAACCGCGTCATAGCCTGTGATCTCTACTAGCCAATTTGAGAGCTGATTGATGAGGGCTCTAATGCCAGCGCTTTGATTAGCAGGAGCAAATGGGTGAAGGTTTGAAAATTCTGGCCAGGTAACCGGGATCATCTCGGTTGTCGCATTTAACTTCATCGTGCAAGATCCCAATGGAATCATTGTTCGATCTAGTGCAAGATCCTTATCAGCTAATGACCGAAGGTAGCGCAACATTGAAGTTTCAGAACGATAGGTATTAAAGAGCGGATGAGAAAGAAATTCTGTCTCTCTTAACAGTTTATTCAATACCGAGGCAGCTGCAACCTCTAGGTACTCTCCCCCAAAGATTCGTGCTATCGACTCTAGATCGATTACGGTCGATGTTTCATCTAAAGAAATTCCGATTGATTGAGAATCTCTTATCCGAAAGTTAAATCCCGCCTCACTCGCCTTATCTGCAATCTTTGAACTGTCAATTCCAGAGACTGTAAAGGTGTCGAATATTTCGCCTTCGCTTACATCAAAACCAGCTCGAGCTATAGCAGTTCGTAAACTAGATGCTTGGGTGCGGATTCGATTTGCAATAAGAGCTAATCCATCCGGACCATGCCACATTGCATAAAATGCTGACATGACAGCAAGTAAAACTTGAGCTGTGCAGATATTTGAGGTCGCCTTATCGCGCCTGATATGTTGCTCGCGAGTTTGTAAAGCTAATCGCAGCGCAGGGTTGCCATGCGAATCTAAAGATTGACCTACTAACCTCCCAGGCAGAGAGCGCTCTAATCCATCACGAACGGCCATAAAACCGGCATGCGGTCCTCCAAAGCCCATCGGCACCCCAAAACGTTGAGCCGATCCGATTGCGATATCTGCGCCAAATTCTCCAGGTGGCTTAAAGATAGTTAACGCAACTAGATCGCAGGCAACAATGCTAATTGCGCTAGCTTTTGAAATCTCATCGAGAAGTTGATGGTTCTCCAAAACCTTACCGTCGCTTGAAATCTGCGCAAAAATCGCGCCAAATATGGGCCTGCCAATTGCAACAATCGATCTACTTTCATTGGAGAATTCAACAACCTCGATTTTTAGCGGTTTAGCCCTAGTTGAGATGACGGCCTTAATCTGTTGATGTAAACCCGAGTCAACTAGAAAAACTGCATCATCGCCGCCTTTCCATATCCTTCGAGCAAGACCCATTGCTTCAGCAGCTGCGGTTGCTTCATCCAACATGGATGCATTAGCCACTTTTAACCCAGTTAAATCCGTTACTAAAGTCTGAAAGGCGAAGACAGCTTCTAGTCGTCCTTGGCTTATCTCGGGTTGATAAGGCGTGTATGCGGTGTACCAAGCTGGATTTTCAAGAACATTGCGCAGAACAACTGGCGGCGTGATCGTTCCGTAATACCCAAGACCGATTAGAGACTTCATAACTTTATTCTGGTTAGCAAAAGCGCGTAACTCTTGGATGGCTTCGACTTCAGAGATGGCTGTCGGTAGCGAATTAGCTAAGTTATCGCGCAGCGTGATATTTTCCGGGACAACTTTAGCGATAAATTCTGTTAAATCTGATTCACCCAATTGCGCCAGCATTGTTTCGATTTGCGTTGCATCGGGACCGATATGTCTATCGACGAAAGATTCTCGACTTGAATTCTTCAAAGTACTCCCCCAAATTTGCGGAGCCTAAACTCCTGTTCCCTGGGGAAGGAAAATTAAGCTAGTTTGCGTTTTCTTCGGTTAGTTAGTTCATCATCGGCCTCGCTAAGAATATTAACTCCTACAACACCTTCACCTGTAGCAGTATTCTCGCCTTGTAACGTAGCTAATGAACCTTCAACCTCAGACCAAACCTTACCAATTGCTATCCCAAAAACGCCTTGACCGCCTTGAAGCAGATCAACTATTTCATCGGCGCTTGAGCATTCATAAATTGTTGCGCCATCACTCATCAAAGTCATCCGCTCTAAATCTGAGACTCCGCGAGAGCGAAGGTGTTCGACAGCTGAACGAATATTCTGGAGCGAGACACCAGTGTCCAATAGGCGCTTAACAATTTTTAAAACCAGGATGTCCCGAAATCCGTATAGCCTTTGAGAACCTGAACCGCTTGCCCCTTGAACGCCCGGTTCAACTAAACCGGTACGCGCCCAGTAATCTAATTGGCGATAAGTAATGCCTGCGGCAACACATGCAGTTGCACCTCGATAGCCGACCTCGACCTTTGGTGGTTGCGTAAATTCAGACATCGACGACTCACTTCTGTGTGGGAAGATCCTTAGCGGATATAGGAGAAGGCTAGTTTGAAGCCCCCCACCCTGCAATGACCGACACGCAAAACTCTAAATCTTTCCTTCAGGGTTAGGCTCTCGCAGATAGTTCATCTAGGCTAAAAAGTCCTCGGGATTAATATCTTCGAGAAATTCTCGAAAGGCTTCAACCTCATCATCTGCCTGATTCGGGATTTCGATCCCTGCAGCTTCAAAGAGCTTCTCTGATGCCGATATCTCGCAGCTACTACGAACTGCTAAGGCAATAGCATCACTGGGCCTAGCCGAAATTCGTTCACCGCCCTGAAGAATTAAATCTGCATAGAAAACCCCATTGATTAAATCTGTGAGTTCAACCTTCATAATCTTTGAACCCAGCTCTTCGATTACAAGCTTAAAAAGATCATGAGTTAACGGTCTAGGTGGAAGAACTCCTTGCTGAGCGAAGGCAATCGCGGTTGCTTCAGCCGCACCGACCCAGATGGGAAGGTAGCGAATCCCATCTATCTCTTTGAGGAGAACTATCGGTTGGTTAGAGGGCATCTCAACCCTAACCCCTACTACTTCAACCAAGTGGAATTTCATAAGTCGTCGAAACTATTTACTGCGATGAAGTCCGGATGCAACCAATGCAGCATGTAGTCGAATTGAAAGTGAGGCTAATTCTCTCTGAACTTCTTCTGCTCGAGCCTGCGCATCAGAACCTTTTTGGCGTAAAAGAGGAGTGATCACCTGTTCTACTAAACCTACTTCACGATCTGCAGCTGTCTTGAAGCTTCGTAGATGACGGGCCTCGATACCAAAAGATGCCATCTCCGCAACTGCTCTTGCTACCGCGAGGGCGTCAGCATCGAAGTATCGACCTTTAATTTCAATCAAACCGAAGGACTCTAGATGTGCAAGTTGTGCCTCTAATAGACCTGATGATTGTAGAAGTTCTTCGCGTGATAAACGCAGTTGACTATCATGAATAAAATTGGATGGTGCAAATTCACCGTCGATTGTTGCTAGACGCGGCGCAGCTGGGGAGCCTGGATTTACTGATGGCGTGAGGCCTCTATCCAGTGCATCCAAATTCTCTTTTATAACGCGCAGTGGAAGATACTGATCACGTTGTGCGGAGAGGACATAGCGCAGACGCTCTAAATCGACAGAGGTAAATTTGCGGTATCCAGAGGGAGTGCGTTGTGGATCGATTAACCCCTCAGACTCCAGAAACCGAATCTTGGAAATCGTGATATCCGCAAACTCCGTTCGAAGTTTGCTCAGTACCTCGCCGATACTTAGATAGGCCCGGGCTGGAACGCTCATCTACTCTCCCTCACTCAATCGTGCATTCAATATCGAATCAAAAAAGGTCAACCGATATTTTCCTACTTGTACTTCATCGCCGTGATTCAAAACTGACTTATTCTTCGAGATTGAATTCAAATAGGTACCGTTAAGGCTCTTGAGATCCTCTAATTCAAATTTTGTGCCTGTTGGACCGATAGTACGAACTATTTGACAGTGTTTGCGTGAGACAGTTACATCATCTAGAAAAATCTCACTGCTTGCATCGCGGCCAATTGTGGTCAGTGGGCTATTTAAAAGGAAACGCGCTCCCTTTCCGGGTCCTGCTAGTGAGATAAGCATCGCGCTCTGACTATCCAAAACTTTAACAATATTAAATTCCTCAGTACTCAGAGAATCGAGGAGTGAGTTTTCGGAGAGAAAATTTGGAACAGACCGGAGAGCCGAAAGATGTAATGTGCTTGTAAGGTCAACATCACCAATCTTCTTTGGCATATCGGGCGGGAGTTCAGGCGGAGTATTTGTCATAAATTGCACTCCTCCAATCCTAAATACTTTTCGATATCTATCGAGAACCGCTAAACCTTTAGGTTCAACTATAGGCTGACACTATTGAAAGTTAATGGGAGCGTCAAGCGGTTAAGCTTGCATATTCTGCAGCCGAAAGTAGCTGAGCTGCTGGCCCTGTAATCTCAATTTCCGCTATCCAGCCCAACTTATAAGGATCGGAGTTAAGCGATTCTGGAGACGACTCTAAGTCGCCGTTAACTGCTACAACCGTCCCACTTAGTGGGGAATAGATCTCTGAAACGCTCTTAGTGGATTCAATCTCCCCGCAAATCGATCCCGCCGTAACGATCTGCCCAACCTTTGGCATCTGTATATAGACAATGTCACCAAGAGCTGCCTGGGCAAAATCTGTGATTCCAATACGAAATATGTTCTGGTCAGAACCGGCTGCAACCCATTCATGCTCTTTTGTGTACGAGAGTTCTGTTGGAATCAATGACATCTAGATCTCCCGTTCGGCAATATCTTTATGGGCTATTTCTCTGAGCGCAATATAGGTGTATTGCGCTCCAGTTATCAAGTAGAGCCCAACTCCCCAGATTGCAAAGGTCCAACCTGCGATGGTAAAAATACTTGAAAGACCGCTATCTCCAGCGACCAGAAAAAATGGAAAGGCATAGAGCAGATTGAAGGTTGCGGCTTTGCCAAGAAATGTAACTTCAAACACTCCCTGTTTAAGAGCTCTGCGTATGAGGAGCAGAGCTGCAAGCCAGAGGTCCCTGCCAATCAATACCAGGACTAACCACCACGGAATCTTCTCTTTTATAAGTAGGGCCAGAATCGTTGCCAATATATATGCACGATCAATTGCCGGATCGAGCGCAGCCCCAAGAGCGGTCTCTTGATTTAATAATCTTGCTACTTTGCCATCGAAGTAATCTGAAACCGCCCCTACTACTAAAACAATTAGCGACAGAGCTACATTGTTCAAAACCAGATAGGTATAGAGGAATATTGGTATTCCTAAGGCTCGAACTCCTGTTATTGCATTGGGCAGAGTAAAGAACTCACTTCGGAGTGCCACTACTAATCCCGCTCTTTAACCTTGACCACGACTTCAACGGGGGTGCCGGGAAAACCGAATTCTTCGCGCAAGCGCCGCTCAATAAATCGACGATATGCGGTTTCAACGAATTCACTGGCGAAGACCACAAACTTGGGTGGCGAGATGGCCGCTTGGGTGGCGAATCTAATCTTTGGTTGCTTGCCACTTCTTACTGGAGGAGGTGTTGCTGCAATTAGCGCTCCCAAGAAGGAGTTCAACTTGCTTGTCGGAATTCGCTTCTCCCAGCTGGAGATTGCTGTTCGCAGCGCAGGTGCTAGTCGATCCCGATGCCAACCAGTCTTCGCTGAGATGTTCACCCGCTGAGCCCAGGGATAGCGCTCTAAATTTCGCTCCAGCTCTTTATCCAATTGAAGTTGGCGTTCCTCATCGACAAGATCCCATTTGTTCATGACGATAACTAGACCACGACCAGCCTCTTCGACCATGCTAACAATTCTCAAATCTTGTTCGGTAAGTGGAACCGAAGCGTCAAGTACAACAACTGCTACTTCGGCGCGTTCGAGAGCCGTCGCTGTGCGTAGTGAAGCGTAATAATCGGTCCCGCTATCTTGTCGCGCCCGCTTTCGGATCCCCGCAGTATCGATAAAACGCCAAGTTGACCCGCCAATTTCGATTAACTCATCTACTGGATCTCTAGTCGTTCCTGCTGCATCATCAACTAAAACTCTAGATTCGCCGGCAAGAATATTTAACAAACTAGATTTTCCAACGTTAGGTCTGCCTACGAGTGCAATTCTTCGAAATCCATCATCTCGTTGCTCTGAACCTATTTCAGGCAGTTCCTTAACTAAGTAATCTAAGAGATCTCCGCTACCTCGGCCATGGAGCGCAGAGACAAAACGTGGCTCACCAAATCCTAAATTCCATAACTCATGGGCTGCGAGCTCTTCATTTATTCCATCTACTTTATTTGCGGCAACGATAACTTTTTTCTTTGCGCGGCGTAAGAGACTAACTAGTGACGAATCTTCTTCGAGCGCCCCAACTTGTGAATCAATGACAAAGAGCACAAGATCCGCTTCAGCTATCGCTGCTTCGGAACCGGCTGTTATTTTCTCGGATATTCCTTCGGGTGCTACTTCCCATCCCCCGGTATCAATCAATATGAATCTACGACCGTTCCATTCGGCTTCATACTTAACTCGATCTCTCGTGACACCTGGCGTATCTTCGACTATTGCCTCACGGCGGCCAATAATGCGGTTTACTAGCGTTGACTTGCCGACGTTTGGTCGACCAATTACTGCAACCTTTGGTAGGCCAAGGAGGTTTTTACGAGTAAGCCACTCCCAAATTACTTCTACAACTTCCTTCAAATCCAACTGCGTTGAGTCTAGTTCTAGCGCATCTTCTGCTGGGCGAAGCGGAGAAATCGCACGTGTTGTATCTGCACGATCTCGGATATCAAGAGATTGGGCTACGTCAGGAGTTCTTACTTCTTCATCCTCTTCGGCTGCTCTTCTAACCGCCCTTGCTTGCAAATCAGCGTAAAGAAAGACTTTCAGATCAGCATTTGGTGCAACCACGGTTCCAATATCACGACCCTCAACCACAATTCCATTTTCACTCTGACTAATAATCAACTGTTGCATATCTACTAAGTAAGAACGCAATTCAGGAATTTGGCTTATGCGGCTAACATTTTCGGTAACCCTTACGCCACGAATTTTAGCTGTTAAATCTATATCTCCCGCGAAAATTTTTGGTTCTTTTGGATCAGTAGAAGAATTGATTGGCATCTTTTTTATTGCGGCAATTATCTCCCAACCTTCTGAGACGTTATTTTCTAACGCAACCCAAGTTGCTGCTCGATATAGAGCACCTGTATCTAGGTAGCTCCAGTTTGCTCGCGTGGCTATAGCTTTTGCAGTACTCGATTTTCCCGAACCACTCGGACCATCAATCGCGACAACTATTGCAGACATGGCGCAACCATACTGCTATACGTTCCGCTATTTTCGTGGGGCATGGGCCAACCAGCCCTTTGCAATCAAATGCTTCTGTAGCTTGACTGCATCACTTTCACTAAGCGCCAGGGTGATTAAACCGCTCTGCTGGCCAGGACTATGCTCAATAGTTAAATCCTCTATATTGACTGAAATTTTTGCACACTCATTAATTATTCGCGCAAGTTCTCCCGCTTTATCTTCAATCACAATTGGTAGATAGGTGTAATCCCGAGCAACTGCCCCATGCTTACCTGGAATGAGCTTTCGACCATCTCTTCCTGCCCTAAAAAAACTTTCTAGAGCGCCTATATTTTTATCGGCTATCGCACCTCTTAAATTTATAAGTCGATTAATGACTTCATCCAATTTAATGTTTACCGAGTTTGAGTTGCCAGCTAAGAGCCCAGCCCAGAGAGCAGGATCTGAATCGGCAAGGCGTGTGACGTCCCTTAAACCTTGACCTGATAAATTCAAAAATTTAGCGTTCTCTCCTCCGAGATTTGCTGCCAAGGCTGAACTTAAAATCTGAGGCAGATGAGAGATTGAGGCCATAATCTCATCGTGATCTATTGGAGGGAGTTCATAGATTGAAGCCCCCATCAGCCTTCCAAATTCATAACCCAATTCGAGCGCTTCATCGGAAGTTCCGGAGTTCCTAGAGATTATCCAGGCCCTCGATTCAAATAGGTCTGACCGAGCTGCCGTGGGTCCTGACTTCTCCCGACCCGCCATGGGATGTACAGAGATTAAATTTTTCGATAGCGCCGAAATACTCTCAACTTGTCGATGAAGTTCAGACTTTAGGCCGCCTACTTCTATAAATATTGCCTTTGGATTACTAGCAAACTCACTACTTGCAGTCTGGAAGATATGCTCTATAGGTGTTGCAATCAAAATCACCCTAAATTGACCATTCTTTAATCCGATCGCGCTGCCACCCAGAAGATCAGAGGCCAACTTCTCGTGCTCTTGATTCTTATCGACCAATAAGACATCAAAGCCTTCTTCTTTCAGTCGTAGGGCTATCGAAGTTCCAATCAGTCCACACCCGATAACCTTTACGGCGCCTTTGGCGCTCATGAATTACCTAAATCAGGCCGTAGAACCGCTGCGCCTCTGAGATATTTGTGCGCAATCTCTTTGCGGGATAAGGGCGAGTAAGCATGAACCATGACTCTTACAGTACGTTCCAAAGCCCCCTTAACCTCGATCTCCTGTGCGCAGATCAAAGGAACATCATTGAGACCCATACTTCTGCCAGCTGCTGCCGGAAAATCACATCGCAGATCAGGTGTGGCGGTGAACAGTATTGAAATCAGGTCTTCTTTACTTAGCCGGTTTGAGTCAATTATTGCTGAGAGAAGCTCTATGACGGCCTCTTGCATCTCACTTGTCGAGTCGACAGAAAGCTGCGTCGCCCCCCTAAAAGCTCTAACTAAACTCATTGTCCAATCCTACCTTGTCAACTCAACTGCCCGATTATTTTTAAAACTATAAAAGTATAGATAGGTTTATTGACATAACCACCTTTTATATTGTCGACACTCTTAAATAGGTACAGAAAGAAGATATAGAATGTCGATATATCTATCTTTATTTAGTAAATAACG
>TARA_B110000503_G_scaffold138899_1_pt1 | contig 30639 bp, 31 predicted proteins | sample TARA_B110000503 | Tara Oceans TARA_B110000503 (sample SAMEA4397472) | marine metagenome | biome: Polar Biome; feature: [SRF] surface water layer (ENVO:00010504); material: water (ENVO:00002006), including particulate matter (ENVO:01000060) such as... | depth 5 m | reverse complement strand
TTGGCCAAGTGCGATGGCAATATCCACAGCGACTCAATCAGCGAAAAAGACAGTGCAACAAGGGTGACAGTTGGAATGGCCCATAGAAATTTTGGCCAAATCCCAGGAAGGAAAAGCATCGGCAAGAACACAATCATGGTGCTCACCACGGCCAAAATGACAGGCTTGGAGACAGATTGCGTGCCAAGTATGGCCGCAGTCGAGCCCTCATAGCCTTCCTGTTGATAGCGATAAATACTCTCGCCGACGATAATCGCGTCGTCGACAATAATCCCTAGAATCAGCAAAAAGGCAAACATCGACATCATGTTCAGTGTCAGCCCCAAGCTCGGTAGCACCCAAAGCGCGCCCATGTAGGCGATCGCAATACCTAGTGCAACCCAAAAAGCGAGTTGCGGCCGCAAAAACAACATCAGCACGATAAAGACTAAGATCAATCCGCCAAAGGCATTTTTTGAGAGCAGCGCCAGCCGGCCTGAAAACATACCGGAAAAGTCTTTCCATGTAGCCAGTTCAAGGCCTGCGGGTAAAAAAGTGGGGCCTGCCGCAACATAGTTTTTTACCGCATCTGTGGTGGCGATCACGTCGGGATTTTTACCCACGCTAACACCCACAAAAATGGCCTTCTGGCCATTAAAACGTGTGAGTAAATTACGCTCTTCAAAACCGTCGATGACTGATGCAATGTCTTCGACTTTTATTTCAGTGCCGTCAGGGCGACTCGAGACCACAATGTTTTTGAAGTCTTCTTCATAATACGCTTGACCGCGCGTTTGAATTTGAATGTCGCCGCTCTCTGCGCGAATGGTACCTGCAGGCAAATTGAGAGACGATTGGCGAACCGCCGAGACCACATCGTTAAATGAAATTCCGTAGCGGCGCATATTTATTTCGGAGAGCTCGATATCGATCTGCGGCTCACGCACACCCCACAACTCAACAAAGTCTACATTTGGTAGAGCGGCTAACTCATTACGAATACGCTGCCCGTATTCGCGCAATACTTTTTCTTCCGCCTCGCCGAACAGGGCTACCCGAATGACCTCTTCGCGAGCGATCTCCTCGCGAACAATCGGTCGCTCGGCATCACTGGGGAACGTAATAATAGAATCGACCTGCCCTTTGATATCGTTGAGCATTTTGGTCATATCGTAGTTGTCATCAACTTCGACTGTCACCGAACCACGGCCCTGCCGCGCTTGGCCCCACATGCGCTTCACGCCCTCTATCGCGTAAATGGCCTCTTCAATTCGAATGACAATCTGCTCTTCGACTTCTCGGGGACCTGCGCCAGGATAGGGCATGGAAATCGTAATAAAGTTTACGGGTGTGGCTGGAAAGACTTCTTTGCCCATGCCAAGGCTGCCGATAACGCCTGCCACCAGAAGCAAGATCATTAAAAGGTTTGACGCTATTGGGTTGCGAACAAACCATGCGATTGATGCATTCATTGTGCTTCACCCTCGGCAAGATTGGTGGTTGTCGCGAGGTTTTCCGAGGTGGTCACTTTCATGCCCGGAACGGGCAGGCCAATGCGCGTGCCAACCACACGGGTGCCACTGGGAATATCAACCGCGACCACCGAGTCGCCATCGGACTGAACAATGGTTAGCTTCTGCATTGCTATTTCATTGTTGGCGTTAAGCACCAATATTTCATCGCCGCGGTAGATAATTTGTTTGGGCAGTGGCACCGCATTGGCGATAGATCTGCCTTCAATTTCCGCTTCGACAAACATACCAATGCTGAGCGGAGGACGATCACTATTGGGATCTTCTTTGAACGGATTTTGAATTTCTGCAACGGCATAGGTCATGCGGCTTTGAATATCAATCGACGATTCGGTGCGAACAATTTTGCCGTTCCACTCGTAATGTCTGTCCCCCACCGTGCTGCGCAGGGTCACATTTGGATAGTTCGCCGTTGCGGCATCTTCAAAATTGACGGGTAAATCGATCAACGATACTTGACGATCAGACAGCGGCAGACGCACTTCAACCACGTCTGTACTGTAAATTTTGGCAATGCGCGCGCCAGGGCCAACAAACTGCCCGAGATCCACAAATGTCTGCCTGATACGGCCTTGGAAAGGCGTAACAATCTGGGTTCGGCTGAGGTCTAAATTGGCTTTGTCTAAATCGGCGCGGGCAGATTCGAGGGTTGCCTCTGCTGCTGCAAGCTGTGGTTCGCGCAGGAACAGCGCGTTGGCTGTGCGATCCCCTAAGTCTCGCCACTCGCGCTTGGCTTGACGCGAGCGCCCCTTCTCTAGGGCAACTTGCTCAAGGGCCTTTGCCAGCTGGGCTTTTGCGCGCACAACGGCAAATTGATATTCGTCTGACTCAATTTGAATAAGCTGGTCGCCACTGCGGAAAAAACTGCCATTGCCATAGTCGTCGGCAACGGCGATGACTTTGCCTGATACCTGTGAAATCAGATCAATCTCGCGCTTCGGTGCCACGGTTCCCTGAGACAATACCTGAGGGCGGAGATGCTGCGGTGCCGCCGTGATGACATCGACCATCAGCAGTGGGGGTGGTGGCCGCTTTGCCTTTTCCGGTGCCGGTTTTAATGTGGCAATTGCAGCGATAAAGACAATTCCGAGAACAAGGGCGGCGAGGGTAATTTTCCCTTTGCGATTAACCAATTGCATGAATAAAACCTATTGTAGTAGTTATGGTTGCAATGCAACGCCTGCTGTCTGCACGAGCGGTTTCATAGAGAGCTGTGCGTGAACGTCCATTAGACGCTATGGTTGACGTTTGTGATTCACAATGCCGCAAGCAAAGTTGTTAGCGCGCCTTGGAACGGTTATACGGAGTCCTCGCGCGCGCAGATGTTTTTTTAAGTGTTGTACTGATCTCGATCCGACACCTCGTTGAAAACAGCCTCATCGAGCAGCCCCTCGCTTCTCGCCACAACGGTTGTCACCATGCCGTCACCAGTGACGTTCACCACCGTGCGCATCATGTCCAGCAGGCGATCAACGCCAATTATCAGACCTATTCCCTCCACAGGGAGGCCAACTTGCTGCAACACCATCGAGAGCATGATCAACCCAACACCGGGTACGCCTGCGGTGCCAATCGAGGCCAAGGTGGCAGTGGCAATCACGGCGAGGTAATCGGCCATACTTAAGTCTAAGCCGTAAGCTTGGGCGATGAAGACTGTCGCGATACCCTGCATAATCGCCGTGCCGTCCATATTGATTGTGGCACCGAGCGGCACGGTAAAGGAGGCGATTGATTTATGCACGCCCACACGAGTCTCCATCACATTCATGGTGATCGGCATCGTGGCATTGCTCGATGACGTGCTGAAAGCAAACAGCATCGCCGGACGCATATTTTTTAACAGTGTCAGAGGGTTGAGTCTTGTCATGAAGGCAAAAATGGTTGAATAGACAACGGTGCCGTGAAAAATCAGTACAAAGCTCATGGTCATGAAGTAGAGCGCCAAGTTGCGTATGGCAGAGAAACCCTGTTCAGTAAAGAGTTTTGCCAGCAAGCAGAACACGCCATAGGGCGCCAGATGCATAAGGATCGTCACCATACGCATGATCACAGCATTAAAATCTTCAAATACGGCCAATAACGATTTTCCCGCATTGCCCGCCTGAGTAATGGCAATGCCCACCAAAACTGAGAACACAATAATCTGTAGCATATTGCCGTCTGACATCGCTTTTATCGGGTTGGTTGGGAAAATACCAATTAATACCTCTTTAAAAGAGGGCGGCGTAGGCGCATTAAACGAGGCAACAGCGCCGGTATCGATGCCAACGCCGGGATTGACGATGTTGGCGAAAACCAACGCCAAGGTAATCGCGATGCCGGTTGTAAAGAGGTAAAGAGACAGGGTTTTTAGGGCAATGCGCCCCATTTTGACATTTTCACCCATAGCCGCAGAGCCGCAGACCAGCGAGACAAACACTAAGGGCACCACGAGCAACTTAAGTGATGCAATAAAGATTCGCCCTATCACGTCGAACACATATTCGACCAGCCAAGCACTGGCGGGCCCTTGGTCGCTGCCATCATTCAACGCATGTAAAATCAATCCGACAAGAATGCCCAGCACCATACCGAGAATAATCTTTGATGACAGTTTCATAATAAATCCTTAGGGTTGGTCGGCTATTCTACTGTATCCGCCAAGTTAAAAAACGCGTTTTAAATTCCGGTACACGCCAAAGCAGTAGGCACAGAAAAACTAAATTGGCCAGAGACACCGTGAGAAAGAACAGTGGGATACTCATTTGTATCACGCTCAGACAGACAATTCCCACTGCAGCGCCAGCGACCATAAACAGTGCATTCAATACATTATTCGCGGCTAAGACCCGAGCGCGCTTGTTGCTGGCGGTGCGCGATTGCACCAAGGCGTAGAGTGGCACAATAAAAATACCGCCAAATAAACCGATAGCGGTTAAGTCGAAAAACACACGCAGCGCGCTGGTCAGTGTGAAAAACTGCACGGGAAGCACATCGAGCGCCGCGGGGTTCGCCAACTGATAGGCATTAGATGAGAAGAAAATATCGGTGCTAAATAGAGTTAGGCCAATAGCACCTATCGGAATCAGCCCCGGCTCCACCTGTCCCTTGGATAACTTGGCGCAGAGAACCGAGCCGATCGCCACACCAACAATAAAGGCACCCAGTAGTACAGAAATAAGCGTCGGGTGGCCCTGCAAAACCGTCACCGCAAAATTCGGGACTTGCGTTAAGAAGCTGCCGCCAAAGAGCCAAAACCACGAAATGCTGACAATGCAGTAAAACACGGACATATCTTCCCGAGCAAAGCGAAAGTTGCGCAGCGTCTCGGTAAACGGGTTAAAACTCAGCACGATCTCGCCAGAGTCTGCTGGCGCCGGTGGGATTTGACAGCTACTCAACCAACCGGCAACCGCCACGAGCATCGCCAGCATGCCAACCAGCAAGGTGCCCTGATCGTAACTGACCAGCCAAGCGCCGAGTAATGTGCCCAAGAGAATGGAGACGAAGGTGCCCATACCCACCTGCGCGTTACCGCTCATTAACTCATGGGTGGCTAAGTGTTGAGGAATAATGGCGTATTTAATCGGGCCAAAAAACGCAGATTGGGCGCCTAGCGCGAACAACACGCCCATCATCATGCCAACATTTTTGGTCAATAGGCCATAACAGCCCACTAACATAATAAGAATCTCGGCAAACTTAATACGTTTTATCAACCAAGCTTTATCGTATTTGTCTGCGAGCTGCCCCGCAGTGGTTGAAAACAGAAAGTAGGGGAGAATAAACAAACCGGCGGCGAGATTGGTTAAAAAATTCGCGTCACTGGCGGTGGCTGAAACGCCCCCGCTGACCACAATCACCAACAGTGCGTTTTTAAACAGGTTATCATTCAGCGCGCCTAAAAATTGCGTGGCAAAAAAAGGTAAGAAGCGCCGCTGCCCAAAGAGATAAAACTGCCCCTGCTGTTTTTCCACGGTTTTGCTCCGCTTGTTATTGTCGTATCAGTGAATCTTAAGCCACCTTAACACACTACTCGTCGCGGGAAAGATGCGCGAGCGCGCCAGCATGCAGCTCCCAGTTCTGACCGTCAAAGGGTTCGACCACAACCGACTTTATATGTGTGCGGTCTAAGCAGCGCAAATTGGCGCTGAAGCCGTCAGGGTTTGATCGTGGTGTATAAAAGGCCTTGATACCGCAGTACTTACAAAAGGTATGTTTGGCTGCGCCGGTATTAAAGGTATAGGTTGTAATCGCGTCAGCACCGGCGATCAAGCGAAAGCGCGACGCTGGCACAATCATCTGATCGCCACCGCTGCGGTAGCACATAGAGCAATTGCACGCGTGGGCATGCAAGTCTGCGGGCGCATCGATTTCAAATTGAACCTTGCCGCAATGGCAAGACCCTTTGTGAGTCAGTAAGTCTGGCATGTTTATGGTCCAATGAAGTTTTTGGTCATTATAAGTGCTGCGGATGGGGCTTGGCGACTGTGTTCGTTCAATGGTCTTAGACGCAAAAAATGTTAACGCGCCACTTTGGCTACCCAATGGCGTAGCCTCAAAAAGTTGTTGTATAACGATATTTGCGGTACTGTTACGATCCCAAAAAACCAAGTAATACTTAAATCTTAAACATATCTCGGGGGAGATCTATGAAAAAAGCCACTATTTGGAAGTTAAACACGATTGCTGCCGCCATTATTTCTGGCGCCACAATGATGCCTGTTATGGCAGTTGCGCAAGACGGTATGGTTGAAGAAATCGTTACCACGGGCAGCCGTGCAAAAGCGCGATCAGCCACTGACACTGTTGCGGCAGTTGACGTAATCACCAGTGCTGAACTGACTAACCAAGGTGACATGGACGTAGCAAACTTGCTGCGTAACTCTGTTCCGTCTTTCTCGGTCAATGACCAGCCTATCAGTGACGCGGCTACGCTCGTCCGTCCGTTCCAGCTGCGCGGCATGGCGCCGGATCACTCGTTGATTCTGGTTAACAACAAGCGTCGTCACAGAGCAAGCGTTATTGTTTGGTCAGCCGGCGGCATTTCAGACGGTTCACACGGTGCTGATGTTTCTACTATTCCTGGCATGGCGTTAAAAAGCGTCGAAGTTCTGCGTGATGGTGCAGCAGCACTGTACGGTTCTGATGCTCTGGCTGGCGTGATCAACTTCAAGTTGAAAGATGCAAGCGAAGGCGGCAGTGCTGAAATTCGCATGGGCGAGTACACTGAAGGCGACGGCAAAATGGCTTACTTTGCCGGCAACATGGGCATGGAGCTGGGCGCCAACGGTTTTGCTAACGTGACATTGGAATACGGTTCTTCCGATGAAACTGTTCGCTCTGTTCAGCGCAATGACGCTGCGGAACTGATTGCTGCTGGCTACCCAGTTGCGGATCCTGCTCAGAAGTGGGGCCGTCCATTTGTTGATAACGACCTAAAATTATTCGTTAACTTCGGCAGCCAGCTGACTGACAGCGTTGAATTATACGGCTACGGCAACTACGCGACTAAAGATGTTGACGGTGGATTCTACTTCCGTAACCCGCTTACTCGCGGCGGTGTTTATGTGTCAGGCGGTAATCTTCTGGTAGGCGATACTACTGGCGATATGTCTGGCAACTGCGGTCAATACGCGGTGTCAACAGCCGACCCATCAAGCGCGGCGCTTGCAGATGCCATCGCTGGTCTGAAAGCCGATGACAACTGCTTCAACTTCAACGAAACCATTCCTGGCGGTTTCACGCCACGCTTTGGCGGTACCGTCACTGACATCACGTTTATGATGGGTTTGAAAGGCGCATTGGACAACGGTTTGACCTGGGACATCAGTGCATATCGCGGTGAAAACGAAGGCGATTTCTACATCAACAACACTGTTAACGCTAGCTTGGGTGCAAACTCTCCACGCAACTTTGATCCAGGCCTCTACCGTCAAACTGATACCAACTTCAACGTTGACTTTACCTACGCTGTAAGCGAAGCCGTGAACGTCGCGTTTGGTGCAGAACACCGTAAAGAAGAGTTCACGATTGGCGCGGGTCAGACTGAGTCTTACATCGACGGCGGCCTTGGTGTTCAGGGTTTCAGTACTTCTACAAACGGCTTCCCAGGCTTCTCTCCTGACATCGCCGGTACGTTCGGTCGTGCAAACGACGCGATCTACGTTGATGCTGAGTGGGACGCAAGCGAAGATTTGTTGTTAGCAGCGGCTGTCCGTTTTGAAGATTTCGACGGCTTCGGTAGCACCACAAACTACAAGCTGGGCGCTAACTACAAGATGACTGAAAACATGGGTGTGCGTGCAACTTTAAGCACAGGCTTCAAAGCACCGACTTCAGGCCAGTTGAACGCGTCGAACATTTCAACCTTGATCGACAACGGCGTTCTGGTTAATAAGGGCGTAATTCCAGCCTCTAACCCAGTAGCCGCTTTTGCCGGTGCAGTTGATCTGCAGCCAGAAGAGTCTAATAACTTCACCGTTGGTCTGTTCGGTAACCTCGGCGAGTTTGACGTAACGCTTGACTACTTCAACATTGAAGTAACTGATCGTCTGACATTGTCAAAAGACTTCAGTTTGTCAGCTGCTGATATCGCTGCATTGACAGCCTCTGGCGTGTCTGGTGCGAACGATATCGCTGTGTTCAGATTCTTCACTAACGACTTTGAAACAGAAACCAGTGGTTTTGACCTTGTTGTATCGACTGAGACTGAGTGGTTGGGCGGTTCTACTTCTTGGAACTTAGCGTACAACAACACTAAAACTGAAGTGACGTCGCGCGGTCAGTACATTGATGACGTTCGTGAAAAGTCAATCGAAGAGATGTCTCCTGATACACGTTACAACCTGTCTGCCAACCACATGATGGACGGCTGGAGAATGCTTGCTCGTCTGTCTTACTACGGCGACTGGTATGACTCAAACCAGGGTCTGAACTACTCTGGCGTCAACGTAGTTGATGTTGAAGTGTCTTACGACCTCAACGAAAACTCTGCCATTATGATCGGCGGAAACAACATTTTTGACGAAGCTGGTTCTACAAAGCACAACGGCGCTGCTGGCGCGGGTAACAAGTACAGTGAATTCGCTCCAATGGGATTCAGCGGTGCTTTCTGGTATGCCAAGTACAGCTACAACTTCTAAGAGACTCCTAGCGAGTTAATAAGAAGCGTTTGTAAAAAGTAAGACAAAAAAGGGGTGCCAATTGGCACCCCTTTTTTTATCGGCTTCACAAACATTAGGGCTTTAGATACAAGCCAAGAACGGTGGTGCTGCGATTGCCTGAATCGCGGCGATCGAGATCCAGAAACGTTGCCAGCACCTGAAATCCAGCCTTTCGCATCATACCCGCAGACGCGAGATTCTCTGCATGGCGATCAATTACCAACATCTCCGCACCTAGACTTGGCGCGCGGCCCAAAATATTCAAGAGCAAGGCGCTGCCAATGCCCTGCCCATTGAACTCTTGATGAACAACGACGTCGGCGATATAAATCGCTGGGCGCCCGTTGCTGTAAGCGATATAGGCTTCGGGCAGTGCATGGGGGAGGTAAAAAATCGCGAGTCCCACTGGCTGATCTTCAACGCAGGCGACTAGCGCCGACGCGTCACCGGCGACGACCGATTGGAATTCTGCATCGACGCCGTCCACAGGAAGATGATTCCAAGGATTTGCGCCGTGGCGAAACAGAAAAGCCTTGAGATCGTTCAATTCGTGCGGGGCCGCTAGGCGATAGTCGATCATAGACAAATCTCCGTTTTAGGTCGGACAGATGTACAGCGTCTGATATTCGTCGCGATTAAGCGGCAAAAGATCTCGAGGGATTCACCCATAAGCGCTGCCTTAACGTTTATTAACAATCCAGATCGTCGGCATAGAGAGAAATTGCCCGTTGACAGCCTTTGATCGCCTCACTGTTGGTCGTGGCGAGTAACAGCTTCAACAGGAGCGCGGTCGCCTCTTTGTGCCGCCCGAGGTTATAGAGGCACATGGCGTAAAAGGGCTGCACTTCAATGGCGTTGGGATATTCTGAAAGAGTACACTCAAAATAGTGCAAGGCTTCGCTGTATTCCCCAAGACTGCGCAGTGTGGACGCTAGCCCTAGGAGTGCATCTAGGCGATCGTGGGGCGAGAGAGAGCCTTCTAAAGCGGACTTATAGTGGGGAAGGGCCTCTTGCTCCAGACCTTGGTTGTCGTAGGTCCATGCCGTGTGCAGGTGTGCGATGGCGCCATACTGAATATCATTAATCAGCGCGGCTAACACTGTTCGAGATTCTTCGTATTGCTGGTTGCGGCGCAAGGCAATGGCCTGTTCGACAATCGAGTGCATTTCAGCTCCGCGCTTAGATCAGGCGTGTTCAAGTAAGAAATTTGTTGCGACCTCTCCTGCAATACCTGCACAAACAACACTAGCGCCTGTTTACTTAACGCTAATGCCCAGCTGGTCCCAAAGATCATCAACGCGCTGTTTGACGGCAGAATCCATAGTGATCGGCTCGCCCCATTCGCGATTGGTTTCACCGGGCATTTTGTTGGTGGCATCGAGCCCCATTTTCGAGCCAAGACCAGACACCGGCGACGCAAAATCCAGGTAATCGATGGGGGTGTTTTCGATCATAACCGTATCACGCACGGGGTCCATGCGGGTGGTAAGTGCCCAGACCACGTCTTCCCAATTGCGCACATCCACGTCGTCGTCGGTGACGATGACAAACTTAGTGTACATAAATTGTCGCAGAAACGACCAAACACCCATCATCACTCGCTTGGCGTGGCCAGGATATTGCTTTTTCATACTCACAATCGCCATGCGGTACGAACAGCCTTCAGGCGGCAGATAGAAGTCGACAATCTCCGGAAATTGCTTTTGCAGGATTGGCACAAACACTTCATTCAGCGCAACACCGAGCACCGCAGGTTCGTCGGGCGGCCGTCCGGTATAGGTGCTGTGATAAATCGGATCCTTGCGGTGCGTGATGCGTTCCACGGTGAATACGGGGAAGCGCTCTACTTCATTGTAATAACCTGTGTGGTCGCCAAAGGGGCCCTCGTCGGCTTCTTCGCCCGGATATAAAAACCCTTCGAGAATATACTCCGCCGTGGCAGGAACTTGCAGGTCGCTGCCAAGACATTTAGCGACCTGGGTTTTTTCACCGCGCAATAACCCAGCGAATGCATATTCGGAGAGGGTGTCAGGTACCGGAGTGACAGCGCCTAAGGTGGTAGCGGGGTCAGCGCCCAGCGCCACAGCGACTGGATAGGGCTTGCCAGGGAATTTTTTCTGCCAGTCGCGATAGTCGAGAGCACCGCCACGGTGGGCGAGCCAGCGCATAATCAATTTGTTTTTGGCAATTTTCTGCATCCGATAGATGCCCAGATTTTGCCGCTCTTTGTCGGGCCCGCGGGTGATTACCAGTGGCCAAGTTACGAGCGGGCCAGCATCACCTGGCCAGCAAGTTTGGATGGGCAATGTGTCGAGATTGACTGCGTCACCTTCGAGCACAATTTCTTGGCAGGGAGGGTGTTTAATTTGTTTAACAGGCATATTCAGTACCTGTTTGAAGTCGTGGCGTTTTTCCCAGAGATCACGCAAACCTTTTGGTGGCTCGGGTTCTTTGAGGAAGGCTAATAATGTGCCGACGTCGCGCAGCGCTGAAAGGCTCTCTTGACCCATACCCATCGCGACTCTGTCCGGCGTGCCGAACAGATTGCACAGAACTGGGACGCTGTAGCCTTTGGGGTTTTCAAACAGCAGGGCAGGGCCCTTTGCGCGCAAGGTGCGATCACTGATCTCGGTCATTTCGAGATAGGGATCAACCTCTTGGGTAATGCGCACAAGCTCGCCGCGCTTCTCAAGGTAATCAATAAAGTCGCGCAGGTCGGTATATTTCATAGGAAAGATTAGCGCAAGGTTACTTGCGCTTCATGGCCCCGAAGAATTCAGCGTTGTTTTTGAATCCTTTCAGTTTTTCCACCATAAATTCGATGGCGGCAACGTCTTCCATGTCGTGGAGAAGTTTGCGCAAAATCCACACGCGCTGCAGTTCGGCTTCATCCATCAATAAATCTTCGCGACGGGTACCTGAACGACGGATATTGATGGCTGGATAGACGCGCTTTTCCGCGATCTTTCGATCCAGATGCAGCTCCATGTTGCCGGTGCCCTTAAATTCTTCGTAAATCACTTCGTCCATCTTTGAACCGGTATCGACCAGTGCTGTAGCAATAATGGTCAAACTTCCGCCATGCTCAATATTTCGCGCCGCGCCAAAGAAGCGCTTAGGTTTTTCCAGCGCATGGGCGTCAACACCACCGGTCAGTACTTTTCCTGAGGATGGAATAACGGTGTTGTAGGCGCGAGCCAATCGAGTGACGGAGTCGAGAAGAATGACAACGTCCTTTTTGTGCTCAACCAAGCGTTTGGCTTTCTCGATTACCATCTCTGCAACTTGCACGTGACGTGTTGGTGGTTCGTCAAACGTTGACGCAATCACTTCGCCGCGCACAGTGCGCTGCATTTCCGTTACTTCTTCAGGGCGCTCATCAATCAGCAGCACAATAATGTGACACTCAGGGTTGTTGCGAATAATAGACTGAGCAATATTCTGCATCATGATAGTTTTACCGGCTTTCGGCGGTGCCACAATCAATCCACGCTGACCTTTGCCGATAGGGGCAACAAGGTCAATAATCCGACCGGTAATATCTTCCGTCGAACCATTGCCGGCTTCGAGGCCTAGGCGCTGGTCTGGGAAGAGGGGAGTCAGGTTTTCAAAGAGAATCTTGTTGCGGGCATGTTCGGGGGCTTCGTAGTTGATTTCATCAACCTTGAGCATGGCAAAGTAGCGCTCACCGTCTTTGGGTGGGCGAATTTTGCCAGAGATGGCGTCACCCGTGCGCAAGTTAAAGCGTCTAATTTGACTGGGTGATACATAAATATCGTCTGGCCCGGCGAGGTAAGAGGCGCCAGATGAGCGCAAAAAGCCAAAGCCGTCGGGCAGTATTTCTAATACCCCATCGCCGTAAATGTCTTCACCACTTTTTGCGTGACGCTTGAGCAGTGCGAAGATGATGTCTTGTTTGCGAGAGCGAGCGAGATCATTGAGTCCAGCGGACACAGTCATTTCGATAAGCTCGCCAATGGGTTTTTGCTTCAGTTCAGATAAGTTCATAGAGGGAGGATTTTCAGGGTTGCTATAGGGTTTTGGAAAAGAGTTGGGCTCACAGCCGATTTATTTTAGTGGTCTATCTAGGCTCAGTCGACGTGTACAGCAGTGGCGGTACACGAATGACAGGCAGTGGGGGAGCCAACGTGGAGTGAATTAAAACTTGAATTTGCTAAAGTATAGCGTCGATTAATCAAAGCGCAAGTTAATTTTTGCGGCCCGAAGACCGCAAATGCTGGACATGCTTGGCTTTAAACTACAAAAGCCCATCGACAAATTCTACTAATTGGTTTTTAGACAGTGCGCCCACTTTGGTCGCTTCAACGGCGCCATTTTTGAACACCAGCAGCGTTGGAATACCGCGAACATTAAATTTTGCCGCAGTTTCAGGATTGCTATCGACATCAACTTTACAGACCTTGATACGACCGGCGTACTCTGTTGATAGTTCGTCCAGCAGTGGCGCAATCATTTTGCAGGGACCGCACCACGCCGCCCAAAAATCTACCAGCGCAGGAATGTCGGATTGCAGTACGTCGCTCTCAAAGCTCGCATCTGTGGTGTGAACGATTAGTTCGCTCATAGGGAAATCTCCAGTGTGTAAATGCAAATGTAAAATGGCGTCTTAATGCAGCATGTTACCACTGCCAAGGCTCAGGCCTCAATGCAAAAAAACGCTGCAAGGGGTGTTCTTTGGGCGATGCGCAGGTATTTCTTGCCTCACGCTTTTTAAGGCATGAGAGTCACTCTTTACTGTCGCGGGTCAACAGACGGGGCGGCAGTTTTGACCGCAGATTTTGGGTCAATATGAATCAATATCTCAGAGCCGGGAAAGGCATTTAATATACTCAGCTCAACTTCATCCGAAATTTTATGTGCGGCCATTAGGCTGAGATCGTCGTCCAGCTCAAGATGCAGTTGAATAAATGTCATGGTGCCGGAGTGGCGTGAGCGCAAATCGTGTAGGCCGCGGGCTTTTGGATGCTGCATTACCAAGGCTTTGATTTTTTGTCTGTCTTCGTCCGGCAGTTCGCGATCCATTAAGTGGTCGTAGGAGGTGACAATAATCTCCCGTGCGCTGAAAAGAATGTAGATGGCAATGGCACCCGCAAACAGACCATCAAAGCCAGGCCAGCCTGCGTTGGCGAGTAGCAGCGCTACAATGACGCTACCATTCACCATTAAGTCGGTGCGGTAGTGGAGCGCGTCGGCGCGTATGGCTGTGGAGTTGGTTTTCTTGATGACATGCCGCTGAAAGCCCAGTAGCAACATGGTTGCGACGATAGAAATCGCCATAACAAAAATGCCGAGCTCAACCGATTCAACGGCGCTGGGCTGAATGACTCGCTGCCATGCCTCAATCAGCAGATAGCCTGCCGAGCCGGCGATAAACAGCGATTGGCTCAGCCCAGCCAGGGCTTCTGCTTTGCCATGGCCGAAGCGATGTTCTTTGTCTGCGGGTGTTAGTGCGTGACGCACGGCGACTAAATTAATAATGGAGGCGACGGCATCCAGCATCGAGTCGATTAATGTTGCCAGCAAACTCACTGAGTCAGACGCGGCCCACGCAAACAGTTTTGCAGCAATTAAAACGATGGCAACTGAGGTGGAGGCGTAGGTGGCGAGGCGCAGCAGTTTTGCTGTTTCTTCTTGGCTTTGGCTGGCTTGGGTGTCAGCTGTGTCAAACATAGTATTTTTTGCCGAATGGGGATGGGTGATTCTAACAAATTAATAGGCCGAGGTTAGGAAAAACCTTGCAAAACGCTGTTAAGAAATTGGTAGCCCAGTGCCGTGGTGCGGTAACGCTGTTCATCGATTTCAAGTAGGCCCTGGGCTTGTAGCCGTGCGACCTGTTTGGCAATAGCTGACTCGGGCAGGCCGGTTCTCTCGGTGAAATACTGTTTTGGCACGCCCGCGCGCAGGCGCAGACCGTTTAGCATAAACTCCATAGCCAACTCGTCGCTGGCGATCGTTTGCTGCTTGGCCAGTGCCGAGGTGGCGCGGCTTAAATAGTGATCTGGCTGGCGGGTTTTGCTGGTGCGAATAATCTGCTGGTGCGAGGGCAGGGTTATCTTGCCGTGAGCGCCTGCGCCAATGCCGAGGTAGTCGCCGAATTCCCAGTAGTTGATATTGTGCCGCGCCTGTTGGCCGGTCTTGGCAAAGGCAGATACTTCGTATTGGCCGTAGCCGCCATCGAAAAGCATGTCCATGCCCGCTTGTTGAATATCGCTGAGTTGGTCCTCCTCGGGCAGTTCTGGAGGTCGTGAATAAAACGCTGTGTTTGGCTCGATGGTGAGTTGATACCACGAGATATGCACTGCGCCGCCATCGATTGCGTACTGAATATCCCTCGCAGCCTCTGCGACAGTCTGTCCTGGCAGGCCATGCATGAGGTCGATATTGAATCGTTGAAATCCTGCGCTCTGAACAGTGGCGATCGCCGATTGCGCCTGTTTGCCGTCATGGATTCGCCCGAGCTTTAAGAGATGGGCGTCGTCAAAGCTTTGAATTCCGATGGAGAGTCGGTTGATGCCTGCGCTGCGAAAGTCAGCAAAGGTTGTCTGCTCCACGGTGCCTGGATTCGCTTCCAAGGTGATTTCAATGTCGTTTTCAAAGCCGATAAGCCGCTCTGCGGCGGTGAGTATTTCGCCAATGCCGGCGGCGGAGAAAAGGCTCGGTGTGCCGCCGCCAAAAAAGATTGATGACAGCCGTCGCCCTTGCGCCCAAGGCAGATCCCGCTGCAAATCCGCTAATAGCGCTTTGATATAGGCCTGCTCGGGTATCTCTTGGCTGGCTTGGTGCGAATTAAAGTCGCAGTACGGGCATTTGCGCACGCACCAAGGAATATGAATATACAGCGACAGCGGCGGCAGTTGGCTTATGAGGTTAATGGTGGCCAGCCTTGTTTCAGTTTGTGCAGTAACTCAGCGGTGGCTTTCCCGCGATGGCTGACGCGGTTTTTTTCAGCCTTGGGCATCTCGGCGGCGTGACAGCTCTGCTCTTTAAGATAAAACAGGGGGTCGTAGCCAAAGCCTTCGTGACCGCGGGGCGCGAGGGCGATATGACCCTCCCAGCTGCCTTGGCAGATAATCGGTGTTGGATCGCTGCCGTGGCGCATAAAGACAATCACACACTGATAGCGGGCGGTGCGCTGTTCTAGGGGCGCGTCTGCAAGCAATTCAAGCAGTTTGGCGTTGTTCTTTTGGTCGTTTGCCTCGGGGCCGGAAAAGCGCGCAGAGTAGATGCCGGGCGCACCTTGCAAGAGGTCTACCTCAAGGCCTGAGTCGTCAGCAATGGCGGGCATCCCGGAGAGAAGAGCGGCTTGGCGGGCTTTGAGAATGGCATTTTCAACAAAGGTCAGCCCGGTTTCGTCGGCGTCAGGTATCGATAGGCTCTGCTGGGGAATAACAACGATGCCCAAGCCTCCCAACATGTCCTGCAATTCTTTTATTTTTCCGGCATTGCTGCTGGCCAGTACTACCTTCAATGAGTGCTCCTCGAATCGCCCGCCACGGGTTAGTGGTGATGCATTTTAGTGGCGATGCATTTTAGTCGTGATACATTTTTTTCTGAAATTTAAGGGCGTAGGCCGGTTGGTCTTGCTGTGGCTGTACCGAAATTTTAAAGGTCAGTAAATCTTCGTTTTCGAAGTCAAAAGCAGCCAGATAATAAATCGTATCCTGCTCTCTAATTTCGACAAATTTTAGCGGCGTGCGCATCTGGAAAATATTGTAAACATCCCCCGTAATCACTGCCGGCAAGCCAGTGCCGGGGGTGCGGACAACGGCAATATTGACGAGACCTTTGTCTTTGCCGCGCACGATTTGATTGGCCACCGCTACGTCGGGGTCAATAAACGTGCTGTTGAACGCGCTGTAGAAAATTTTATATTGACCATGCTGTTTGAACAGTTTGTCGTCTGCATGGCTGTTGAGGGTGCAGAGTAGAGCGAGTAACGCGAGAATCGTTTTCATGGGTATGTTCCTCCGTGGTGGACCAGCAGGCCCAAGCATAACTATTTACTGAGATGGTAAACAGCAGTTTCGGCGAACAGGTTGGGCCACAGGTTTTTGAGCTGCCTATCGGGAAATCGTTCACCGACAAATTGTTTTTTGATGACGTGAATATTGCGCTCGCGGCACAACACCTCAAAATCACGGTAGGTGAAAAAGTGGATATTGGGCGTATCGTACCACTGATAGGCAAGCTGCTTTGTTACTGGCATGCGCCCAAAAATACTGAGATATAGACGTGCCCGCCAGTGACCAAAGTTGGGGAAGGTGATAATACATTCACTGCCAATCCGCAGCATTTCGTCGAGCACGAGGTGTGGGTAGCGCATGGCCTGCAGTGCCTGCGTCATAATCACGGTGTCAAAACTGTTGTCGGGGAAATTGTGCAAGCTGTTGTTGAGGTCTTGCTCAATAACATTGACCCCTTTGGCGATGCATTGCTCAATGGACACAGGGTCTATCTCAAGGCCGTAACCTTTTATGGCTAAGCGCTGCTTGAGCTCCGCCAGCAGTGTGCCGTCGCCGCAGCCAAGGTCGAGTACTCGTGAGTTTGCTTTGACCCACTGACTGATAAAGCTCAGATCTTGACTCATGTCGCCTGGCCCTCAAGTTGGTCTGCCACTCGGCTTAAATACTTGGCCAGCACTTGCTCGTAACGTGGATTGGGCAGCAAAAAGGCATCGTGACCCTGGTCTGACTCAATTTCGGCGTAGGAGACATTTTTTTCGGCACCAATTAAGGCGTCGACAATTTCTCGGGAGCGCTGGGGCGAGAAGCGCCAGTCACTGCTGAATGAGATCACCAAGAAGTCGCATTGGGCGTGGCTAAAGGCTTCGACAGGATTATTGTGATACTCGCGAGCGAGATCAAAATAATCCAGCATTTTAGTGATAAGGATGTAGGAATTCGCATCAAACCCCCCTGAGAATTTATCTCCTTGGTAGTTGAGATAGCTCTCAATTTGAAACTCAATGGGCGCGCTCTCACCTTGGGTAAAATCCCCCGAGCGCAATTCTCGTCCAAACTTCTGACCCATTAATTCGTCCGATAAATAGGTAACATGGCCGATCATGCGGGCGAGCGCGAGGCCGTGTCGTGGCGCGGCACCCCGTTTTAAATAGTCACCGTTGAAGAACTGGGGATCTGATTTAATGGCTCGGCGAGCGATCTCATTAAAGGCAATATTTTGTGCAGAGAGCCTCATTGATGAGGCAATCACAATACTATTGGCCACTTTATCTGGGTGCTCAAGAGCCCAACGCATGGCTTGCATACCGCCCAAGCTGCCGCCGATCACTGCGGCCCAGCGGTCGATGCCGAGCTTTTCCATCAACAGTTTTTGCGATTCAACCCAATCACGTGCGCGCAGCGGGGGGAATTGTGCGCCCCAAGCTTCGCCGGTTGCGGGGTTGGTGGAGGTTGGGCTGGTACTGCCAAAGCAGCTGCCGATATTGTTGAGCGAGACAATAAAAAAGCGATTGCTGTCCATGGGCTTGCCGGGCCCAATATAGTCATCCCACCAGCCGGGCTTGTCGTCGCCTTCATAGAAACCGGCAGCATGATGATGGCCGCTGAGCGCATGGCAAATCAATATCGCATTGCTCTTGTCGGTATTTAGACAGCCATAGGTTTCAACCATTAGCTCGTGACTGGGCAGCACGGTGCCGCACGCCAGCGTGAGCGGCGTGTCGATAAGTACCTTTTCTGCGGTAACGAGACCAACAGAGTTTTGGCCGTAGTTTAGTGACATAGATGCAATGTATTCGAGTGAGCCGCTGAGTCTAAGAGGCTGGTTTAGTTAACGCAACAACGCTGAAACGATTTGCCCGATAAATTTTTATCCGTCGGTGGGTTTTATTCTCCGCTACCGTCGTGTGTGGGTTATTCCGCGTGCTGAGCCCCAAATATCAGCCTAAAACAGATTGCAGCAGACCCGCAGCCAAAGGCAGCAGTTTATTGCGCACCATGATTAACACCAGAATAGCAACCATGGATGAAATGTCGATCATGCCAATGGGCGGAATCAGGTTGCGAAAAGGGCGTATATAGGGATCGACAATCTGTCCAACAAGACGCACGGACGGGTGCGAAGTGGTGCCAATCCAGCTCGATACTGCCAAAATAATAATGCCCCAGAAGTAAATCTCGATTAAGGCATAGAGCAGATCGAAAGCGGCGATGGGTATATAGACCAACATGGCAACAAAGCTTATGCCGCTGCTGAGGCCTAAGACTAAATAGAAACCCCATTTGACCAAAATAGCAGCGGCCAAGGCAGCGAGGTTGAGTGTGCCAATTGTCGGCAAGAGTTTGCCCAAAGGGTCGACGACCGGCGCTGAGAGCTTGAAGACATTTTGAGAGATCGGATTGAAAAAATCTGCCCGCACCCACTGCAGCAGCATGCGAATTAAAAGCACAAACGTCACAATTTGCACCACAAAGCTAAGCAGATAAATGGGGGTTCCGCCGAGAGAGTTCATAATTGAGCCTTTCTATTTATTAACGGTGTATTTTTATAATCGGACAATAGGGTCGGTATTTTAAGGTTAGCGAGAAAACTCTGCAGCCATGCTCTGTGCGCGGTCAACCGCAGCATTCATCGCCTTGCGGAAAGTGTCCTCAAAACCGACTGCTTGGAACGTCTCAATGGCCGCCTGCGTTGTTCCGCCAGGCGATGTGACCTGCCTGCGCAGCTGCGCTGTGTCGAGACTGCCAGCGCTAGCCATTTTGGCCGCACCGAGGGCGGTCTGAATGGTCAGCGCCTGAGCGGTGTGTGGCGATAAGCCGAGCTCTTCGCCAACCCGCTGCATCACCTCCATCGCGAGGAAAAAATAAGCTGGGCCGCTGCCTGACACCGCAGTGACAGCGTCAATGAGCGCCTCTGAATCAACCCAGCAGGAAATGCCAACAGCATTGAATATGGTCTCGACAGCGCGCCGCTGCTCGCTGCTGATATAGCGATTGGCAAATAACCCTGTGGCGCCTTCACGCACCATGGCGGGGGTGTTTGGCATTGCGCGCACAATGCCTTGTTGAGGGCCTAACCAGCGCTGTAAATCGCTTAACTGGATCCCCGCAGCAATGGAGACGACAGCGGCATGGCGCGGCAGCGAGCGCGCTAAATTTTCTGCCACGGCAGCCATCACCTGTGGTTTGACCGCCAGCACAACAATGTCGGCCTGCGCGACAGCGGCGTGGTTATCAGCTGTGGCGATAATCCCGTAGGTGTTTTGAATAGCGGCCCGAGCTTGCTCGCCTGGATCGCTGACACTTATTTGCTGCGCGGAAAAACCGTTGGCGAGCATGCCGCCAATAATGCAGGTGGCCATATTTCCGCCGCCAATAAATGCAATGTTAGTCATTCTTAGGTCTCTTTTTACAGTCAGGTTCGTTTGCCAAAAATATCGGTGCCGACACGCACGATGGTGGATCCCTGCGAAATAGCCGCTTCGAGGTCGCTCGACATGCCCATAGAGAGGGTATCCAATTTCTCTGAATTGTCCAGCGACTGATTGATTCTGTCACGCAAGTCGGCCAACGCGCGAAAAGCGACAATCTGTTGATCGTATGTCGGTTCGGCTCGCGGAATTGCCATTAAGCCGCGCAGTTTCAATCCCGGCAATTGGGCAATCGCCAGCGCCGCCGCTTCACTCTCTTCAGTCGCAAAACCTGATTTACTCGCTTCGTTATCAATATTGACTTGCAGGCAGATGTTTAGCGGTGGCAGTCCAGAGGGCCGCTGTTCGCTCAGGCGCTGGGCAATTTTCAGGCGGTCAACGCTGTGAGCCCAGCGAAAGTTTTCCGCAACAAGGCGGGTTTTGTTCGATTGAATGGGGCCGATAAAGTGCCACTGCACGTTTTCTGCTGCCAGCTGGGCAATTTTTTCAACGGCCTCCTGAAGGTAGTTTTCGCCAAACTCGCGGATGCCGGCGTTGATTGCAGAGCGGATATCCTCTGCGCTGCGGGTCTTGCTGACGGCTAATAACAGGATCTCATCGGGACTGCGGCCGGCGGCAATCGCGGCCTGGTTCACGCGCGCAGTAACGAGGGTAATGTTATTTTCGATGTTTGGCATATACTAATCAGGTTATTAGGAGTTTTACGCAGCATCACACGCCGACATGGAATAAGCGAGATAAAGCATGGATATCACGGAGCTACTGGCTTTTAGCGCCAAAGAGGGCGCATCAGATTTACACATTTCTGCAGGTCTTCCCCCAATTATTAGAATCGATGGCGATGTTCGGCGCATTAATTTACCGCCCATGGAGCATCGCCAAGTCCACAGTTTGATCTACGAAATAATGAATGACAAGCAGAGAAGGGACTTTGAAGAGTTTCTTGAGACCGACTTTTCTTTCGATGTTCCGGGCATTGCCCGCTTCCGTGTCAATGTCTTCAATCAAAATCGTGGCGCAGCAGCAGTTTTTCGAACTATTCCATCGAAAGTACTCACCCTCGAGCAGCTCGGCATGGGAGATATCTTTAAGAAGCTATCGCTGATGCCGCGCGGACTGGTGCTGGTGACTGGCCCCACGGGTTCGGGTAAGTCAACAACGCTTGCGGCAATGGTGGATTATGTTAACGAAAATCGCTACGACCACATCTTGACCATTGAAGATCCAATCGAATTTGTTCATCAGAGCAAAAAGTGTTTGATCAATCAGCGTGAGGTTCATCGCGATACTCACGGGTTTTCAGAGGCCCTGCGCTCGGCCTTGCGCGAAGATCCGGATGTGGTCTTGGTGGGTGAGCTGCGCGATTTAGAGACCATTCGACTTGCGCTGACCGCGGCCGAAACCGGCCACCTTGTCTTCGGCACACTGCACACGACGTCGGCGGCGAAAACCATTGATCGGGTCGTCGATGTGTTCCCCGGTGGTGAAAAGCCAATGATTCGCTAAATGCTCTCTGAGTCGCTGCAGGCGGTTATTTCCCAGACGCTGCTTAAGAAAATTGGCGGTGGTCGCGTTGCTGCTCACGAAATCATGATTGGCAACCCCGCGATTCGCAATTTGATTCGGGAAGACAAAGTTGCGCAGATGTATTCATCGATCCAAACCGGTGGTGCGCTCGGGATGCAGACTCTCGATCAATGTTTGCACCATCTGGTGACAAAACGCCTGATCACGCCAGAAGTCGCCCGCGAGAAAGCAAAAATGCCAGAGAGCTTCTGATGTTCCTCATTGAGGCGTAACGAATAGCAAAGCAGACCGTTTTTAAGGAGAAAAACAATGTTACAGCAGACCTTTGAAAAGCTTGTGCGGTATATGGTAGACAAGAAAGCGTCCGATTTATTTATAACCGTTTGGCTGCCGCCTTGCCTCAAGGTCAACGGCACCGTTATGCCGATCACGAAAAATAAACTCTCGCAAAAAGAGGCGAAAGACCTAGTAATCAGCACCATGAACGAGGAGCAGCGCGGCGAGTTCAAAAAAAATAAAGAGCTGAATTTTGCGATTGTCAGTGATATTTCAGGGCGATTTCGCGCCAGTGCATTTTACCAGCGCGGTGAAATCGGCATGGTATTGCGCCGCATTGAAACTGTTATTCCAACTCCAGACTCGCTGTTGTTGCCGCCGATTCTAAAGGAACTGGTAATGAACAAGCGCGGCATTGTCATTTTTGTGGGCGCTACCGGTACGGGAAAATCGACCTCTCTTGCCGCGCTGATCGGTCATCGCAATGCTAACAGTCGCGGCCATATCGTCTCAATTGAGGATCCGATTGAATACGTTCACCAACATCAGGGCTGCATTATTACTCAGCGCGAAGTGGGTGTAGACACGGAGTCTTTTGATGTGGCGCTGAAAAACACCCTGCGCCAAGCACCGGATGTCATCATGATTGGCGAAATTCGCACCCCCGAAACCATGCAGCATGCGATTACCTTTGCTGAAACGGGTCACCTAGTCTTAGCCACTCTCCATGCGAATAATGCTAACCAAGCGCTGGATCGCGTCAGCCACTTTTTCCCTGCTGACCGCCACGATCAACTATGGATGGACCTTTCGCTGAATTTGCGCGGCATCGTAGCGCAGCAACTGGTACCCACAAAAGACGGCAAAAGTCGGCGCGCCGCTATTGAAATTTTGCTCAACACGCCCTTAGTGGCCGATACGATTCGCAAAGGCGATGTCCATAAGTTAAAAGAAATTATGACCAACTCCACTGAGCATGGCATGCAGACGTTTGATCAAGCGCTGTTTGCGTTGTTTATCGATGATCAGATTTCCTACGAAAACGCCATTGCTCACGCAGACTCGAAGAATGACTTGCGGTTGATGATTAAAATGCAGTCTGACACCCACGCCAGCGAACTGGACGCCGCCGCTGACAATCTCACCATTGAAGAAGATCAGTCAAATCGGTTGCGCTGGTAAGCGGCGGGTGCGCTCGGAGACTAGAGGCTTTAGGACTTGACGCTCTAGGACGAGATTAGGGGGCTGTGCCGATGGTGGGACAGTCCAGCCAACTCTGCAGGATAAGCGCCGCGGCGATATGATCGATTTTGGTGATATCGTTGCTGCCCTGCTCGCGACCGAGTGTCTTGGCTTCGCGGCTGGTTAGGCGCTCATCAACCATCTCCACCTCAACTGAAAAGCGGCCCTGCAAGCGGCGCGCAAATTTTCGCGCGCGGGCACTTAGTTCGCTTTCGCTGTCGTCCATATTTAAGGGTAGGCCAACCACAACAAGGTCGGGCTTCCATTCTTTCAGCAGTTTTTCCACCGCCGACCAATCAGGAATGCCATCGACTGCGCTGAGAATCGTCAAACCCTGCGCTGATGAGGTTATTGTTTGACCGTTGGCAACGCCAATTTGTTTTAAACCATAATCAAAACCTAGCAGGCTTTGCGGCTTATCGGTTTTAGGCATGGCCAGCCTCATGAGAGAGCATTCGCAGGTCTAGGCCAATTGAGAGGGCTGCCGCGGTGGCCTGTTGTGCGCATTCAGTATTAAAAATAATGTCGGCATCAGCGGGCATGGTTAACCAGCTATTTTCAGCTAGCTCTTGTTCCAGCTGACCGCCATCCCACTGGGCATAGCCAAGCATAATAAGTGACTGTTTGGGGCCGTTGCCGAGCGCAATATCAGTGAGGATATCTCTCGATGCGGTGAGACTTACCTCGTCCGAGATGTCTACTGTCGATTCCCACTGACGCTCACAGTGCGGGTGCAAAATAAAGCCTCTGTCGCGCTGTACTGGGCCGCCGTCAAATAGCAGTGGTCTGGCGAATTCCGCATCGTAGTCCAACTTTAATTGGTCAAAGATGGCCTTTACCGAAACATCCATTTGCTGATTGATAATCAGCCCCATGGCGCCGTCAGCGTTGTGCTCGCAGATATAGACCACAGATTTGGCAAACGTTGGATCGTCGAGGTTGGGCATTGCCACTAAAAAGTGATTTTTAAGGCTGCTGATTTTTTTCGGTGTGTGTCGGTTCATAGTGCTCAATATGGGGTTTTGTGAGGCGAAACTCAAGGGCGTGAGCCGCCTAGTGAGTGGTCAGCACGTTGTTGGGCTGATACTGCCATGTGCGAATAATGTGAATCTGATCGTGCTGCCGCAGTTCGTCGGGAAATGCTGCAAAAGGCGACGCGAGCTGAACCGAGCGCACGGCAGCCTGGTCTAGCACCCGCGTTCCCGAGCTGCGCAGCACTTCAATGCGCTGAATCGAGCCATCGGCAAGTAGCACAACGAGAAGCTGCACACGTCCAAAAATCTTCTCAGTCAGCGCTTGCTGAGGGTAATTCACATTGCCGACTTGTTCGATACGATTCTCAAAATAGTGCATGTAGCGCGCTTCGTCGGCAGATTTAGCGGATGCCGAGGTCATGCGCAGCACATCTGGCAGTTTGCTGTAGAGTTGCCGCAACCGGCGTAGCTCGGCGCGCAGCGCACCATTGTTATCGGTGACTTGCTGTTCCGCTGACTGATCATCCGCGGTCTCAGCGTCGCTGGCACTGTTATCGTTATTGCGCTGACTCACCAGTCGTTCAGTGTCGGGGCGCTGTGCGCTGCGCTGCTCTGAAGGCACCGCTTGGTTGTTCTCGGGGGATTCGAAAGGTGACAGTAAATCGGTTGTCGGCTGCATCGCATTGGCTTGATCGCCGCTGCCCAGCTGGCTTGTCTGAGCGATAAAATCGGCTTCATCAGGGGTTTGATCGCTGGGAGTTAGCGCGAGGGTTACCTCAAGCGCGTGGGTTTGTGTCGGCGTAGTGGATACGCTAAAGCTCAGTCCAATTAAAAGGATGAGGTGCAGCGCAAGAGCCGCCGAAAACGTCATTCGCAAACGTCGCTCGGTTGTGTTCCAAGGGCTCTCAATCAAGCTGTCCATCGCTACTCCATCGACTGCGTTTTATCGCGGACTGGTACGCTATTCGCTCAGCGGCTCAACCGTCCACGAATCGCGGCAACTAACTTCTCACCAATCCGAGTATTTTCTGCGTGATCGATTTCGCGAATACAGGTCGGGCTGGTGACGTTGATCTCAGTGAGATAACCGCCGATAACATCCAGCCCAACAAAAATAAGACCGCGTTCTTTCAAGCTGGGAGCAACCTGCTGGGCAATCCATAAGTCCCTCTCGTTGAGCGGTTGCACGACACCACGCCCGCCCGCGGCGAGATTTCCGCGAAAATCGCTACCGGTTGGTATGCGCGCAAGACAGTAAGGAATCACTTCGCCGTCAACCACCAGAATACGCTTATCGCCCTGGGTGATTTCGGGGAGAAACTTCTGCGCCATAATGGTTTGGCGGCCGTAGTTTGTGAGAGTCTCGAGGATAACATTCAGGTTTTGATCGCCAGCCGTGACCCGAAAAATCGACGTCCCACCCATGCCATCCAGCGGCTTATAGACCACATCTTGATGGGTGCTCAAAAACGCTTTCAGCCGATCTTGATCGCGGCTGACCAGCAGTGGGGGTGTACATTGAGGAAAGTGGGTGGCAAAGACTTTCTCGTTGCAGTCGCGCAGACTTTGCGGTTTGTTCACCACCAGTGAGCCGCGCCGCTCTGCCGCTTCAAGAATATATGTAGAGTAAATGAATTCGCCGTCAAAGGGCGGGTCCTTGCGCATCAGCAGAACGTCCATCTCCTCTAATGGCGCAACACGGCTTTCGCCCAACTCAAACCAGTGAGCTGGATCATTAAATACGCGCAGGGCACGCAATTGCGCTTTCGGCGCGCCATCTTCGATAAACAGATCGCGCTGTTCCATATAGAAGAGATCGAAACCATCATTCTGGGCCGCTAGCAGAATCGCTAGGGTTGAGTCTTTCTTGAAATTAATAGACTGAATTGGGTCCATAACGACCCCAAGAGAAGTGCCCATAAAATGACAACCTTAAGATGAATTTTGCGCTATAACTAAGTGTGGCATCGAGAATGCTCATGCCCCAGAAAAAACTGTGACCTGTATTACAACTTTATTAGTAAATTGAATGGCTTGTGGATTATATATTACAAGCGTGTTTAGAATTCCACAACTTGAGTGACGGCGACCGTACTTAAGTCGTTAAGTGGTTTTAAATTGGTGATTAAATGGATGTTCAGGGCCTCAAAGTGCTCGTTATAGACGACAGTAATACGATCAGCGTGGAGGAAGATACTGAGCTGTCAGCCCAGACAGAGGCGGCTAACGAGGCCTGCATTAGCCTCACTCTCACAATTCAGGGTGAGTTGTTACACCTGCCTGATTTTGAGCAAATCGAAACCCATCTGTGCCAGATTCCGCCGCAACTCGCTGTCTCCGGCTAGAGGCCAAAGCACTGGGAATCGCACAATGTGACCTCCTGTTCATGGATAAATAGTTTTAAGCAGAGGTCAGCAGTGTTAGTCTTGGCGCTATAAAATCTATAACAAGACATCTCAAGGGGAAATAAAAATGCACGGCTTAATGATGGACTCGCAGCTCACCATAACAACCATAATGAAGCATGCAGACCGCATCCATGGTGACCAAGAAATTGTCTCAGTCACCCTAGACAATCCAAATCACCGCTATACCTACCGCGATGCATTTCGACGGGTTCGCCAACTTGGCAATGCGCTGAATAATGTAGGGTTTGAAATGAGTGATCGCATCGCGACACTCGCCTGGAACGACTATCGTCACTTTGAGCTCTATTACGGCATCTCCTGCTCGGGACAAATTTGTCATACCATTAACCCGCGCCTATTTCCCGAGCAGATCGAATACATTATTAACCACGCTGAAGATCGCTGGATCTTTACCGACGTGATGTTTGTACCACTACTTGAACAGCTGCAGGATCGTCTCACGACCGTTGAAGGCTTTGTGATCTTGACCGACGAAGCGCATATGCCTGAGACAACCCTGCGCAATGCCCACTGTTATGAAACCTTTATTGGCGCTCAGAGCGACAGCTTCGATTGGCCTGATTTTGACGAAAATAGCGCCAGTTCCATGTGTTATACCTCTGGTACCACCGGCAACCCCAAAGGCGTTGTTTACAGCCACCGCAGTACGCTATTGCACTCGATGATGGGCTCTCTTCCCGACATGATGAACCTGTCGGGCGAAGATGTGATTATGCCTATCGTGCCAATGTTTCACGTCAACGCGTGGGGAACGGCCTACAACGGCCCAATGGTTGGCGCTAAATTAGTCTTTCCTGGCCCAAAAATGGCCGATGGTGCCGTGCTGACAGCGTTGATTAACGCTGAAAAAGTGAATTACTCTCTGGGTGTTCCAACGGTATGGTTAGCCTTAGTTAACTACCTGAAGAGCTCAAGTCTAACCGTTGATTCGCTGAAGAGCGTGGTTGTCGGCGGTTCAGCCTGCCCACTTTCATTGATGAAAGAGATGGAAAAATATGGCGTGTGGATGCACTCAGGCTGGGGCATGACTGAAATGAGCCCGCTTGGCAGCTACAACAAGCCCATGGCCTGGATGAAAGACCGCCCGCAAGAAGAAATTGATGCCTACCGTATTCGCGCTGGCCGTGTCGTTTATGGCGTTGAGATGAAAATTGTCGATGCCAACAACGATGAATTGCCGTGGGATGGCATTGCCTCTGGTGTTCTCAAAGTAAGAGGCCCGTGGGTGTGTAGCGGTTACTACAAACTCGATCAGAAGCCAGCGGTGGATAAAGATGGTTGGTTCGATACTGGCGATATGGCTGCCATCGATGAATATGGTTACGTCACCATTACCGACAGGGTAAAAGACGTGATTAAGTCAGGCGGTGAGTGGATTAGCTCAATCGACGTGGAAAATGCGGCAATGTCTCACCCAGACGTCCTCGAAGCCGCCGTCATCGGCGTGTACCATCCCAAGTGGACTGAGAGACCGTTGCTTATTATTCTGCCCAGAGATGGCGCTGCGCCCGACAAACAGAGCATTCTGGCCTCCCTTGAGGGCAAAATTGCGAAGTGGTGGATCCCTGAAGACTGCGTTTTTGTCGATGATATTCCGCACACGGCAACCGGTAAAATCAGTAAAAAAGATTTGCGCGATCAGTTTAAAGACTACCAGTACAAGTAATAGACGGTTACTTGATCCGTCTGGTCAACCATCGGAAGTGTCCCGCGTTAAGCTCGGGACACATTTATTGAGAGGACAGATTATGCAAAATTTAGTGGTATTTATCCTGCTGGCGAGCTGCTCACTTTGGGCCCTGGCAGATCATCACCAAGAAGATCATCAGGACAATCGACGCCCCGCCAAGGGCCTCTTTGAACACGCTGACTTAGACAATGATGGCAGTATCTCTGCTGAAGAACACGAAGCCGCCCTTGCTAAAATGAACGAAAATCGGCGCAAGCGTTTTGCAGACATGGATGCTGACGGTGATGGCGTTGTCAGCAAAGAGGAGGCGAAAGCGGGCAAAGATAAGCGCCGAGCAGAGATGAAAGAAAAGCGCGATGATCGCAAGAAAGAAGCAAAGCGCGGAAATTAAGCGTCTGTGGATTAAATAAAAAAGAGTTCGATGCGCCATAAATCGAACACCAAAAAGACCACCCTCATCCGGTGGTCTTTTTTTGTCCATTCACAGCCGCGAAAAGAGCCGCTCGCTTGCACCCACTGGCGAACTCGCGCATAGTTACGGCTCAATTAAAGACGGGTTTTTTATGACTGATTTTCTCATCGCTCCATCTATTCTATCTGCCAATTTTGCTCGCTTAGGAGAAGAGGTTGATGCGGTTCTTGAAGCCGGTGCGGATATTGTCCATTTTGACGTCATGGACAACCACTATGTCCCCAATTTGACGATCGGACCAATGGTCTGCAAAGCATTGCGCGACCACGGTGTGACCGCCCCAATTGACGTGCACTTAATGGTGCAGCCAGTCGACGATCTGATCCGAATGTTTGCCGATGTGGGCGCCACCTACATCACCTTCCATCCAGAAGCGTCCAAGCATGTTGATCGATCACTCCAGCTTATTCGCGATCTCGGTTGCAAAGCGGGTTTGGTTTTAAATCCTGCCACAGGTCTTGATACAGTGCGCTGGGTCATGGACAGAATGGATATGCTACTATTAATGTCAGTTAACCCAGGGTTTGGTGGGCAGAAATTTATTCCATCAACGCTCAACAAGTTGGCCGAGGCGAGACAATTGATTGATAGCAGTGGCCACAATATTCGCCTTGAAATTGATGGCGGAGTCACCGTCAATAATATTCGTGAAATTGCCGCTGCAGGCGCAGACACCTTTGTTGCTGGATCGGCTATATTTGGCGCTGCTAGCTACCCCGAAGTGATTGGCAAAATGCGCAGCGAGCTCGCGCAAGTTTGAGCGCGACGAGGCGCTAAAATTTCTGGCCAACTAGCTTGTTGTCATTCGACAATTGATTACAATGTCCCCCTCAGATTGGAGATGGGTTTTGAAAGACTTGAGTTCTACACAGTTCTACAGCAATAGCCACGGGTGGCGTTGGCGTATCTAGTTGCGCCGAGGCGTTATTCGCCATGGAAAAACCACTTTATTGCCGTACTTGGAACCCATTATGACCCCCGAAAAATTTGCTCATTTAGCCCGTAAAAATTTCAATCGAATACCGGTAACTCGCGAAGTCCTTGCCGACCTTGAAACACCGCTCAGCGTCTATTTAAAGCTGGCTCGCGGACCAAACTCCTATCTCTTTGAATCCGTTCAAGGCGGCGAAAAATGGGGGCGGTATTCACTGATTGGGCTGCAAACGTCCACTGTTTTGAAAGTTTTCGGCCATCGGCTAGAAATTGTTCGCGACGGCAAGCCGATGGTTAATCGCGATACCACCGATCCCTTGGCTGAAGTGGAAAAATTTCGCCGATTGTTCAGCATCCCAAGCCTCCCCGATCTGCCGCGCTTTACCGGCGGGCTGGTCGGTTATTTTGGCTACGACACGGTGCGTTACGTAGAACCGCGACTTGCCAAAACCACACCTCCCGATCGCCTAGGCACCCCCGATATCCTGCTGATGGCCTCGGACGAAGTTGTCGTCTTTGATAACTTGTCGGGAACCATCATGCTGGTTGTGCATGTGGACGCCAAAGATCCTTCGTCATTGCAGAAAGCGGAAGCCAGGCTCGATGAGCTGGAGAAAAAGCTCGCTGAGCCCACGCCGCAATTGCCGCCCATGAATACGCATGGGGGTGGCATCAGCGAAGGTGACTTCGTCTCCAGTTTCGGCAAAGAAAATTACTTGCGCGCGGTCGAGAAAGTCAAAGAGTACACCCTCGCAGGAGATGTTATGCAGGTTGTGCCCTCCCAGCGATTTTCTGCGAAGTTTAAGGCCGAACCGGTCAATCTCTACCGCGCTCTGCGGCGCTTAAATCCATCGCCTTACATGTATTTCCTCGATCTTGGCGATTTTCATATTGTCGGGTCGTCGCCAGAAGTTTTAGCCCGTCTCGAAGACGGTCAAGTGACGGTGAGGCCTATCGCCGGTACCCGACGTCGCGGCGAAAACGCTGAGGCAGACTTACTGCTCGAAAAAGAAATGCTGGCTGATCC
>TARA_B110000503_G_C7173585_1_pt1 | contig 30771 bp, 31 predicted proteins | sample TARA_B110000503 | Tara Oceans TARA_B110000503 (sample SAMEA4397472) | marine metagenome | biome: Polar Biome; feature: [SRF] surface water layer (ENVO:00010504); material: water (ENVO:00002006), including particulate matter (ENVO:01000060) such as... | depth 5 m | reverse complement strand
GTTAAGGGCGTTCAAACCGCTTACCTTCACGTGGCGCTTATTGTATGCACCAAGCCTGTGGAGTCAAGCAGAATACAAGATATTTAGCGCAAGCAATTGAATTAGAAAGAGTTATCTTGGTCTTTAATGACCACCCAGGCCGCTTTGAGATAAACCATCATAGACCATAGAGTGAGTACGGCGGCGGTGTACAGAACGATATAGCAAAATACCAGCTGCCAACCGGCGTCAGCATCGGGATTAATCGCCAGCAAACCCGTGATGGCGAGCATCTGAAAGGCTGTCTTCACCTTGCCGATATAGGAAACGGCAACAGAGGTACGCTCACCCAGTTCAGCCATCCACTCGCGCAGGGCAGACACTACGATCTCGCGACCGATAATGACGCAAGCCGCCAATGTAAACAGCACTGTTTCGTGGCGCTGAACCAATAGTACCAGGGCAACTGCCACCATCAGCTTGTCGGCGACCGGATCCAGAAACGCGCCAAATGCTGTCATCTGGCCCAGTCTGCGGGCCAGATAGCCGTCGAACCAATCTGTTGCTGCAGCCAACGCAAAAATGACTGCCGCTAGCGGGAAGTGGTTCTTCAGTGGCATATAGAACGCCACCACTAAAACTGGAATCAGCAGAATCCTCAGAATGGTAAGTGCGTTGGGGATTGTGATGGGCAAAGCTCTAATCTCTGTTTGGGTGGGACAGCAGTCTCTGAAATAGTCTCAGGCATCACTGCAACTGCGGATGGCGTAGTTCTTGCCTATGATACGGGACACACGACCCGGATTGGGTGTGCGTTATTAAATTAAAGCCAAGTTTTAACGGAATTACCCATCCCCGCCAACTTTCAGACAGCGAAAAACGCATCAGTTGCCCAAGTGCAAGTGATCGTATATCTGTTGTGCCATCGCGGCATGGATGCCAGGAATTTTTCTCAGCTCTTCAACATTGGCGTTTTCCACGCCCTGCGGGCTGCCAAAATGCCTTAGCAACACCCGCCTACGCTTGCTCCCGACACCCGGAATATCTTCCAGTTTGGAGCGCTGGCGAGCTTTGTCGCGCCTTGCCCGGTGTCCGGTAATCGCGAAACGGTGTGCCTCGTCGCGTATCTGCTGTATCAAATGGAGGGCGCCGTGATCCGGGGGCAATTGCTGTTCTTTGCCAGTGGCACCCTTTATCAGAGTCTCAAACCCGGCTTTACGGGTCGTTCCCTTTGCCACCCCGATGACCTCGATACCAGTGATCTGCAGTTCCTCCAGTACAACCATCGCCTGGGTCACCTGGCCTTTACCCCCGTCAATCAGCAGTACATCCGGCATTGCGGCGTCTGCCGCTTTCAATCGTCGGTAGCGACGTTCCAGCGCCTGATACATCGCCGCGTAGTCGTCGCCCGCGACCACACCCTCAATATTGAATTTGCGGTAGTCAGACTTGCGGGGGCCCTGCTGGTCGAATACCACACAGGACGCCACTGTCGCCTCGCCCGAGCTGTGACTGATGTCGAAGCATTCCAGACGCTCGGGCATCTCGGGCAGTTCAAGAAGATCCTGCAATAACTGGAAGCGTCGCAACATGCTCTGCCGCCCAGCCAGATGGGACGCCAAATTGGTTTCGGCGGTCTGCTGCGCCAGTTGCAACCACTGGGCTCTGGAGTCACGTACCCGACTGCGCAGCTTGACGTTTCTCTGGGCGTGAGCCGAAAGCGCCTCAGCGAGGATATCCACGTCCTCTGGAGTTGCATTGACAATAATTTCTGCAGGAATCGCTCTGGCCGCGCCCAGATAAAATTGGGGAATAAATGCCGCTATTACCCTCCCCGTATCCTCTTGTAATTTGAGCGGCGGATAATACGTCTTGCTGCCAAGTACTCGAGCGCCACGGACGAACAATACCTGCACACAGGCACGACCGTGAGAGACCGCGGCAGCCAGAATATCGAGATCCCCGGTCACGCCTTCTATGCCCTGGCTCGCTTGCACATGTTGCAACTGAGCGATCTGATCGCGGTAGACGGCAGCCTTTTCATAGGCAAGATCAGCGGCGGCCGTCTCCATGTCATCTGCCAAGCGCTCCATCAATTGCGTGGATTTACCACGCAAAAACAAACTGGTGCTCGCCACCTGTTTTGCGTAATCCTCTTTACTCACAAGGCCCACACACGGTCCGCTGCAACGATCGATCTGGTACTGCAGACACGGTCGGGATCGATTCTTGAAGTAACTGTCTTCACACGGCCGGACTTTGAATACTTTTTGCAGGAAATGCATAGATTCACGCACTGACCCGGCGCTGGGATAGGGCCCAAAATACTCGCCCTTGCGCCGTTTGGCACCGCGGTGCAGGGCGATGCGTGGAAACGTGTCTTCGCTGGACACAAAGATGTACGGATACGATTTATCATCGCGCAGTAGAATGTTGTAGGGTGGCTGCTGTGTTTTGATCAGATTGTGTTCAAGAAGAAGCGCGTCAACTTCAGTGCTGGTTACCGTCACCTGAATGTCGTGAATCCTGGCCACCAGAGCCATGGTTTTATCGGTAAGCCCGCTGGCACGAAAATAGCTGCCCACGCGATTTTTCAGGTTCTTCGCTTTGCCGACATAAAGCAAATCACCTTTGGCATCGTACATCTGGTAAACACCGGGCCTTGTTGTGAGTGTTGTCAAAAAGGCCTTGTGATCAAACTCACTCATACGCGCGTACCGTATACCCTTGGCTCAATCTCCAGGCGGAGGCCGAATGTGGTTTCGACGGACGCTGCAATGTCTTCGGCAAGCGCCAGCAGTCGTTCGCCACTGCCTTTGCCGTAATTGACCAGCACCAGTGCATGCTGCTGATGCACGCCCACGCTGTCCCGCCTGACGCCTTTCCAGCCGCACTGGTCTATCAACCATGCCGCAGACAATTTCACCTTACCATCTTGCTGCGCAAAATTGGGCATTGCAGGATGTGACTCAAGCAATTTTGTTGCCGCCAGACTTTCAAGCACCGGATTTTTAAAAAAACTGCCCGCGTTGGGTATGACGGCTGGATCAGGTAGCTTTGCACTGCGAATACTGATAACCGCCTCGAACACGGCTTTTGGCGTTATCTCGATGTGCGCGTACGCGTCGAAATAGCTGGCCAGTGCGGGATAGGTAACATTCACATCGGGGCGAAGTGACAACCGAAAAGTAACAGCGGTAATAACGAGTTGGTCTTTGAGCTGGCGTTTGAAGATACTGTCGCGGTAACCAAACTGACAGTCCTCATTCGAGAGCATAATGACCTGGCTATCGCTGATATTTCGTGCCTGCACCTGCAAAAGGCTAGCCCGCAACTCCACACCGTAGGCACCGATATTCTGTATCGGTGCCGCGCCTACCATACCGGGAATCAGGGCGAGATTTTCAAGGCCGTAGTACCCGTTTTCCAGTGTCCACCGCACGAGATCATGCCAGCGCTCCCCGGCGGCGACGCACAGCGTAACTGAATCAGCGCCGCGCTCCAACACCTCAATTCCCCGGGTTTTCTGGTGTAATACCAAGGCGTTAATATCACCCACCAATACCATATTACTGCCCTCCCCCAACGGGACTACTGGCAGCTTGAGCGCCCTCGCATAAGCCAGGGCCGCCAGCAGTTCTGTATCGCTGTGAACACAGACGAAAGCTTGCGCGCGCGCCTGCAAAGCGAGTGTGTTGTAGCCCTTCAACGCTTCACCCGTTTGAGTGGTCATCACCTTTGTCCTGCTCGCCTGCTATTTGCTGTAACAGGCCTGCGCTGGCGGACTCTATTAAATCCAACACCAGCGCAAACCCTTCATTACCGCCGTAATAGGGATCTGGTACGCCGACGAGATCAACCTCAGGCGCAAAATCCAGAAACAGCCCCAAATGGCCGGCATAGTGGTTGGGACGCAATGCCTGCAGATCCGCCAAATTACTCTCATCCATGGCCAGTATGTAATGGTACTCATCAAAATCCGCGATTTGCACCTGTCGCCCGCGCAAGTGACGAAGATCATATCCTCGTTCGGCAGCTGCCGCCGTAGTGCGCGAATCCGGCGCGCTACCAATATGCCAGTTGCTGGTACCAGAAGAATCCACCTCAATTGACGCAGCCAGTCCGCGACCTTGCACCAGCTGGGTAAAGACGCCCTCGGCGGTAGGTGAACGACAAATATTGCCGACGCAGACAAACAGCACTCGGGTCGTTGTGGGGAAGGCCTCGATCACAATGCTCCGTTTAGCACTCGTATTACCTGAGCCAGATCTTCCTGAGTATCAACGCCCGCGGGCACCCGCTGGCAAGCTTCGTCCACATGTATACCCACCCCGTGGTGGAGCGCGCGCAACTGCTCCAGACATTCCAACTGTTCTTGCGGCGCCGGCGGCCACGTCACATATTGATGCAGGAATCCGGTACGGTAAGCGTAGATGCCGATATGTCGATACCAGGTGCCTGTGGCAGGCATCAAACTGTGATCCTGCATAAAGGCGTCTCGTGGATAGGGAACCGAGGCCCGGCTGAAGTACAGGGCCATACCGTCGACGTTGCTAACAACCTTCACCACATTGGAACTGCTCAGCTCTTCGATAGTCGTGATTTTTTCGCTGAGGGTGGCGATACCAGCACCTGCGTGCCGATCCAGATTCGCCGCGACCTGATCGATCACCTGCGGCGGTATCAGTGGCTCGTCACCCTGCACATTGACAACGATATGGTCTTCCGCTAACCCCAGTTCCACAACGACTTCTTGTAAACGGTCTGTGCCTGAGGAGTGTCCTGGCCGCGTCATGCATACCTGCGCACCAAACGACTCTGCCACCTCGACAATCCGCACATCATCGGTCGCGATCACCACTCGCGCAGCGCTGCTGAGCTGTGCTTGTTCCCACACGCGCTGCACCATGGTTTTGCCGAGAATATCGAGTAGGGGTTTGCCCGGCAATCGTGTCGAACCGTAGCGCGCGGGTATAACTACTGTGTAGGCCATCGTGCGCTCCCAACGAGTGAATTAAGGTGCTGTCGGCGCGCTGGCCGGTTGCAGCGTGGTAATACTCAAGTGTACAAAGCCCATCTGCCCTGCCGCATCCATGGCCTGCACCACGTCCTGATGAGCCGCTTGAGCATCTGCGGATATCGTCATGGGCAGGGTTGTATCGCCGGCCGATATTTTATAGATTGCAGCCTGCAGTGTCCGCATGCGCGTGTCGACCAGCGCCTCACCGTTGACGCGATAGTTGCCCGCTTCATCCACCAGTATTTCGATTTCTTGTTCAACAGATTCCTTCGGCTTACCCTGCGCTTCCGGCAGATCGATGCTCAACTGCGTTTCGCGGGTAAACGTGGTGGAGACCATAAAAAAAATCAGCAATAGGAAAACCACGTCGATAAGCGGCGTCAGGTTTACCCCGGTCTCTTCACGACGCTGTCGCCTGAATTTCACGCGGTAACTTCCGTATTCTCTTCACTGTGCAGGGCATCTACCAGTTTGATGGTCTCCTGTTCGAGCTCCACCACTATGGCGTCGATTTTGCCGAGGAAGTAGCGATGCATTACCAGCGCGGGAATCGCCACAGCCAGCCCGGCCGCCGTGGTGATCAGAGCTTGCGAAATACCGCCCGCCAGCGCACTGGCGTTGCCCGAACCCTGCACCATGATCTCGGCAAAAACCTGAATCATACCGAATACGGTACCTAATAATCCCAGTAACGGTGTGACGGCGGCCACCGTTCCCAGCGTGTTGAGATAGCGCTCCAAATCGTGGACGACGTGCGACGCCGCTTCCTGAATACTCTCCTTCATAACGTCTCGCCCGTGGTAGGCGTTGGCGAGACCGGCGGCCAGAATGCGCCCCAGAGGCGAGGATTGCTTCAATGTGCGCAGCCTGGCGGCATCCAGCTCACCGGCTTTTAGCTGCTTCCAGACCGTCGCTAGCAGGTGTGGTGGCGCAATTTTCTTGGGATTGAGTGTGTAGAAGCGCTCGATACAGATCGCCACCATCAGTATGGAACACAGCATGATCGGCACCATCAACCAGCCGCCAGCCAACAACAGTTCAAGCACAGTAATGCCCCGCCGCGAGAAAATTATGGACGCATTATACGCACAGCACCGGTAGCGGGTGAAGCTAGAGCAGCGTTACAGCCAATAACGGCGCACAATTTTGCGATGGGCGCTAATCTGCAGCGCCTGCCCAGGGGCCACGTTGAATGACAGGCCCCCTGCGTTCGCTGTATAAAAAATGAACACACCCTGCTGCTGCAGTCGCTCAATCACACTGTCGTGAGGGTGTCTAAACCGGTTGGCATAGCCACTGCTAATCACCACTACCTGTGGTTCCACCCGCTTGAGAAAGGTCGTGGAAGTGGATGTTTTGCTACCATGATGCGCTGCCGCCAGCCAGTCGCTCCTGAGGCTCTCTCCCCAGAACTGTGCCAGCATACGCTCGCGATCGGCTTCAATATCACCCGGCAGCAGCAAACGGTATTTACCCACCTCTATTTGCAGGACACAGGAACTGTCATTGCGTCGACTTAGCGTCTCTTGCGCCGGTGACAGAAACTGAAAAACCTGCCCGCCGGGCCAGCGCCAGGCCTCTCCGGCAACACAGGGTCGCCCCGCTCCCCTTTCACTCACCTCCTCTGCTTCCAAACCCCCATAGCGATATCGGTCAACCGGGAGCTCATTCCGCACCACTGCGGCTCCTGCACTGTGATCAAGATCGGGATGACTGATCACCAGCGTGTCCAGCGCAGTAATGCCCTGCTGATGCAAATAGGGCAGTACAGCGAGTGTTCCCATATTCACGCCGTACGGGTCACCGCCACCCGTATCATAGAGCAGGGCGCGGTGCCCTGAACGCACCACAATCGCTGTTCCCTGCCCTACGTCGAGTACGGTCACGTGGGTGTCCAGAGAAGGCGTGCGAAAGACCGGCTGCGCTGGCAGCAATAACGGCACGGCGAGCAGCACCGCCAGCATTTTCACACCGCTACGACCCGGCAACACCAACAGGGCCACGGCCAGAACGCCCAACACTACCAGTCCAAAATCGGCATTCAATGGGAGGTATAACCATGTGGCCCCGCTGTCTGCCAGTTCACGAGCGAATGGCAGTAGATTCGCCAATGGCCAGGCGGCGAGAGGCCATAGCGTAGATGCCACTTCCAGGCCGCACAGAAAGCACACTGCAGCGAGCAGTGCCAGCGGCACTACCCACCACCCCACTAGCGGGATCATCAGTAAATTAGCCAACACCGAGACCAGGCTGCCACCACCAAAAAACAGGGCACCCAGTGGCAGCATCAACAAAGACATGGAACCTTGGGTCTGCACCAGACGCCTGAGTGGACCCAGACCCCGCTGCCAGTTCGCAAACCACAGCAGAGCGGCGACGGCCCCAAAGGACAACCAAAAACCACTGCCTATGGCCGCCAGAGGACTGATCAACAATACGCAGGAAGCAGCCAGCAGCAAACTGTTGGCGGCACCACCTTTGCGCCCGGTGGTGCTGGCAAGAACAAAGCAGAAAAGCATGCACAGCGCCCGCTGGACTGGCAACGACAGCCCTGCCAGCGCCCCGTACAGGCAGGCGAGAAGCAGCGCAAAAACTGGCGGTATCCACTTGCCTCCCGCATAAAAAGGCGCGCACAGACGCAAGCAAAAACCGCCGATAACAAAGCCAACGGCAGCGACCATACCCACGTGCAGACCGGAGATTACCAGCAGGTGACTGATGCCAAATTGCTGGAACAGAAACCACTGCGACGACTCGATAGCGTGGCTGTCCGCCACTGATATCGCTTGCAGGATTGCGGTCACATCGGGCGCGAGCCCAAGAGCGCCTATCCGGGCACTGATCTTTTGGCGCAGGCGATCTGGTAACGCCGACAAGCCCTCAGCCTGCGCATACAGTTTTGGTAGCTGTGTGGTTTCTCGTACGCTGCCTACAGCGTCTATACCATTGCGGGCATACCCTGCCTGCCGGTTATACACACCCGGATTGGCCAGGCCCCAGGGCTTTTTTAGTCTGACTTCAAACTGCCACTCGTCTCCGGGCTCTATGTCGTGATCGCCATAGTAGGACAGCAGCAGTTTTTCCGGGCCTCGGCAGCGCACCGGCGACAACGCTGCTACCGCGTATTCAAACCGTTGCCGACGGACGCCACCCGTCAGGCGCCCTGTTCTGGGCAGCGAGGATACCGTCCCCTGAACGACAAGTGGCAGGCCGACACAGTCGTCTGCGATTCGGCTCTGTAACAACAGCGTTCCATGAACGAATCCCACAGCGCAGCCGAGCCCGAGTCCTGCGATGAATGCACGCACCGGAGTTTGCCTGAACACCACACTCAATGCGGCTCCGACAAACAGTAGCAATAACGGCCATGGTGGTAACACTGGCCAAAAACCAGCAGACACAATGCCCGATACCAAGCCAATCATCCATGATCGCATTCGCCGCTTCTCGTCAACTCCAGTACCGGTCCAGGTACTTGCATGAACCGAGAGCCTGCGAGACAACTCTGCGGATGGGATCGTATGATGCTGCCTCTCGGGCTCGCTACAGTGCGAAACTTCAAACTGGGTCACTATCGCGTGGTGGAATTCCGGTTTGAAATTCAACGCCGATACCGCATAATAAACGTTGGCCTTTGTTCAGGGCTGCGAGACCACGGCACCGAGCCTGGCAGTCAAACACACCGATCTGCAGAATGACAGGTCACTTTCGACCACGCCGGATATGCCGAAGAAATTCCTCCAAAAAATCGTACCAAGTCCTGTGAGAATTCGAAAGATCAAGGCGCTGGGGGTGCTCGGCGATTGGGTCTATGCCAGCAACCTGTGGCATCTCAATCGCTATTCGGCATCCATGGCTTTTTTTGTCGGCCTGTTTGTCGCGTTTATGCCGATTCCCGGCCAGGTGGTTGTCGCTGCGGTGCTGGCTGTATTGTTACGCTGTAATCTACCGCTGGCTGTCTCTCTGGTCTTCGTTACCAACCCCCTCACCATGGCACCAGTATTCTACCTGGCGTATGAGATCGGCGCCCTGATAGTCGATGTCCCTGTGCAGCATATGCAGTTGGAGTTGAGCGTGGACTGGTTGACCAACAGCCTAACCGCTATCTGGAAGCCCTTCTTGCTGGGATGTCTGATTTGCGGCCTGTTCTTTGGCAGTGTGAGCTACTTCGTTATCAGTCAGCTTTGGCGCTGGAATATCGTGATACGATGGCGGGCACGCAAGCGCGCGAGAGAAATCAGAAAGCTCAACGATCCTGATTAAGGATCAGCGCCGGGGCCATTTTCGCAGCACGCCGGGCCGGATAAATGGCTGCGATAATACACATGCCGAGTGCGATTCCACCTACCGTAAGAATGTCTCCAGCCAGCAGATCTACTGGCAGAAAAGATACGGGGTAGACATCGGTATTCAGGAATTGCATACCCAGTAGCTGCTCCAGTCGACTGACCAGACCGGGTACGGCCAGACTGCCGAGCGCGCCAACGATACTTCCCAGTACCGCACCGACCAGGCCAATCATCGCGCCCTGTAACACGAATATCCAGGCGATATCCGAACTGGTCGCGCCCAACGTGCGCAGAATTGCGATGTTGCCCTGCTTATCCAGTACCACCAGAACCAGTGAGGACACAACATTGAACGCCGCCACAGCGATAATGGAGAACAGCAGTATGGACACCATATCGCGCGACAACTGAATCGCTGCATACAGGTTACCGTGCGTCAGCATCCAGTTGGTCGTGTAGTAACCGGGTGGCAAATTCTCCTGCAGTTCCCAGCTGATGCGCTGCACATCGAACAGTTTGTTGGTCGATACTCGAAAACCACTGACTTGTCCACGCAGTCCGGCCAGTTCAGATGCGAGTTCCAGGTGTACCAACGCAATGGTCTGGTCCAACTCCGTCCCGGTATTCAAAATGGCACTCAGTTGCACTGTTTCAAAACGCGCTGGCCCAATGTCCCCCGACTGGCTGCCCCCGGGGACGATCAGATTTAAGCGCTCCCCGACGTTCACGCGCAGGTGTTGCGCGACACCTGCACCAAGAATAAGACCCTTGGCCTGCTGACGAAAGTCTGCAACGTCTGTCGTATCCAGATAGGGCATGAGCGCCGCAAAAGCACTGGCGTCATCTGTATTCAAGCCAATGCCACGTACAGTCTCGATATCGGCACCGCGAGTGACCAGGGCGTCAAACTCGGCGAAGGGTGTTACCTCCTCTACGGCAGGGTGATATTTTATCCGCGCGATAATCGCGGCTTCATCGGTAATTGCCGTCGCTGAATGAACGGTAATATGAGGGACCAGCGAGAGAATCCGCTCGCGCATTTCCTTGTCGAACCCGTTCATCACCGACAGCACAATGATAAGCAAGCTGATGGCGAGCACCAACCCAAGCATAGACAGTGATGACAGGAACGCCGATAGATGGCCCTGTCCAAAGGCGAACGTATAGCGCACCGCGATGCGCAACCGTTCTAAACGACTCACTTCAGCTCCTGCAGGACACCGTCGCGCAATTCCAGTGTGCGGTGCATATGCGCAGCGATAGCCGGATCGTGAGTGACGACGATGAACGAGGCGAGATCCTGACCGAGTTCATCGATCAGTGCCAACACCTGCGCCGCAGATTTTGGATCCAGGTTACCCGTTGGTTCGTCCAGCAATACAACGTCAGGGCGCGTGACCAGCGCGCGGGCAATCGCAACTCTCTGCCGCTCACCGCCAGAGAGTTGCGCAGGTCTGTGCGTCAATCGATGCCCCATCCCCACACGTTCCAGCATTTCCTGCGCGGCACGCCAGGCGGCTTTACGTGCCTTGCCCCCGATCAACAGCGGCATAGCAACATTCTCCTGCGCATCAAACTCTGGCAGCAAATGATGAAATTGGTAGACGAAACCGAGTTGCTCATTGCGCAATCGACACAGTGCACGCTCGTCGAGCCGGGTGAGATCCCTGCCTCGCATCAACACCTTACCGCTACTGGGATAATCGAGGCCGCCAAGCAAATTCAGCAAGGTAGATTTACCGGAACCTGATCCACCCACTATCGCAATTTTCTCGCCCGGCAACAGCGTCAGTTCGACATTGCGCAGTACAGTGACCGACTTGTCGCCGTCGTCGTATACTCTGCACAATGCCTCGCACTGCAGGACCACATCATTCATAGCGTAAAACCTCGGCTGGCGCGATGCTAGCCGCGCGCCATGCTGGATACAGAGTAGCCAACAAGCTCAGCACGAATGAAGCGGTCACCACGAGTGCCACGTCAGACCCTTGCAAATCGGCGGGAAGCTCACTGATAAAGTAAACCGTTGGATCAAATAGCTTCATGCCCAGTGTATTCTCTACAGCGGCGGTGATCGCCGCTATATTGGTCGCCAACAATACGCCAACCAACGCACCCACCGATATGCCAACGCTGGCAAGCACCAGTCCGTGCGCCACAAATATAGCCATGATACCGCTGGCGCGAGCGCCCATGGTACGCAGGACCGCAATGTCACGGCGTTTTTCGGCCACCGACATAACCAGCGTAGATACAATATTGAAGGCCGCTACAGCAACTACACTCAGCAATAGCAGGCTGACCATTAATTTCTCCAACTTGACCGCACGAAACAGCGAACCCTGAGTCTGGCTCCAGTCTTTCACCACGAAGGACGCCGGCAGTTCTGCCGCCAGCGTACGCATGATTTGGGGCGCCTCGAACAGATCGCGTGTTTTCACCTGCAGGCCATCCACACTGCCTTTACTACCCAGTAATTTTTGACCCGTGGCCAGAGAAATGTAGGCCTGATAGGCATCCGGTTGTGCGCCTATCTGGAACAAGCCGCTGACACGCAAGCGTTTACTACGCGGGAACAGTCCGAGCGGCGTCACGGTCAGGCGGGGCACAGTCACCTCAACGTAATCGCCCGGCACGACCCGCAGCATACTCGCCAGAGTCGCGCCCAGAACCACGTTGAAGCCATCACCCTGCAGGCTATCCAGATCACCTGCCAGCATCGCGGCGGGCAGTTTTGACACCCCACTCTCCAACTCTGGATCTATCGCGGTGAGCACCGCGCCGCGCTTTGAGCGACCATTCCCGAGAATTGCCTTCTCTGCAATATACGGTGATACGGCGAGGACACCCGGGCTAGAGTTTATCTGTCTCATCAACTCAGGCCACTGTGCAATACCACCCTGTTCGCTTTCGACGAAACCGTGCGGCACCAGCGACAGTATCCTGCCGCGCAGTTCACTGGCAAAACCGTTCATGATCGCCAGGACAACAATGAGACTCGCCACGCCCAGCACCATCCCAAACATCGAGACCGTGGCGATGACCGAGGTAAAGCGGTTACGTTTTCGACTGAAACTGTAACGCACGCCAATAAAAGGTGCGTAGTTCGCGATGGTGCTTTTTGAAGCGCTCACGTGTCGACTGTCCGGTGTTACTTGTCGGCCGGATAGTAAAGCCTGGGTTTTGGTTTGCTGACTTCTGCGCCGCGAGTTTGCTCGTCACAGCGCTGTGGATTGCCACCACAGATATCACAGGCTGCGTCCACACCCAATGCCCCCATACCACCACAAGAGCCTTTGATAGGTGAGCGCCCGGCAATAACACCGACCGCCATAGCCGCGATAACCAGCCCGAACACCAACGTTGTGATTAAAAATACTGCCATATGCATGCTCTTCCTTTTTAGGGACGATTTACTGCTGTGGCTCGCCCAGATAGCGAGAAAAATGCGGTGTGTGGCTTTGTTCAAAGCCGTCTTCGGCCCTGCGGATGAAATATACCGCCAATCCCTGTGTCTTCGCCACTGCCATCGCGCGCTCGGCCCCGAGCACCGTGAGGGCGGTGGCCCAGGCATCAGCAATCATACAGCTGGAATGTACCACGGTTACCGATACCAGATCATGCGCTACCGGGTAGCCCGTGTGCGGGTCTATGGAATGCGAATAGTGCTGGCCGTTGAGCTCAAAATAGTTGCGATAGCCACCGGAGGTCGCCAGTGCGACATCGCTCAAACTCACCGCCGTGGCAACCTCTCGCCTACTGATTTCTGGCTGCTCTATGGCGATTCGCCACGGATCCCCCCTGCCGCTGAGGCCGGACAGCCGCATCTCCCCGCCTACTTCCACCATAAAGCCCTCAATACCCTGTGCCAGTAACCACTCGGCTACCAGATCTACGGCAAAGCCTTTTGCCAGCGAGGAAAAGTCTACGGTGAGCGCGCTGCGCTTCATCACACCAAACCGTTCAGCATCCACCTTGAGTTTGTTCTGGCCCACCTGAGGCATCAGCAGAGCAATTTCGTGAGGTGACGGCGGTTCGTCGACAATGCCATCGGGGCCGAACCCCCACAAATCGACTAATGGTGCCACGGTTACATCGTAGGCCCCCTCACTGAGTTGCCCGATGTTCAGCGCGGTGGTCAGCACACGGAAAAAATCAGGCGATGCGATAAACCATTCACCGCTGTCAAAGGCATTAAAACGACTGATTTCGGAGTCCGGACGATAGGTGGACATACTGCTGTTCACGTGTTCCAGCTGCGCCTCTATCCCAAGCCGCAAATCCTCTACTGCTGGTGTCGATACCGCTGGTAGGTAACTCACGTGCCAGGTCGTACCCATAGTCGCACCAGCCAACTGCGTGGGAACCGTCTCCCCACTGCACGCCGCCAGCGAAACCGTAATAAACAAACAAAAAAGCCACTCGCGCGAGTGGCTTTGACATGGCACCGACAAAACACTAGCCGCCAAAATCATCAAGCATAATATTTTCAGGCTCCACACCCAGTGCCGTTAACATCTGGATGACAGCAGAGTTCATCATGGGTGGCCCACACATATAGTACTCACAGTCCTCAGGGGCCGGATGATTTTTTAGGTACTCCTCCAGCAAGACATTGTGAATAAAGCCTGTGTATCCGGTCCAGTTGTCTTCGGGTTGCGGGTCAGACAGCGCCACATGCCAGTCAAAATTGTCATTCTCGGCCGCCAGTTGGTCATACTCGTCGGTATAAAACATCTCGCGCGACGAGCGCGCACCATACCAGAAGCTTATTTTTCGCTTGCTGTTGAGGCGTTTTAGCTGATCAAATAGATGTGAACGCATCGGCGCCATGCCAGCACCACCGCCGATAAACACCATTTCGGCATCGGTATCCTTCGCAAAAAACTCGCCAAAGGGCCCGTAAACCTTTACTTTATCGCCGGGTTTGAGACCAAAAGCCCAGGACGACATCTGCCCACAGGGAATTCCCTGGCTACCCGGTGGCGGTGTCGCTATCCGGATATCGAATTTAACGATGCCTTTCTCTTCAGGGTAGTTTGCCATCGAGTAGGCCCGGATGACCGTTTCATCGACAACTGATTCAAGTTTGAAGAAACCAAACCGTTCCCAGTCACCGCGGTATTCTTCCGCGATATCAAAATCTGCATATTTAACGTGCTGCGGCGGACATTCAAGTTGTACGTAACCGCCAGCGCGGAAATTGACGCTTTCACCCTCCGGCAGCCGCAGAGTCAGTTCCTTGATAAAAGTCGCCACATTGGGGTTGGACTCCACGGTACACTCCCACTGCTTGACACCGAACACCTCATCAGGCACTTCGATTTTCATATCCTGTTTGACCGCGACCTGACAACTCAGGCGCCAGCCCTCAGCGGCTTCGCGCCGGTTAAAATGCCCCTCTTCGGTTGGCAACATGGAGCCACCGCCCTCGTCGATAATGCATTTGCACTGGGCACAGGTACCGCCACCACCGCAGGCAGAGGGCAGGAACAGCTCCGCCTCCGACAGCGTCTGCAATAATTTGCCACCGGCGGGTACCGTAATGGTTTTCTCGCCATTGATCAGAATACTCACCGCTCCGGTACTGACCAAACGCGAGCGAGCGAGAAGAATCAGGGCCACCAGCAGTAACACGATAACCGTGAACATGCCGACGCCAAATACAATTGTCATTTCCATATCAGCTAGATCCTGCCTAGATATCGATGCCGCCAAAAGACATAAAGCCCAATGCCATGAGGCCAGCGGTAATGAAGGTGATGCCCAGGCCCTGCAGCCCCTGGGGCACGTCAGAGTATTTGAGCTTTTCCCGGATGCCTGCAAGCGCGACGATGGCTAGAGCCCAGCCCATACCTGAGCCGATGCCAAACACCACACTTTCGGCAAAATCATAGTCCCGTTCGACCATAAATAATGCAGCGCCCAATATGGCGCAGTTCACCGTGATCAACGGCAGGAATACACCCAGCGCGTTGTAGAGGGACGGCATGAACTTGTCGAGGAACATCTCCATGATCTGCACGATTGCCGCGATCACCCCGATGTAGGACAACAACCCGAGGAAACTGAGATCCATATCGGGAAACCCTGCCCACGCCAGCGCACCATCGGCCAGCAGGTAGTGATGAATCAGGTAGTTAGCCGGTACTGTGATTCCCAACACCACCGTGACAGCGATGCCCAGACCAATAGCGGGCTGGATCTTTTTCGATATCGCCAAGAACGTACACATACCCAGGAAAAAGGCGAGGGCCATATTCTCGATAAATATGGCGCGAACGAATAAGCTCAGTAAGGCTTCCATTTACACGCTCTCCCCGACTGCCGTATGACTGGCGAGCCTGAAGTCGGCCTCTTCCACCTGTTCCTTGCGCACGCTGCGCAGTACCCAGATAAACCCGCCGATCAGGAAGAAAGCGCTTGGGGGCAGTAACAGCATACCGTTGGGGACATACCAGCCGCCATCTGTGACCAGCGGCAGAATTTCAAACCCCATCAGCTTGCCAGCGCCCAGTAATTCTCGCACTACCGCCACACAGATCAGCACCAGACTGTAGCCCAGGCCGTTACCGATACCATCCACAAAGCTGGCAATCGGTGAATTCTTCATCGCAAAGGCCTCGGCGCGCCCCATCACGATACAGTTGGTAATGATCAGTCCGACAAACACCGAGAGTTGTTTGCTGATGGTAAAAGCATAGGCCTTGAGAAACTGGTCCACCACAATTACCAGTGAGGCAATAATCACCATCTGTACAATGATGCGGATACTGCTGGGTATATGGTTGCGGATTGATGAAATAAACATGCCTGAAAATGCTGTCACCAGCGTCAGTGCGACACACATGACCAGCGTCACCTTCAGCGAAGAGGTAACCGCCAGCGCTGAACAAATCCCCAGTATTTGCAGCGCAATTGGGTTATTTCTTAATATTGGCCCAGTGAGCGTTTCTTTGATAGCTGTCATAATCAGGCCTCCCTGGCTCGCAGATTGTTCAGGAATGGTTCAAAACCATTTTCGCCAAGCCAGAAGTGGACAAGATTGGTCACGCCTCTGCTGGTAAGGGTGGCGCCGGCCAGCCCGTCTACCTCCCAGGCGGCGTCGGCAGAGCGCGGATCGACCGACCCCTTGATGAGACTGATCTCTACATTACCGTCCCGGTACACCTCTTTACCCGGCCACATCGACTTCCACCGTGGGTTATCGACTTCACCACCCAGACCCGGTGTCTCGCCGTGCTCATAAAAGCCCAGCCCTGCGATAGTATTGGCATCTGCCTGCAGAGCAATAAAGCCGTAGAGTGTCGACCAAAGGCCATATCCGCGAATGGGCAAAATGATTTTCTCAATATCACCCTGCGCGTCCTGCACAATGTAGATCAGTGCGTATTGCTCACGCCTTTGGATCTTGGCAATATCCTCATCTGTAGTAAGCGCCTCGGAACGCGCTGGATCCTTGGCCGCTTTGCGCTGTTCATATTTTTCCGGATCTACTGCGCCATCGGCAAACTTGCCGGTGGTCAGATCCACAACGCGAGTCTGGACGTGGGTGAACTGCTCGTCGATGGACTGACCCTCTACCAGTAAACCGGCAGCTGCGAGAATATTGCGCTTGCGGTCGAGAGTCTTGTTGACCTCCTGTATCGGCTTGAGCATCACCACCGCAGCAGACACGATGACGGAGCAAACGATACACAGCGCGAAGGCTACAATCAGTGTTTTGTTTATGCTGTCATTACTGGACACGGGCAAGCCTCCGTTTGATGTTGGCCTGCACGACAAAGTGATCCATCAGCGGAGCAAACAGGTTGGAGAATAGAATCGCCAGCATGATTCCCTCTGGAAAGGCCGGGTTCAGGACGCGAATCAACACGGTCATCACTCCTATCAGGATACCGAAACACCACTTGCCGGTGTTCGTCATCGCAGATGACACTGGATCTGTGGCCATAAACACCATACCAAAGGCAAAACTGCCGGTGACCAGATGCCAGTACCAGGGCATAGCGAATGCTGGATTGTTATCCGAGCCAACCGCGTTTAACAGTGAGGAAAATGCCACCATCCCCAGAAAGACACCCAGCATGATGCGCCAGGAGGCAATGCGGGTAGCGAGTAGTAATACCATACCCAGCAGAATGGCCAGGGTGGATGTCTCGCCGATGGAACCGGGAATGGATCCCAGGAATGCCTCGGTCCACGTCCATGATTGCGTGAGTGCGTCCATCCCGCCAGAGGCGACTACCGACAGGGCTGTGGCACCGGTATAACCGTCTACCGCAACCCACACCGCATCACCCGACAATTGCGCCGGATAGGCGAAATACAGGAACGCACGCCCCACGAGCGCAGGGTTTAAAAAGTTTTTACCGGTGCCGCCAAATACTTCCTTGCCGATTACCACACCGAAGCTGATACCCAGTGCCACCTGCCACAACGGAATATCTGGCGGACACGAGAGTGCGAAAAGTATAGAGGTGACAAAAAAACCTTCATTTACCTCGTGCCCACGTTTGACCGCAAACAGTATCTCCCAGGCAATTCCCACCAGAAACGTGACGATATAAATGGGCAAAAAGAATACCGCCCCATACCAGAAACAATCCCAGATACTGTTCGCGTCATACCCGGCCACCAGTTCAATCAACCAGCCGTGCCAACCTGCAACAGCCTGGCCTGCGGGCAGCACATCGTTGGCCTGAGCCCCCAAATTGTACATGCCATAAAACATGGCCGGAAAAGTGGCCAGCCACACTGTGATCATAATACGCTTTAGATCGACGCCATCACGCACGTGGGCAGTGGATTTAGTGACAGAGTTCGGGGCATAGAGGAAAGTGTCGAACACTTCGAAAAGTGCGTACCATGTCTGGAATCGACCGCCCTCCTGAAAGTGGTGCTCCATATTATCAAGAATTTTTCTCAATCCCACGGCTTAACCCTCCTTCTCAATACGCGTGAGGTTATCCCGCAAAATAGGTCCGTATTCATACTTTCCTGGGCAGACATAGCTGCACAGGGCCAGATCTTCCTCGTCCAACTCCAGACAACCCAGTGACTGGGCCATTTCTGTATCGCCGACTATTAGCGCTCGCAACAGCTGCGTCGGCAACATATCCTGCGGCATCACTTTCTCATAGCTACCCACTGGCACCATCGCGCGCTCACTGCCGTTAGTGTTGGTAGTCATCGATACCGGCTTGCTGCCGAAAAAACTGGAGACGTATATCCCAAGGTTCGAGTGCTTGTTCACACCGGGCGAAATCCAGCCCATGAACTCACGGTGGCGACCCTCCAGTAGGATAGATACCTGATTGTGATAGCGCCCCAGATAAGCGGTGCCGCCCTGCACTGCTCGCCCACCCAGAACCGACCCGGAAATAATGCGATTTTCGCCGCTTTTCATTTGGCCAGCGCACAGCGACTCCAAATCGGCCCCCAGACGGGTGCGAACGAGTCTAGGATTCTCGACCTGCGGCCCCGCCAGGGCAATCACCCGCTCAGTGTAAAGGCGGCCGTCAAGAAAGAGCCGACCGATCGCAATCACATCCTGATAGCCTACCACCCAGACCGATTTGCTCGCACTGACACCTTCCAGAAGACTAATGTGTGTGCCTGCGAGGCCTGCCGGATGGGGCCCCTCGAATTGCACTGTTTCGATATTGGCAGCGCAGCCCTGAGGTATCTGCCCACTGGCAGCGCTGCACAGGTAGAGTTTCCCCTGCGTCAGGCGAGCCAGCAGGTCTTGTCCCAGCGCAAAGGCCTCCGGCTGTTCAGCAATTATCACTGCCGGATCAGCCGCCAGTGGATGCGTATCTATCGCGGTGACGAAGATGGCAGACGCGTCAGACTCTGGCGCAGGCACTTTGCTATAGGGCCGGGTGCGCAGTGCCGTCCACTGTCCGCTGCAAACCAGCTGTTCGCGAATAGCGACGGCCTCGGGCAGCGAATTGCTGGTACAGGTTTGAAATACCTCAGCGTCGTTGCCGTCTATATCGATAACTACTGATTGTAAAACCCGCTTGGCGCCCCGGTTGATCGCAGCGACCACACCAGAAGCCGGTGCGGTATAACAGACCCCCGCAGTTTTCTTGTCGGTGAACAGCTCCTGCCCCAACTTAACGCGGTCACCTTCACGCACCGCCATGGTCGGCTTCATCCCGACGTAATCAAACCCCACCAAAGCGACTGCACGAACTGCGGGTGCATCTTCAATAACTTGACGGGGGATTCCCTGAATTGGAATATTCAAGCCCCGCTTGATCTTGATCATACGATCTGCCTACAGCTTCAAAACAAATATGAATGGACTGAAAATGTTGCGGGGACTCCCCGCAACCGGCCGGAGCTAATAATACCCGCAAACTGCTGCAATTCGCCCCTGGAGGCGCATAGTCGGTCGTTGCAATTCAAGCCGCGCGCATTATAACGGATTGACTTCACAAAACGCCACTCCGGTTGCTGTTGATGTTCAGGTTTGGTGACGATTTAGTGTGCCCCGAGCGATAATTGAACCGACCGGCCCCAAACTCGCTGGAATTTCAGGCTGGTCACTACGCCTTGGCTTAAGCCTGTTTCGGATAAACCGCGTAATTCAGGCCCGCCATCTGCTCCAGAACGCGGTACACCTGACAACTGTAGCCGTATTCATTGTCGTACCACAGATACAGTACAGCATGTGTGCCATTTACGATGGTCGCTTTGGCATCGAAAATACAGGCGTGACGAGAGCCAACAAAATCACTGGAGACCACTTCTGACGATGCCGAATAATCAATTTGATTGCGCAGGGGCGAATGCAGTGCCTGATGACGCATAAAATCATTCACTTCCTCAACGGTGGTCTCCCGGTTCAGGGTCAGATTGAGAATCGCCATGGAAACATTCGGTGTCGGCACACGAATAGCATTCCCCGTCAGCTTACCCACGAACTGTGGCAGCACCTTACCGACGGCCAATGCTGCGCCGGTTTCGGTAATTACCATGTTGAGCGGCGCGGCGCGTCCACGACGTGACGCACTGTGGTAATTGTCGATCAAGTTTTGATCATTGGTGAACGCGTGGACCGTTTCCACGTGCCCCGCGGCAATACCGAACTCATCGTCAATGGCTTTCAGCGGTGGCGCTATGGCATTCGTGGTGCACGAGGCGGCTGAAATGATGGTATCCGTGGGCTCAATACTATCGCTGTTAATGCCAGCTACGATATTTTTGAGAGCGCCCTTTCCAGGTGCTGTGAGTAGCACTTTGCTAACACCCTTGCTGTTCAGGTGTCGGGAGAGCCCCGCTTCGTCGCGCCAGACACCGGTATTGTCTATAATGATGGCGTTATCGATACCGAACTGTGTGTAGTCGATATTATCAGGCGCATCGGCGTAAATGACCTTGATTTCATTGCCATTGGCGACGAAAGACTGTCGTTCTTCGTCCATACGAATGGTGCCATCAAAGGCGCCATGTACCGAGTCACGACGCAACAGGCTGGCGCGTTTCTCAAGGTCGTTCGGCGCCTTGCCCTTACGCACAACGATAGCCTTTAAACGCAAGCAGTCGCCGCCGTTGGTCTGATCGATGAGGATACGAGCCATCAATCGCCCGATACGACCAAAACCATAAAGCACGACATCTTGTGGCTTATCCAGCGGCTTACCTTTGAAACCGACCAGCGAGCCCAGTTCACGGTCGAGGTATTGCTCCAGAGTCAAGCCATCGGCTACGCCTTGTACCGAATAACCAACTGCAAGCCGGCCCACATCGATTTGGGCGGGCCCCAGATCCATCTGACTGAGCCAGTTGAACACTGGAAAGGTCTCTTTCTCGGACAGCTCGTTGCCTTCCACCTGGCGCACATAGCGATGATCTTTCATGATTTGAAAGACGGAGCGGTTGACCAAGGGCTTGCCGTAGATGTAGCACTTGACGTTTTTTTCTCGACACAGCCGGCCAACCAGCGGGATCATGCCCTCCGCCAGCGCCTCGCGCTGTTTCCAGTCTTTGAAGTAGTCATCGGGGCGTGAACGCTTGCGATTGTTGTCCATTGGCTACCTTAGTTTTGCGCAAGTTAGGTTAGGGCGCGTATTATTGTCCGAGGCGAAAGGAGGCGCAAGCCGCGATCTGGAAAATTCACGGTCTGTGCATCCACCAGCGCTGGAGATCGCTGGCACCTTCGCTATAATTGGGTAGCTCCAATCCCACCCGGATTCACCCTAAAGCGGCACCAATTTATGTTCAGCAAGCTGGTCGAAAAGACGCCCTGGCCTAAGCAAGTAGCATCACGCACCGCCGTTGGCCCCTTCACTGGCAGCGCCGATGCGCGCTGTATCGCTGAATTGTCGGCATCGGGACAATTGTTGGTAGTCATTACCTCAGATACCAGTGCATCGCTGGCGCTGGAGCGGGAACTGCCGTTTTATCTGGATCGTCCCTGCGAGATTCTGATTTTCCCTGACTGGGAAACCCTGCCCTACGATAATTTTTCACCGCACCAGGACATCATTTCAGAGCGTCTGGACACACTTTACCGTTTGCCTACGCTAACAGAGGGCATTTTGATTGTGCCGGTGCCGACGTTGATGCACCGCCTCTCGCCCAAGGAATATATTGCGGGTTCCAGCCTGGTGTTAGAGACCGGTCAAAAACTTGATGCGAATCTGTTCCGGGGCAATCTACAACGTAGCGGCTACATCAATGTCGAAACCGTCTACGAGCACGGTGAGTTCGCCCTGCGCGGCTCCCTGCTGGATGTTTATCCGATGGGCAGTGAGTTGCCCTATCGCATCGACCTGTTAGATGACGAGATCGATTCCCTGCGCACGTTTGAGCCAGAGAGCCAGCGCACAGTGTCCAGAGTGACGGGTATCAACCTGTTACCAGCGCGCGAATACCCGCTGGAACCCACTGCCGTAAGACGCTTTCAGATGAATTGGTATGACAGTTTTGACGTAGACCACGACCTGTGCCCCATTTATGTCGACGTCAGTGCTGGACGCAGCCCGGGTGGATGCGAGTATTACCTGCCGTTATTTTTCTCAGAGTGCGCCACGCTGTTTGATTATTTACCGGATAACAGCGCCATCATAACCACCGGCGATCACCACGGCGCCGCACGGCATTTCTGGGATGAGGTGAACACGCGCTTCGACGAGTACGGCATTGACCCACGGCGCCCATTGCTGCCGCCAAAGCGGTGTTTCACGCCGGTAGAAGAGCTCTATCAGTTATTTAAACGCTTTCCGGTACTGGAATTGCGGCACAATCCGGAGGCAGCTGTTCACCAGAAAACATCTGTCCTGCCGCCCCCAAATCTGGCCAGTGATCACCACACAGAATCCCCTACCGGCAATCTGGTGCGCTTCCTCGGGGAACACGGCGGCCCGTTACTGCTGTGCGCTGAATCCGCTGGCCGTCGTGAGATCCTGCTGGAGTCACTGCGAGAATATCAACTAACACCTCCCGAGGTGGCGAACTGGCGCGAGTTTATAGATTCGGGACTGGACTTCGCGATTGCCACCGCCCCCCTCGATCGGGGTTTGTATCTAGGGCCCAACCTACCGACCCTGGTGTGCGAAGCACAGCTCTTTGGTAATCGCGTGGCGCAGCGCCGAAGACGCAAAAGCAGCAGTGACGAGGCCCAGACAAACGCATTCAAAGCGCTGAATGAGCTGCACGAGGGTGTGCCCGTTGTGCACCTTGAACACGGCGTCGGGCGCTATATCGGCCTGCAAAAACTCGACGTCGACGATCAGGAGTTTGAGTTCCTTGCGCTGGAATACGCGCAGGGTGCCAAGCTGTATGTACCCGTCGCCTCTCTGCACCTGATCAGCCGCTATAGCGGCAGTGATCCGGAGATGGCACCACTGCATAAATTGGGCTCTGACCAGTGGGAAAAAGCGCGCCGCAAAGCCAGCGAAAAGGCCAACGACATTGCCTCACAGTTGTTGGAGGTGTACGCCAGACGCGAGGCGCGTCAGGGTTTCACGTTTGAGGCACAGGACCTCGGCTACGCGCAGTTTTGCGCCACCTTTCCGTTCGAGGAAACACCCGATCAGGAGGCCTCAATTAACGCCGTGCTCGACGATATGCACAGTTCGCGCGTGATGGACAGACTCATCTGTGGCGATGTCGGCTTTGGTAAAACCGAGGTCGCTCTGCGTGCGGCATTCGTCGCAACCAGCAATCACAAACAGGTGGCAGTATTGGTGCCGACCACACTTCTGGCACAACAGCACTACAATTCATTCAGCGACCGTTTTGCCAACTGGCCGGTCACGGTTGAGGTGGTATCGCGCTTTAAATCTGCGAAAGAATTGACGGAGGTTACGCGTCGTGCGAAAACTGGCGAAGTCGATATCCTGATCGGCACGCACAAATTGTTGCAGAATAACTTCCGCTTTAAAGACTTGGGCCTACTGATCATTGACGAAGAGCATCGCTTTGGTGTGAAACAAAAGGAAGTGATCAAGGCATTGCGCTCTGAGGTCGATATTCTGACACTGACCGCCACTCCCATTCCGCGCACCCTCAATATGGCGCTTGGTGGCATGCGCGACCTCTCCATTATTGCCACACCGCCGGCGCGGCGATTGTCGATCAAAACGTTTGTGCGCGAGCACAATGTTGCGCTGGTAAAAGAGGCGATAATGCGCGAAACCCTGCGCGGCGGCCAGGTTTACTATTTGCACAACGAGGTAAAGACCATAGAGGAAACCGCGCGCAAGTTACGGGAGTTACTGCCGGATATCAGTATTGCTGTCGCCCACGGTCAAATGCGGGAGACGCAGCTTGAACAGGTGATGTCGAGTTTTTACCACCGACACCACCACGTGTTGTTGTGTACTACGATTATCGAGACGGGTATCGATATCCCCAACGCCAACACCATTATTATTGACCGGGCGGACAAATTCGGACTCGCTCAATTGCACCAGTTACGCGGCCGCGTGGGTCGCTCCCACCACCAGGCGTACGCCTATTTGTTGACGCCACCCCAGTCGGCGATCTCCACCGATGCTGGCAAGCGCCTGGAGGCCATCCAGGCTGCGGGGGACCTCGGCGCGGGCTATCTGCTGGCCACTCACGATCTGGAGATTCGCGGAGCGGGGGAACTGCTGGGTGATGAACAGAGTGGACAAATACACAGCGTCGGATTCTCGATGTATATGGATATGTTACAGCGCGCAGTGGCGTCGCTGCGACGGGGGGAGATACCCAATGTCGACGCTCCGCTGGATCAGGGCACAGAGGTCAATCTGCATGCGCCAGCTTTAATTCCCGACGACTATTTGCCGGACGTGAACAGTCGCCTTATTCTGTACAAACGGATTGCAGCTGCCACCAATAGCGCCGAGCTGCGCAATTTACAGGTTGAGATGATTGACCGCTTCGGCCTTTTACCGCGGCAAGTAGACAATTTGTTCCAGGTTTCAAAGTTGCGTCTGCGAGCACAGGATCTGGGCATTCGCACTATGGAAGCAGGACCGGAGGGTGGTAGTATCGATTTCAAGGGAACGACGCTGGTCAATCCTCTGAGTCTGGTCGAATTGGTGCAATCAGACCCACGCAGCTACAAGTTAGCTGGCGCCACACGCCTACGATTTGAAAGAGAACTCTCTGACATTCATGATCGGTACCACTTCCTGGAGCAGCTCATGGATTCACTCGCCAAAGACCCCAGGAAGACTTCCGCCAATGCCTGACCTTACAACGATAACGATATCACACATCCTGCTCGTTACAGCGCTGCTCCTGCCGCTGGCGGCGCAGGCGCAAACGGATCAGCTCTATGAGGTTGAGTTGCTGGTATTCAGCCGCCCGGCCGGCGCCGGCGCTGAGCACTGGGATGGCATACCTGAACTTGCCTATCCGACCAGATCACGGTTTTTGAGCTATCTGGGCGAACAAAGCAGCGAACCGTCTGCGACATCAATTCCAGACAGAAACACATCCCCAGCAGCGAATGTACCCCCGGGGCCGGCGCAACCGGTACCATTTGCCACCCTCTCCTTCGGACAACAGCAATTGGCGGGTAAAGCTGCCGCTATGCAACGCAGTGGTCGCTACCGCATTCTCTTCCATGAGGCCTGGATACAGCCCATGAACAGCCAGACACAGGCGCTGCCGATTATTCTGGACCGATCCGGCGATGGCGGCCCCTGGCCGGCACTCCAGGGGTCAATAAAGCTCTACTTATCGCGCTATTTCTATCTGGAGACGAACCTGTGGCTGAACACTCAGGGAGAATACCTGCAGGGCAACTGGCGCATGCCTGCCCCGCCGCGGGCACCGATGTCTGGCGCGAGAGTTCCACTAGCACCGACCCAATCGTCATTGCAGCCCACCTCAGTAGGCGCCGAGCAATTCGTGAAGGAGAGCGCCACGCCGGAGTATCCCTATCGACATGCCGTGCACCTGAATCAGACGCGGCGTATGCGCAGCGGCCAGATCGCCTATATTGATCACCCACTACTGGGTGTCCTGATCACAATTACACCTTTGGCTACCGGCGCAGAATAAACGTCGAAGCCGTCAGCTGCACTGGCGGTGTTTCAGTAGCTCACTTAACAAGTTTCGGACTACCGCTGCCTCACTGACCAGTATTTCACGCATCATTGCGAGGGTTAACGGCAGGTCACCCAGACCCGCCGCGGGATTCACCACCATGCACACCGCGGCATAGGGAACGCCGGCCTCCCGTGACAACGCCGCCTCCGGCATGCCCGTCATCCCGACCACATCGCAGCCGTCCCGCGCCAGTCGCTGCACTTCTGCAGCAGTTTCCAGGCGTGGCCCCTGAGTGATGCCGTGCACACCTGAAGTCGCGTGGGGTATCAGGGCCGCATCGGCCGCGGTCAGCACCGCCATACGCAGCTCTCTATCATACGGTTCGGTAAAATCGATGTGCATCAACTCCCCCGCTCCCCCTTCATCAAACGTGTGCTCCCGACCCCAGGTGTAATCGATCACCTGATCGGGAATCAGGAGGCGCCCCGGCCTCATGGATTCGGTGATGCCGCCAACCGAATTTATCGCCACTATGCCATCCACACCAAGCGATTCTAGCGCCCAGATATTGGCGCGATAATTTATACGGTGCGGAGGAATCGCACCGGGACTACCGTGGCGCTGCAAAAAATAGACAGAGGTACTACCGAGTCGCCCCTCCTGTATCGGCCGGGAGGGCTCGCCAAACGGTGTTTGCACACGATGATCGCGTACGACCTCAAGCCCCTCAAGTTCGTCGATCCCGGTACCGCCGATAATCGCCAGCGGCTTCATGCGCAACTGTTCCGAGAAATTACCGCTCTGCCATATATACTTGCCAAACACCCTGTCTGACGTGCCTGGACTTGATGAGTTCTCTGGGCTTTCAATCCTCTCTCCTTTCTATGAACGGTGTACCGTAATACACGGCCAAAACAGACATGACCTAAAAGTACCGTTAGTTTTAATTGCGACCTGGTCAATTAAAATTGAACGGTTTTTAGACAAATTTTTTATGTCGATAACGTATTACAAGTAGATGAGCTATATAAAGGCCAGCGCAGCGCTAAGTCAACTCTTGGAAGCACCCGCAAGCACTTGATCTATTGTAACAAGTTTCGGGGCACTGTTTTCGCAGCATAGAGACATCACAACTCTTGCTGGGCATCCCACCCTCGACTGACGCAATATGTAATACATACATTGCTATTTGTATTACGCTAAATTACAGTCTATCCTTGAAAAAACAGCATCACCTCACCAGAGCATATTCCATGGCGGAGAAGAAAGTACGCCGCGAGAGTAAACGCAGCCAGCCCAAGGACCGTGTCTTGCAGGCGCGGATTCCTGAAAACCTCGATGAGGAATTACGTGGCCGCGCGGAGCAGCTGGGCCTGTCGGTATCGACCATTGTACGCAATGTACTGTTGAATACTTTCGATCTGGTGGAGGGCGTTGTTACGGACAGCTCACAGATTGCGCGCGCACTATCGGGGCGCAACGAAGCACAGCCCACAAGTCAGCGTGCGCTGCCTGCACCGTCATTAATCGACGCCGATCCCCTGGCGTCTGTGGTTGGCTGGCAAAAGGTGGTGTTGAATAAAAACGGTATTTGCGAAGCGTGCAACGCCATCCTGCCGATGGGCGCAGGTGCCGCAATCGGCGTGCCTACTGGCCCGCGTGCCCTGCTGCTATGTTCCAGCTGTCTGGCGCTGCGCGCCTCTCCCATTAAAGTGCCCGCTGAAAAATCGCCAACACGAAAGATAAAATATAAACCTGTCTCCTAACCCGCAGCAACAGCGCACCAGAATAGTGTGCTACAGAGTCGCACTAATGATCCTTCAGATGCTCAGGTAGCCGCCGTCGACGTTATAAGCACTACCCGTAACAAAAGCCGCCTGATCAGAACACAGGAAAGCCACGGAATTGGCAACATCTTGCGCAGTCCCCAAACGACCTATCGGGTGCATGGGAAGCACCTGTTCCCTCAGCTCTTGTGTCAGGTGTCTCATTACCATCGGCGTCTCGATAAATCCGGGGCACACCGCATTCACTCTCAATCCCTGCGATGAATATTCCTGCGCAGCCGTTTTGGTAAGCCCCAACACCGCATGTTTGGAGGAGACGTAGGGACTAATACCGGGCGTCGCTACCGAGCCCATGATCGAGGACAAATTCACTATGGCGCCCCCGCCGGATTGTAAAATGGCGGGTATTTCTTCGCGCATACAATAGAAAACACCGTTCAAATTGACATCGATTACGCGGTGCCAGTTATCGAGGCTGGTCTCTGCAACGGGACGGTTCTCACCTTCTATACCGGCATTATTGACGGCGTAGTGCAAGGCACCAAAACGTTGCAGCGTTCGCTCAAGCATTGCGCTCACCGCCGCGGGATCAGCGACATCCGTTTCGATAAACAATACCTGCGCGCCACCCGCCTCCAACTCAGCAACCAACTGCTGCGCCAGCACTTTATCCCGATCTGCAATCACCACACGCGCACCACCTGCAGCAAAGGTTTCGACGCAGGCTCGACCGATGCCGGAGGCACCGCCGGTCACTAATACCACTTTCTCGCTGAAGTCGAACACGCTCATATAACTCTCCCGGCTGTTGAATGGTTCACTAGACGAGTGCAACTAGTATTCGTAGACCAGTGACACACCGACAGAGCGGGGTTCCCCCCGGGCATCCGCTACACTGCCCGTCCCGCCACTGGTAATACTGTAGACAACGTAGTCTTCGTCCGTCAGGTTTTTTGCCTATAGCGATGCACTGCCTCGGCGATCATATCGCCCAGCCCATAGTCCCGCGCTGCTCCAGTTGCACGCCAGTCAGAGTAGAGACGGCAATCGGCGTATCCTGCAGGGTTTCCTCGCATTTTTGCGCGGTAATAATGACTTCTTCTAACATCGTGGCACGTTCCTGGGCTGCGGCAGGTAGCGCCAGGCCACCGAAAACAGCGGATACGGCACAGAGTCCTGCTGCTATCGGTGTACGAGTGCTTATAAACATGGCAAATCCTCGATTTCTTATTAAATTTGCACAATCCGGGTGGCGAAGCAGCCGTTGCAGTATCAGCGCCGTGACTTCTTTGCGCAGCTGAACTTCACTTGCTTGCGTGCAAATAAAAAATGGAATCTACTGACGTGCTAATAGAATGTCAACACAAGTAGCGATAACATCGCTTGCGCTTTACGCTAGAGATATTCGGAAAAATTAAAGAGGAAAAAGCGTGTCTAACACGACGGAGAGCCAGGAGGGCGCCACGCGGGGAGAACACACCCGGATAAGTATACTGGATGCTGCCGAATCGATTTTTGCCAACCGGAGCTATATGGCAGCGCGACTGGAGGACGTGGCACAAGAGGTGGGCATCAAGCGGGCGGCTATCGTCTACCACTTTCGTGACAAGCAGGCGCTTTTTTGAGGCAGTATAGTCGCGCCTATTTCTCGGGCTGATCGAAGCAGTGTCCGCGCACTTAGTGCATAATTCAATACTTGATAGCCCTCTCCCAGCAACGCATCCAATTGAGCTCAAAAGGCGTTTAGAATGCGGTTATCCGTCAACACGCATGCCCCATAGGTGTTGCTATCTCCCACTGCGACCACTTTGCCGACATCCGCTTTTACAACGGGTAGTGACGGTTGGTAAATATGGTAGGCAGCGATAGCAATAATTACGATGCCCATCAAAAGCAGGGCACCAAGCGTTTTGAGCACAGTTCGCAGAACGGGTATCCAAATCAATCGCTATCACTGACGCCCAATCCTGATCGGCGCATGGCCTTGGATAAAACCAGGTGAATGTTCAGTTTACGTTTGTGCTAGCCGCCACGGGATACGGGAATAAGTGCACCCGAGATCGAGCGAGCCGCCGACGAAGCGAGAAACAAAATCACATCAGCGATCGCTTCGGGCTCGACCCAATCGCTGGTATCGGCACCTGGCATGGCTGAACGATTCGCGGGAGTGTCAATGATGCTAGGAAGAATTGCATTGACGGTAACACGACTGTCACTGAGCTCTGCGGCAAGGGCTTCTGTCAACCTGTGGACACCTGCCTTGGACGTCGCATAGGCGCCCAATCCCGCACCTGCTTTTATGGCACCGCCAGCACCAATATTAATTATTCTACCTGCCGTACTATCCTGCAGTGCAGCGAGAGCCACCTTGCTTATTGTCGCCGCGGTGATCACGTTCATCGTAAACATACGTTGCCATGTGTCCATGCTGCCGTCGTCCAGGGTCTCCCAGGCAAAGCCACCGGCGATATTCACCAGCACATCGACGCCACCCGCCTGTGCACAAATTTCAGACAACACTGTCTCGCACGCAGCTGCATCGGCAAGGTCTACGCCCGGATAGTCCCAGCCCCCGGGATTGTTGTCAGGCGCCCCGGGAGCGAAGTCGACCCTCGATACTCTGTGTCCCTGATCAACAAACGCCTTCGACACAGCGCGACCCAGCGCACCAAAACCGCCTGTTACAACAATACTTTGAATATCCATTACTAATCTCCTGAGTGTGTTTTGACATAAAGGTGTATCGCGCACGCATTGAGATTGTGGCGAAGAAACAGCACCTGACCATTAAACATTGTTAATACGGCATCTATCGAATTCTCCGCGCGCCGCTTAGCCTGGAGCATTGTTTTATATTGTGCCTGCGTATCACGCAACATGGTGCGTCTCCTGAGTGTCATCTATCCTGTCGATGAGGATGTTCCGCCTCTCGATACCAAACTTCTCAAGCGCGCTGTAGTAACTGCTGGTACAGCCGGTCAACAGCAGCAAGATCAATGCCTCCAACCGGTCCGGGTTTAACGGTCCGTTCCCACCGCGGTAGCTACCAATTTTTACCCTACCTAAATAACGGGCGACACTACCAACCTTATCGCCATTAAATACAGTCAGGAAGATTTTCATAATTTCAATCCATCAATCCAGTAGTTTGCAGATAACCCCTGAACCCGTCCAGCAAGCGCAGGGGCACCCC
>TARA_B110000503_G_scaffold143801_1_pt1 | contig 30779 bp, 25 predicted proteins | sample TARA_B110000503 | Tara Oceans TARA_B110000503 (sample SAMEA4397472) | marine metagenome | biome: Polar Biome; feature: [SRF] surface water layer (ENVO:00010504); material: water (ENVO:00002006), including particulate matter (ENVO:01000060) such as... | depth 5 m | reverse complement strand
GTGTTCCATGATGTAATCATGAAAAGGCACGCTGAAAAGGCAGCAGGTGCCGGGGTTGACGGATTGATTCTGGTAGCTGCGCGTGCTGGGGGACATGCCGGAACCATCAATCCTATTGCCCTCGTCGGAGAAATTCGTTCATTTTTTGATAAAACTATTTTACTGGCGGGATGTATTAGCACTGGTCAAGATGTAGCTTCTGCCCTACAAATGGGTGCAGATTTGGCATACATGGGGACACGGTTTATTAATACGCTGTAAAGTGAGGCGCCACCAGCCTATCAACAAATGATCATTGATGCAGGGGCGAGCGATGTCATCTATACAGCGGCTATTTCTGGGGTACATGCCAATTTTTTGAGAACAAGTTTAGAGTAGATGGGCATTACTCAAGAGATGTGGAAGTTAGCATCCCCAATTGACTTTGGAAATGAGCTGACGGCCAGCGAAGAAGCTAAGGCATGGAAAACCATCTGGTCGGCGGGTCACGGGGTGGCAAAAATAACCGATAACCCGAGTATTTCGGAGTTGGTCAGCCGATTGAAAAGGGAATTTAAATCAGCGATCGAAAATCAATACAAGCTGCTGGAACAATACGGATTATAATTTGAGGTCATAGATGATCTGAGATTAGAAAGGGACATACTGAAGAGTTAATTTCGATAAACCCTTCTCCCTGATAAGCAATGTTTAACGTCGATGACCTTGAATTCTTAAACTTATGCTGACCCAATACGGTCGCCGATAGTTTGCTGTTGTCTTCCAAGGATCGAATCGTGTAACTACCGCTACCCGTCACCCATTTTTTCCATGAAAGGTTTCGACTAAGTACATGTCGCTTTTGGGGTGTTAAGACTTGAAGATCCAGCTTGTCAGCCAATGGCATTATTTGACCAAGGAGATTGGGTACGTCATCCTCACTTGTAATCAAGTAGGCCCCTTGCGCATTCAGACTCAATAGTTTTTGCATTAAACCGTTCCAAATTGGGCCTTCTATGGCCAGCATTTCTAGATGATCTTGTCGGTTAGTATAGGCAGAAATCTCAGAGGATTTTCCCGCGATCCCATCGATTTTAAAGCCATAGATCAAGGCTAGATCTATGGCCTCAACCAAACAAATCACTTTAGGTGCCCATTCTAGCAAATCACCTAATTTTGAATAAGGAAAATCATCGAGCTTGTGTAGTATAATGGCCGGCTCTTGATGCTCTTTTACAAAGTGATGAGAAGACATTTATATTTACAAGGTTAATTTTAAGGGATTAATTTAGGCCACCTTAAATTAGTTATCAAATAGTGGCTCTTTTTTATTGCATTGCTTTTAGTAGCGAATAGACGTTTCTTTTATGAATTAATGGTTTTTAAAAGCATTAAAATTTCAATGACACGCCACTAAGAAAATGGATACCCGATTGGGGGTAGTAATTATTTTGCTGATAGCGAAATCCATCATAGAGGTATCCCCAAGTATATCCATTGGATTCATAAGTTACATTCATGAAGTTATTGATCAATAGATTGATTGCAATTTTTTGCATGCCAAATTTTTGAAATTCATAGGTCAACCTGATGTCATTTATGCAGTAACTGGCTATTTTTCGTTCTTCATTAGACGTGTTATCTAGGTATTGATCCCCGACCCATTTGGTTAACCATTGGCCGCTAAATCCATTTAGGGAGAATATTAAGTCGCTACCCAATATTACATTAGGACTGAAAGCAATATCGGTGTTTTTGAAGGTATTCTCGACGATAAATCGACGATCATCAAAGGCGTAATCGTAGACGATTTCAGAAAAAGTTTTGATTTTATTTTGGGAAAAAGCAGCGTTGAGATTCCATAACCAATTCTCAGAAAGACTAATCCCACCCACCAATTCGATGCCGGCTCTATAGCTGTCTGGAGTATTGACTCGAATCGATGATCCTACATCATTGACTGCTCCGGTAAGAATGAGTTGGTTTTTATAGTCCATAAGATAAAAGTTTGCTTCATAGAAAACGGATGTATTGGCTTTGCCGCGAATTCCTAACTCAAGATTTTGTAGTCTTTCAGACTGGGGGGTCTTGCCGTTAACGGCATCTATAAAATCAGTTCTTACCGGCTCTCGATTGCCGATGGCAAATGAACTATAGAGTTGCAAAGAGGGATCTACGGCATAGGTGAGGCCGACTTTTGGATTAAAAAAAACATAGCTACCTGTGACGTCATAGGGGCTCAGATCATTGTCTATCCCTTGGCTACGGTAGTCAATAGTACGGACTTGTAGATCACCGAATAGGTTCAGGTTCATAGCTGCGCGGTAATTACTTTTTAAGAATAAATTAAAGTCATTTTTGGTGCTGTTACCATCATAATAGCGTTCCCGAATGGCTGCAGTACTAGAAAATTCAGACCAAATAATTTCGCCGAAATGAGCTCCTTCATAGATATTATAGGCCCCTCCTAATGTCAGCGTCATTACATCACTTTCATAGTTAACCGCGTACGTAACCCCATAAAAATCGTTATCTAGCCATCTGCGACGGATCAAGTCTGTTTGGGAAATGCTACTATCACCTATGGTTAAATTAGTTAAGCCGTAATTGGCCAATGCATCTTTTGTGCGATATTGTTCATAATAGCCAGCGCCATGGGTATAATGCCCGGACAGGACGAAATTTAAATGTTGGTTAAAAGAATGGTTCAAGTGAAGTTGAAAATGGTCTTGTCCGTAATGGTCTATTTCATTTTCATAGCGGTAATAGTTGAATCTTCTATCTGAATTTAATAGGTTTTCTTGGTCTTCCAATGTATTGTATTCACCACTATTATCGATGACCGCTTGAAGTGCCGCAGTATCTCCTGATAAGCGTGCCTCAGGAGTCCCGTACCAAGATTGATAAGTTTCTTCTTGACCGCCAAAGACAACCGTCTTTAGGGTCGTCTTTTCCCCATAATAGCCCCCAGTCAAGAAATAAGAACTGAGATCTGAATTTGAGCGATCTATGTATCCATCGGATTTAATTTTAGACAATCGGCCTTCAAAATTAAAATACTTGTTGATCATTCCCGTATTGAATTGAACAGTTGATTTCCATGAATTAAACGATCCGAAGGAATTGTCAATTTGGACGAAAGCTTTTTCAGAAGGACCACTGGACTGCATATTGACGGTAGCACCAAAGGCTGCAGCACCGTTGGAAGAAGTACCTACTCCGCGTTGAATTTGAATTTTATTGAGTGAGGAGGCTAGATCCGGCATATTAACCCAATAGACGCCATGAGATTCTGAATCATTGATCGGAATACCATTTAAGGTGACGTTGATTCGCGTGGCGTCACTGCCTCTTATTCTCATGCCAGTGTACCCGATTCCTGCACCCGCATCCGAGGTGGTCACCATGGAAGGGGTATGACTGAGCAGCATAGGCAAGTCCAATCCTATATTTCGTTCCTTAATTTTTTCATTAGAAATATTACTAAAGGTGGTTGGAGTCAGCTTGTTGGCACGTGTGGCATAGGTAAAAATTTCATCTCCTAAAATGGTCAATTCAGCTAAAGCGCTTATGGCCATTGTCATTCGTACATCAAGGGTAGTTTTGGATCCGACGAAAATTTCTTGAGTTTCGAATCCTACGGCACGTACTACTAGAGTGGATTCTTTTTCAGGTAAGGACAATTGATACTGTCCTTCCAAATCAGTGAGGGTACCATCCATGCTATTTTTTATATACAGAGAGGCACCTGAAATACTTTGTCCATTTTCATTAGTTATTTTGCCAGAAAGGGTCTTTTGAGCAAATGAGTTATGGGCAAATGCCATAAATAAGGTCAAGAGCAATAGATTTTTCATTTAATTGAAATTTTAAATTAACCAAACAGGAGGAGGGGACCTCCAATGCGGTTATCATACTCCCTTTCCAGCATTACCGGGACAGGTTCAATGGGTATGATCTCAGCCCGAACTTAGCTTTCCCTTGGAGGAAAGCTGGGCACCCCTAACGCTGCGAAGATAGAACAATTTTTAAATATTCTTCAAAATTTTAATTGCACATGCCAGTCGTTCATCTTCTATGCCACGCACAACGGCATATGGCAGGTTATGGACTTCCAAATAGTGGCGATAGCGATCAAAAAATTCTTTTCTTCGATGCGGATGTTCGCGTTGTGGGTCTTCTTGCCATGGGACATCAATGTCGCTAAGGAGATAAAAATCATAATGTCTTGTTGCCAAGTCCTGAAGAATCCAAGGATCGGTATCCCCGTATTTGTCATCGCTCCAAACTTTTAATACGATTAAGTTAGTATCACAAAAAAGGTATTGTGTCGCTGATTCGGCACGATCATCTTCCCAGATAAGCTGTGCTTTGGCCATCGCTAATAAATCTGCTTGTTCATAATCCCGATCAAGACGATCCAAATAAAATCTCGCAAATTCGGGTACCCATTCTGTGTGATAGGATACTGCTAGCTCTTGTGCTAGCTTGCTTTTACCCGTAGATTCGGGTCCTATGATTGCGATTCTCTTAATTCTAGTTGCTTTTTCCATGTAAAATAACCCCAAGTGGCCAGTATTGTGAAAATAAGGAACTGGCACCCGGTAAGGGGCAGTCCTTTGTAAAGATACAATGGGATAGAAATTAAGTCGGTAATGATCCAAGCGATCCAGTTTTCTAATTTTTTTCTTGCCATTAACCACATTCCGGTGACAGCAGTTGCAGTGGTAAGAGCATCCCAAGTAGGCACCACACTATCGGTAAAATTGAGTGCGAATCGAATGATTAGAAAAGAAGTCACGGCCAAGGTACAAGTAATTAAATTTTCTTTATGATTATTTTTTGTAATCGGGACTTGAAATTGGTTATCCACCGTTCGAGTCCAAAAATACCAACCATAAATGCTCATAACCAAATAATACGTATTGACACCCATATCGCCATAAAGTTGGTATTGATGCGTAATCCATATGTAGATAATTACACTAACAATCCCAGTAGGATACACCAAAATATGCTCTTTTTTTGCTAGCCAGACACTTACTAATCCAAAGAAGACTGCAATTGCTTCTAGAAAAGTGGCTTGGTGCAATTGGTTTAAAAATACGTCAGTTAATTCATTCACACCGCAATAATAAAATTTATAATCCAACTATCTTTTTATTAAGAGGGATTGTAGATAATTTTGCTTGGCAAATAATACTACCTCTTATTTGCATATGAATATCAATCAAGATAAGGTCCTTTTTGAAGCACTCACCTATGATGATGTGCTGTTAATTCCGGGCTATTCCGAAGTATTACCTCGCAACGCGAACACCAAAACTTTTATCACCCGCAATATTGAACTCAATATTCCCTTCATTTCTGCGGCTATGGATACGGTCACAGAATCAAAATTGGCAATATCTATGGCGCTTGAAGGGGGGATAGGATTGATACATAAAAATATGTCTATCCAGCGCCAGGCTATTGAAGTGAGAAAAGTAAAGCGTTCGCAAAGTGGGATGATTCTCGATCCAATCACACTCAATCAAAGCGCGCTAGCAGGGGACGCAGAGAAAATCATGTTAGAAAATAAAATTGGCGGCATTCCTGTAGTCAATGATGATGGCATACTTATAGGCATTATCACCAATCGTGATTTGAGGTTTCAGAAGGATATGAATAAACCTGTGTTGGACATCATGACCAAGGAGCATTTGATCACAGCGACAGCTGAGGTGGGCTTATTGGAAGCCGAGCAAATTTTGCAAGAATACAAGATTGAAAAATTGCCTATTGTAGATGCTTCTTATAAATTAACGGGATTAATTACCTATAAAGACATTCTTAAAAATAGAGACCGGCCGAACGCCTGTAAAGATAAATATGGTAGGCTTCGTGTAGGAGCAGCAGTAGGGGTTACGGATGATTTAATTGAAAGAATAGAAGCCTTAAGGGACGCAGGCGTGGATTTGATTAGTATAGACACAGCCCATGGACACTCCAAGGGCGTTATTGATGCGACCAAAGCGGTCAAACTTAAATTCCCCGACTTGGATTTGATTGTTGGAAATGTAGCGACGGCCGAAGGGGCCAAAGCCTTGGCCGAGGCAGGAGCAGATGCCGTTAAGGTCGGTGTGGGGCCGGGTAGTATCTGTACGACAAGGATTATTGCAGGTGTGGGTGTTCCACAGTTATCTGCTGTGAATGAGGCAGCTAACGCTGTTAAAGGAACGGGTATTCCAATTATAGCTGATGGGGGTATTCGTTATTCAGGTGATGTGGTCAAAGCGATTGCGGCAGGTGCAAGTGCCGTAATGATTGGATCGTTATTGGCTGGAACCGAAGAAGCACCTGGGGAAGTTATTCTTTATGAAGGACGAAAATTCAAAAGTTATCGAGGAATGGGTTCTGTTGAGGCAATGGAGACAGGATCTAAAGACCGGTATTTTCAGGACGCAGAAGATGACATCAAAAAATTGGTACCGGAAGGTATCGTTGGACGCGTTCCTTTTAAAGGAATGGTTTCTGAAGTGCTCTACCAGATGGTAGGAGGATTAAAAGCAGGAATGGGCTATTGTGGTGCTTCTTACATTAAGGACTTAAACAATGCCAAGTTTGTGAAAATCACCAATGCAGGTGCGATAGAAAGTCATCCGCATGACGTCTACGTGACCAGAGAGGCGCCTAATTATTCTACACGATAAGGTTTGTCTCGTTGTGGAGGGCTATAAGATTGGGTAAGCTTCTGCTAATATGCCATAGCATTAAAACGATAGCATGTATCAAAAATTCAATCTAAAGATAAGTTTTTTTATCGCGCTACTTAGTTGGGGGCTATATGCTTTTAGTGATCTTTATTTTATTCAATATGGTCAGGATGAAATTAATCCATTAGTTGCCGACTTACTCCCCAATATTTTCGTTTCCACTTTCATTTTGTCGGTACTCAATTATTACCGCAGTAGGATTAGGAAGGCAGAGAGCTTGAACTTTGCCAATTTACTATGGCGCATTTTTGTGACGGGGCTAATAACCACCCTCATCGCGTTGCTGATCCAGTTGATTTTTTACTTATTCACGGATCATCCGATGATCAAGCAGCCAATGCTAATAAATTTCCTTTATCATATTTTGGTAGCGTTAGTGGTTATTTATATGATTTCCACTTTCGTTGTTTGGAAACGTTTAATTCTTTATCAAAAATCAAAGAGGCTATTGCAGTTATGGAATTTCTTTGAGTATGGCCTTTTTGGTGGTTTGATTATTTTAGGAGTTTTTAGAGACCTTAATGATCAATTTTTATACTTTCTGGTTATTGTTTTCACGATATTATCCTTCTTTTTGGCTTTCAATCTTAAATGGATTGCGTATTTGAGTTTTGGTCAAAAATTGAAAAGCATTCTGCTAATCTTACTTTCGGGTATCTATCTTTTCAATTTTTACTTAGGTCTTAGCCAATTTTCAACCCATGGCAGTTTGCAAATAGATTTATTAGATAGTTTATTGATTATTCAATTATTTATCTTCTTATTTATTTACCCTGCGATCACGGTTTTGGTGATACTTTTTAATTTGCCGACGTCCTCAGTAGTGGAGCGTAAACTTAAAGAGGCCGTGGAATTTCAAAGACTAAGTAATTTAGTAGCCACTCCTGAAAGTGAAGGAGCCACGTACCGCCATTTGATCGAAAGTGCCATGAATGCCGTTTTAGCAGAGGCTGCTTGGATTGAACGAAAGGAGGAAGACAATGCCCATTCTTTTATTTTAAGAGGAGTTACTGTAGATGAAGTGCAAATGATCAAGCAATCGTTATCAACTGGCTATGTCAATAAGGTGATGTTCATGCGGGCTCATGGAGAAGAACAGATAAAGTCTTATTTTTCATTTTTGCAAGGGCGCTATCAATCGGCGATGGCGCTACCCATTTTTTTGGAAAATAGGCAAGTAGCTGCGCTAGTATTGCTTCATGGGGTTAAGGATGCTTTCAATCTTGATTTGGTGAACATTGTCACCACCTACATAAACCAAATAAGTGCGGCGTTGCTGAACGCGAGACTGCTTCGTAAGACGATTCAAAATGAACGCTATCAGGAGCAGTTGAAAATAGCTAAACTTGTACAGAAAAGGTTGCTTCCAGATGAGCTGGCTCATCATGCCTCTTTTGACATTGTGGGATTATCGAAGCCGACAGAAGAGGTGGGTGGTGATTATTATGATGGGGTTCAGTTGACGGATGACAAATATGGAATTTTCATAGCAGATGTCTCAGGTAAAGGGACTTCGGCTGCTTTCAATATGGCGCAAATGAAAGGAGTTTTTCATAGTCTGACGCAACTAAATTTATCGCCAACTGATTTTATCATCAAAGCGAATGAAGCGCTTGGTAAGTGTTTAGAGAAGTCCTCTTTTATTACTGCGGCTTATCATGTGATTGATGTGACGAGTAGGACAATTGAATTTGTAAGAGCAGGGCATTGCAGGGCATTGCAATATACTAGCAAAGACCAAAAAGCTCAATTTTTGGAAGGAAAAGGCCTGGGATTGGGAATCTTAAGAAACAAAACTTACGACAATTACGTACATGCCCAAACCATAGATTATTGTTCAGGGGATATTTTGGTGCTTTATACAGATGGAATTATAGAGGCGACGAATGATTTTGGAGTTGCGTTTGGAGAAGAGGGGTTGCGCAATTCCTTAATAAATTATGTTGGAATGAGTCCAAAAGAAATTATGAAAGGAATCATGGATGAGCTATACGAATTTACTAGCCACAAGATGGTAGAAGATGATTACTCCGCCGTAGTGATTAAGTTTTAAGCAATGGTAGAGATTAAACGGGTAATGGCGGAAGCCTATTGTGAATTAGTTATTGAAGGCTCCATTGATGCCAGTTCCTCTATTCATTTAGAAAACTCCTTGGAGCAAGTGATTTTGGAGGGAAATAGTGTATTGCTTATTAATATGAGCGGCTTGACCTATATTTCTTCGGCGGGTTTGGGTGCCTTTATCTCGAAACTAGACATCATTAACCAAAGGGATATTCAAATGATATTTTTTCAATTAAGCCCCGCTGTAGCCAGTGTTTTTGAAATTCTGGGCCTTGGTGATTTGCTTGACATAGTCGCAGACAAGGAAACTGCCATTGGCAAAATTAAATGAGGCACCTACTTTCCATAGCCTATGATAAGCAGCATTTGGCGTCTGTCCGCACATTTGTTCGAGAGGTTCTTCTGACTTATAAAATTTCGGAAATCCAGATATACCAACTAGTTTTGGCAATTGATGAAATTTGCGCCAATTTAATTATTCATTCACAGAATTGTAATGAGCATCGATCTTTTGAATTAGAAATTGAAGTGATTCCTGATCGTCAGATTTTATTTCTATTAAGAGATGATGGAGATGCCTTCGATATTACTAAATATTGCACTCCTGAACTAGAAGAAATTATAACAGCAGGACGGAAGGGCGGTATGGGGTTGATTCTGGTAAAAAGGATTATGGATAATATTGAATTTTCAAAAGAAAAGAATCATAATATCTGTAGGCTTGTTAAAAACATAACTAATTGAGAAAAAAAAGTATCTACGTTTTATTTATCATCCTGATATTTTTTGGATGTGACTATCTGCGAAAGAAAAATACTGTACAACTGAACCCAGTGGCTCGGGTAGGTGAAAAATATCTTTATTTGACCGATTTAGTAGCGATGTTGCCAGCGGGTCTTTCTAGATTGGATAGTAGTAATTTTGCGGAAAAATACGTAGATAATTGGGTGAAGAAGCAGTTAATGATTACAAAGGCTGAAGAAGAGTTAAGTATTAATGAGGTCAACATAGATCAAAAGGTCGAAGATTATCGTTTTGACCTCATTATGCATGAATTTGAAAAAATTTATATTAATTCACATTTATCAACCACCGTCCCAGTAGCGGAAGTCAAGAGTTATTACGAAGTTCGATCCGATAATTTTTTACTTAAACAAAACATTGTCAGGGCCCTATTTGCTAAAATCCCAAATACGATCAACGATTTGAATCAAATTAGAAGGGATCTTAGAAATTATCCAAATAGCGATTTGGAAGGGATTAAGAAATATTGCTATCGATTTGCAGAAATATCATTTCTAGAGGATTCTGTTTGGATTAATTTTGATGAATTGATCGCAAATACCCCTTTTATAAATGAGCAGAATAAAACACAATTTCTAGAAAGAACCGTGTTCAGTGAAACACGAGATGACAAGTATATTTATTTGCTGAGAATCGTGGAATATAAAATTTCTGATCAAATTGCACCGTTAGACTATATTCAGGAGGATATCGAGAGTATTATTATTAATAAACGTAAACTTACACTCAAGAAGGATTTACAAAGGATGATTTATGAAGAAGCACTTAAAACGAAAAAATTTGAGATTTATCGCGATTAGTGGTTGGTTGATGTTATTGACTGCTACGACCAATTATGCCCAGGAAAAGGAGATAATAGTAGATCGAATTATCGTTAAGGTCGATAACTATATTGTGTTGAAATCTGATTTAGAGCGGACCTATTTAGAGTATCTTTCACAAGGAGAGGTAAATAGTGGATCCTTAAGGTGTAAAGCGCTAGAGAATTTAGTGATAAATAAAATGCTCGTAGCAAAGGCAGAAATTGATTCTATCGTGGTTTCAGATGGCGCAGTTCAAAACAACTTGGATCAGCGGATGTCGTATATGATCTCTCAAATTGGCTCACCTAAGGAAATCGAAGCTTATTATGGCAAAAGTTTGGAGCAGATTGAGGCGGAGTTATTTGATCAGGTCAAAGAGCAACAAATCATAGAAGAGATGCAGCGAACGATTACTGCGGATATCAAGGTAACCCCAAGTGAGGTAAAACAATTTTTTAATAGTATTCCGAACGACTCTTTGCCCTATTTCTCAACAGAAGTTGAAGTGGGTCAACTCGTGATGAAGCCCGAACCTGGTCAAGAGCAGCGTGCCAAAGTAGAACGCCAGTTGCTAGAAATAAGGGGTCAGGTTTTGAGAGGATCTGCTAAATTTGAAAACTTGGCCAAATTATATTCGGAGGATCCTGGATCTGGCTCTAGAGGGGGCGAGCTTCCATTTTATAAGCGAGGAGAATTGGCACCAGAATTTGAAGAGTCGGCCATGACAATGGAGGTCGGTGAGCTTTCAATGCCTATCAAAACGGATTTTGGGTATCACTTGATAGAATTACAAGAAAGAAGAGGAAATACCTTTAAAACGCGGCATATTTTGATAACCCCAAAACCGTCAGTGGATGATATAGCCAATGCAGCGTTGAAGCTTGACAGTATTAGAAATTTAATTTTGGATAGTGTTATGGATTTCAGGTCTGCAGCGAAAGAATTTTCGGCAGATAATGAGACGGCGATGAATGGCGGCTTCTTTTCGGGTCAAGATGGTTCAACCCGTGTGTCGGTCGAGGTGTTAGATCCAAATATTTTCTTTACTGTGGACACCATGAAAATTGGGGCGATCACTGAGCCACTGAAATTCTCAATGCCTGATGGAAGTACCGCTTTCAGATTGATCTATTATTTGCAGCGTGTCCCCCCGCATCAGGCCAATTTAAAAGATGATTATCAAAAACTGGCCCAATATGCCCTCAATGAAAAAAAAGGCCGTTTGCTTGACGAATGGTTTAAAAGAGCGAAAGATGAGGTATATGTTGATTTAGATCCGTCTTATAATTATTGCAATATCTTAAAATAACCACCATGTCAGAGATGAATGAAAAGGCACTGGCAGATGAATTTTTAATTAAGTATCAATCGCTTACGCAGGAGGTTTCCAAGGTTATTATTGGTCAAGAAGATGCAGTAAAATTATTGATTACCTCCATTTTTTGTGGAGGTCATTCGTTGTTAGTAGGTGTTCCCGGATTGGCCAAAACGTTGTTGATCAATACCCTTTCCCAAGCGCTGAATTTAAATTTTAATCGAATACAATTCACGCCAGATATAATGCCATCGGATATTATTGGCTCTGAGACGTTGGATAAGGATCGAAATTTTAAATTCATCAAAGGTCCGATTTTCTCTAATGTTGTTTTGGCGGATGAAATTAATAGAACACCCCCAAAAACCCAGTCTGCCTTACTGGAGAGTATGCAAGAATATGCGGTGACTATCGGTGGGGTACGCTATGAACTTGACCGACCTTTTTTTGTTTTAGCGACACAAAATCCTATTGAACAAGAAGGTACTTATCCTCTTCCTGAGGCTCAATTGGATCGTTTTATGCTGATGATCAAATTGGGTTATCCAGATTATGAGGCGGAGGTGGCTGTAGTGAAGGGGACAACTACTGATCGTACGGTGGCAGTTAATTCAATTTTGAGCAAAGAAGATATTCTGAGGTTTCAGAAGTTGGTAAGAAAAGTGCCTGTCGTAGACAATGTTTATGAGTATGCCGTTTCTTTGGTTCATAAAACAAGACCAGGAGCGGTTAAATCAAGCGCCCTTGCCAATAACTATTTGGAATGGGGCGCAGGGCCAAGAGCTAGCCAGTATTTGATATTAGGGGCTAAGTGCCATGCGTTGATGGCCGGTAAGTATTCACCGGACATAGAAGACGTGAAGGCAATTGCTAATGCCGTTCTTTGTCATCGTATTGTCCTTAATTTTAAAGCTGAGGCCGAAGGGATTTCAGAAGAAGAAATCATTAGACAGCTACTTTAGTTAAACGCCATTGAATTGGCGTAAGAACCGAACATCATTTTCGGAAAACAATCGAATGTCATTTATTTCATATTTCAGCATGGTAATGCGTTCGATACCCATTCCGAAGGCGAAACCACTAAATTCTTGAGAGTCAATACCGCATTGCTCTAGGACATTTGGATCGACCATTCCTGATCCGCCGATCTCAACCCATCCGCTGTGCTTGCAAATTTTGCATCCTGAACCCTTACAGATAAAACAACTAATGTCTACTTCGGCACTAGGTTCGGTAAAAGGGAAAAAGGAAGGTCGAAACCTGATGTTAGTTTCTTTACCAAAAAATTCCTTGGCAAAATGATAAATAGTCTGTTTTAAGTCTTTAAATCCAACGTTTCTATCGACATAAAGACCTTCAATTTGATGGAAAAAACAATGCGCTCTAGCTGAGATGGCTTCGTTTCGATAAACCCGACCGGGCATAATGGATCTAAAGGGCGGTGTTCCATTTTGCATAAGTCTGATTTGTACGGTAGACGTATGTGTCCGTAACAACTTGTCAGGATTTCGCTCAATGAAATAGGTATCTTGCATTTCTCTGGCAGGGTGGTCTTCAGGAAAGTTTAGGGCAGTAAAATTATGCCAGTCATCTTCCATTTCAGGTCCTTCTGAGACGTTGAAACCTTGCCGCTCAAAAATTTCGATCATTCGATTTTTAACGATGCTAATCGGATGCAACCCACCCATTTGATGAGGTATTGGGGGAAGTGAAACGTCGATTGTATCAGAACGCTTTGAATCTATTGATTGGCCCTGCTCCAAAAGCGATTTGAATTTCTCATTTGCGGCGGTTTTAAGTTGATTCAAGGCCTCACCAAAGGCTTTTTTTTGTTCGTTGGGAATGGCCTTTAAATCATCGAATAAGGCTGAAATAAGGCTTTTTCTGCTGATAAAACGCATTCTGAATGCCTCTAATTCCTGTGGATTAGTAGCATGAGCGGATTGAAGCTCTTTATTTATTTGATCAACTTTGTCAAACATAGGTTATTATTATGGGGCAAAAATAGTCTCAATATTTGATGAGCCATCACATATCAGATGTTTTTACCAATGCTTAATTGGATTAGCTTGAAATTTTGAGAATTTTAAGAGCTTATAGGAAGTACTGGTAATGGGCGTACTTATTTAATAGGCAGATTCTTGTCCTTTAGCGAGTTCCACAAAGGTAATTGCGATGATCTTGACATCAAGTAGCAATGTCCAATGGTTTAGATAAAATTTATCTAGGGTAACCCTATTCCTAATTTGTCGAAGTTCTCTGATTTCTCCCCGATGACCTAAGGCTTGTGCCAAACCGGTAATCCCAGGTTTAAAGGAATGTCTTTGACTGTAATTTTTTATTTGACTTTTGTACTGATTATTGAGTCTGATAGGCAAGGGTCGCGGACCCACAATGGTCATTTCGCTCCTTATTACGTTGAATAATTGGGGAAGCTCATCAAGGCTTGTGCGTCGCAAGAACGCACCGAAAGGGGTGATCCTATCATCATTCTTGCTGGCCCACTTTTCGTCCGCATGATCATTGAGGTACATAGTTCTGAATTTGAAGCAGAGAAAGGGATGATTACTTTTGCCGTTTCTCATTTGCTTAAATATGATTGGCCCCTTTGATTCCAACATTATAATGAGGGCAATGATGGGATAAAGCCAGCTCATTATAAAAAGAAGTACACTAATTGAAAATAGGAGGTCAAAGGAACGTTTCAGAAATCTATTGGCCAAGCTATCCAATGGGAAATTATTTACATCAACAATATTAATATTGTCAATTAAACGCAGTGAATAGAATTTGAGAAAATCGGTTTTAAAATCGGGAAGTAATTTTATTTTTTTGAAATCCCGATCTGCGATTTCGATGATCTTATTCAAGTGTTCTTTTGAGACATTATCGCTCACGTAGATGAAATCTAGGTGGTCAATATTGGCAGTTAAAAAATTATCGAAATTCCCCAAATGGGGATAGTCAACATTGACTTGATTGGTATTGCCATAAAACCCATCGCAACGAATGCCATAGTCTTTGTTTCTATTGATGGCATTGTACAAAGAAAATCCCAATTGATCATAGCCAATAATGATGGAATTACGATAATTACCCCCCCATTTTCGGTATTTGTTCACCAAAAGATGGACACTTAATCTTTCTAAGGGGGTTAAGACGAGTAAAAGTCCTCCATAATTTAATAAAAAATATTTTGAGAGAGCATTGAGGTCGTTGAGTATAAAGTAAAAGGAAAGTAGGGCCAAAAAAAGGGCAACAGATCTTAGGGATTTCCAAATCGCCTGATCGTATCCAATGGGTCTGCCAATTTTATAATCCTTGAACAATAATATGGAAACTAAGAGCCAACCCAATAGGCTTACCAAAAGGGTTTCTAGATACTTATTTTGCCAAGAAGTGGCATCATCCATGAAATAGCTAATGGCGGCATATGAACCTACCACCACCGAAAGGTCGGCAAAAATAAAAAGTATAGGAAATAAGAGGTAAAACCGTTTACTCATTTAATGAACAATCTATGGGTAAGCAAAAGTATCAAAAAATTCAAAGAAAGCATCTATTATTGTTAGGATTTCATTAAAATAAACCGACCCTTTACTCAAAGGGTGATTTATAAATTTATGCACATATTTTTTAAAAAACAAGATAAATATTGTCCAATTAATAATCTATTTAAATTATTTTTATCACTTGTTTTGAATGTTATAAACGATTGATATCTCAAGGCCCCAATTGCTGTAAAAATCCCCAAAATCTCTAGCCATCATTAGACTTAAATCAAAGGGATATTTCGTTATAGGTTGCTGGTATTTTAATTCCAGTAAACTATAATATTGCCATTTCCCCCCCCTGAACACGTAATCGTAATCGAGATCATTCGTGATTCCAGCCCAGGAATTTAATCCATCGAAGAGCCCTGTGTAGGACCCGAAGTTGACCACAGAAGTAAATTGAGATCGGTATTGAATTTTACTTGAGAGAAAGCCCGTCATGGCAATATGAAAACTTTTGATTCGGTTATTTGTAATAGAGACTTCATAGGCGGGATAGAGCGGCATGAAATTTTGCGTAAATTGATAAGTCATGAATAGCGGATTACCCATGGTCTGATGGTGATAGGTAAAGCCAGATCTGTACAACCAATGGTTGTTGTAATTGGCCCGTCCACCAAATTCATATCCATAGTTGCTTTCTTTGGTAGGGTATATCGATGAGCTTTGAGGAAGACCGGGGCCGTTTTGCCACATGGTTTGACTATATTCAAGATGAACTTCCTCCAACCATTTGGTGGTAACAGGCAGTTTCCAGTTTAAGGCGAGTATAAAATCGTGAAAATTGAAATAATGTAGATCTTTTATTCTTTCATAAGGTGTTTGATAGTCGAGACTTAGTTGGTGGTTTTTTAATGATTTTTCTATGATAATTTCCGTCATACCTAAATGATTTCCGCGCCCATTTTTTTCAGTAGATAAACTGTCATATTCTGAGATTAATTCACGACCGGTAAAGGCTTTCCAAAAGTCTTTAGGTGTGCTGGGTTGGCCTACGCCAAATGGACTGGTTCCCCCATATTGGGCGAAATGCACAAATCCAGAACTTATATTAAAACCAATAAATTCTTCTAATTTCAGCTTGATGTAAAGGTTTTTGCTATGCAATAATGCATTTTTCATATAGCGATTTTTCTCGAATTGGCCTTTTGACATGCCACCTTTGATCCAAACATAGTCCTTGGTTTTGGCAATCGGTAGATAGCCATCCGTTTCAAAGGTAAAGGAGGGCAAAGGGCGCGCATTGGGGCTCAGGCCAAACTGATTGATAGCCAGATTGGTTGCCAATCCCCCTGTTTTCTGAGCTTTAGCACCAAGACTGAACTTAAAATTCCTGAAGGAGGAAGAAATGTAATAGCTCCCCACGGTGCTGTTCCTTGCATGTACGCCTGATTGAATAGACCAATTTTTCGTTATCTCATAGTGATAACTGGCCAGAATCTCAGAAAATAAACTAGGCTCTTCGTTGATGAGCCCCCAACGGTTTTGGGTGAGATAAAAGGGAAGAAAATCTCGCGAAGCGGAAGTCACTCCAGTGCTTACCGAGAGGACTAAACTATCTTTCTTTGGATCTTTTGCCTGAATCCACTGAAAAAACAGGACACCTAAAAAAAATAAAAGGGACTTTTTTAGCACGACGCTCATTTTAATGTACCTAAAAACTCGAAAATAACCGTTTTATATTTATTTAACTAATGTTGCAATTTGTTGAGTTTAAATCAAAACCACTAGATTTACCAATATTTTACAAAATGAAAAGCTTATTTACGGTTTCTCTATTGCTGCTTGGTGTGCTTTCTAGTTGTCTAAACGGGCAAGCTGAAGAAACCCAGGTTTATTATAATGACTTTGAGCAGGACAGCAGATTGAATGGCAAATCGGAAGGTTTGGGATTTATCGATTTTGCCTTTCAATCAAGTTATCAAACATTTTTATTTGATAACAGTCAAGTGTTGGGAAGGTTTGGTTGGGCGGCCATCTTATTAAAATTAAATGATTTACCTACTCACGACTACATCAAGTTAGAATTTGACCTATACGTACACGACAGTTGGGAAGGTGATGGGCTCAGGGGAAATGGCGAAGATGTGTTTATCCTGAATTTTGATGAAGTGAATCTGTATTTTTCGTCAATCGTCAACACCAAATGTCTTACCAAGGAGTGTGCTGCTACCCAAAGTTTCCCAAATACAATCAAAACGGTGAGCAATCCTGAAAACGCAATGGTGTCTGATGCAAGCCTGCCTGGTGTGTGCTATTTTGATGGTGAAATAGGTGGGTCAAAGAAAATTCACTTTAGCGAACTGCGGCTTCATTCAGCGCCGAAGATGGAGATCAAATTTGGTACAGACCTGAAAGAGGCAGGAGAAGACCTTTGTTTTAAAAGTTGGTCTATCGACAATATTGTAGTCTCGACAATCAAAATCCCCGATTTGTCTTCATGAAGCGGATCTTCGGGTATTGTTTGGGAGTGGGGTTAAATTTTTGGATAGCTACTTCGGCAATTGCGCAGTCAAATTTACCATTGAGTTTAGGTGCTTTTGATGAGTATTATCACCGAGCACAATTGGCGGGTGATTATGACACCACCATTTCTTTTTTACTCAAACCACTCAATTTTCAAGTTTTTGCCAATGGGTTTGTGGATACGCTGGTCTCAGACCGGTTACATTATCAAAAAGGTAGCTGGTTTGAAATTGAGGCTTTACCCGTTTTGAGTAGTAATTTATACAATCAAAAACAGCCCTTCGGTTGGAACAATGGCGCCTTACTGCCGGCCAGCGGATATCAGCAATTGACCAGCTTGGGTTTTGCCGCAAAAGTAGGCCCACTTAGGGTACAATTATATCCTGAACTTTTGTACGCGGAGAATAAGTTCTATGATGGATTTCCGCAGAATGCCTATGGCATTCTCTGGGCCAGGTATTTTGGAGCTAATTTAAACTATATGGATACCCCTGAAAAATTTGGTGAAACAACGATCCGTCAGCAGCGATGGGGACAGAGTTTTGCTAAACTGGAGATAGGACCGATTTCCCTAGGGGTATCAAATGAAAACATCTATTGGGGTCCTGGCAAAAATAATTCCTTGATAATGTCCAATAATGCCCGAGGCTTTGCCCACTTGACCATTCATACCAATCAGCCCATCAAAACGCCTCTGGGCTATTTTGAAATGCAGGTGATCGGGGCCAAACTTGAAAATTCGGGATTTGATCCACCCAATGCAAATTTTGTTTGGAATGGAGGATTTACTGCAGCTACAAAAAATAGGGATTGGCGCTATTTATCAGGAGTGATGGCGACTTACCAACCCAAATGGATACCTCGGCTTTCGCTCGGCTTTACCAGGGTGGTTCAGCAGTATGGTAGCCAAGCCATCGAGCAGCGTGATTATTTGGGCGCCTTTGGTGCATTGTTTAGAAAAGACGACATCAACAACGTCACCGAACAAGATAGGGATCAATTGGCCTCCTTATTTATGCGTTATTTTGCACCCAAATCGGGGGATGAATTTTATTTCGAATTTGCGCGTAATGATGCTTTTTGGAACTTACGAGATTTTTTTCTTGAACCGGGCCATTCAGCCGGGTATCTCTTGGGGTATACCAAATTGTTTAGTTATCAACAAAAGGAGGGACAGTACATTGAATCCAACATAGAATTGACCCTACTTCAGCAGAGTGCCAATCGCATCATTCGAAATGCGAGTACTTTTTATATCCATAGTAGGGTTCTTCAAGGATACACCAATTATGGAGAAATTTTAGGTGCGGGAAGTGGTCCGAGTAGCAATGTGCAGACCTTGAACGTGGCCTGGGTAAGTGGGATGCGCAAATTGGGGATTCAAGTAGAGCGGTATGTGCATAACAATGATTTGTACATTGAACTTTTCACAGACATTCAGGATCCGCGCAGACACTGGATTGATGCCAGTGCTTTTATCAAAGGGCGGCTTCAGGTGGATCGATTGATCTTAGATGCTAAGATAGGGGTGATCAAATCCTTTAATTATCAATATCAAATTTACAATCAACTAAGAACTCCTGAATTTTACGTGCCAGGGGTTGACGTCATTAATTTTTCGGGAAGTCTGAATTTGATCTATCTTTTGTAATGTCGATCAAGAAAAATTATCAATTCAACACGCTTCAATCAATAGTAAATCTTATTTTTCCTATCATTACTTTTCCGTATGCAGCGCGCATTATTTCACCTGAGGGGATCGGTCATACGCAGTTTATTTTTTCGTTTGCTCAATTTTTTGCTTTCCTTGCAGGATTTGGTATCCCCATTTATGGTGTGAAGGTGATCAGTGAAAACCGGCACAATGTGCGTGCCCTTTCGGAAAGAACCTCTGAGCTGCTCTTGTTTGGATTGGGATTTTCTTTGATTTTCACGGGGGCTTATTTGGTCTCATGCAGTTATTTGCCTCAATTTTTTAGTAATCCACTAGAAATAGGTATTGCCGCGCTCTTAATTTTGTTATCCGTGCTCAATGTGGATTGGTTTTTTAGCGGGTTGGAAGCATTTAAATTCATGGCTTTGCGATCAATTGTAATAAAAATAATAGGAGTTTTACTGTTGTTCCTTTGGGTTAAAACGCCACAAGATGCGCTGTATTATTTGTTATTTTTAGTTTTTATACACGTTGGAAATTACCTATTTAATTTTTCCTATTTGTTACAGAAAGTGCGACTAACGATACGCGGTTTGCAGTTTCGAAGGCATTTAAAACCTTTGGTGCTCATCTTTAGTATGGCTTTTGCCACCATGCTTTATACCACCTTGGACACGGTGATTTTGGGATTTTTAACATCCAATTATGACGTAGGGCTCTATACAGCGTCAGTTAAATTGACTAAAGTGGCGATTCCTGTTTTAACGAGCCTCGGAGTGGTGGTGATTCCAAGGGCTTCTTTTTTGGTGCAGCAGGAAGATTGGAAGGCTTTGGAGAAATTGTACGTGAAGTCTTTTACCTTTATTGTCTTTTTATCTATTCCCATGAGCATCGGAATATTTTTGTTGCGCCATGAATTGATTTATCTCTTTTCTGGAGTTGAATTTGCGCTTGCGGCAGAAAGCATGTCCATATTGGCATTTCTTCCAATTATGATAGGGTTGGGTCATTTTGTGGCGTTTCAAATCTTACTTCCTATGAACAAAAATTGGGGCATGTTCACCGCAACGCTGATCGGTTTGGGGGTATTTACGTTCATGTCTTTTATGCTTATTCCCCAAAGGGGAAGTGTCGGAGCAGCCATCGCCAATATAAGTACGGAATTAATGGTAACGGCCATTTACTTTATGTTTGTCCCGCGACTCCTACTTTTGTCATTGCCTTGGATTAAAATTTTGAAAGCGTTTCTTAGCGCTATTTGGTTTGTCCCCATCATTTATGGACTACAGTACTTCTTTTTAGCGGATGCCATAAGCATAGTGGTATTGGGGATTTTGGCTTCTATTGCGATTTATTTGCTCTTGCAGTATTATGTATTTAAGGAAGTTATTATTACTGAAATGATAAAGATGATTGTAGATGCTAGGCCATTTAAGTGATATTCGAGTATTGATGATGACCTACAACGGGGGTTCTTATTTTGAGTCTCAGCTGGACAGTATCCTATGTCAAAAGCATCTCGAAGGGATTCGTATTTATGACGATGCCTCTACGGACGATGCATTTATTGCTGCTTTAAAGAAATGCGAAGCCACGCAGCAGGTGAATGTTCATTTTCATGCTCGAAACATGGGCGTAGTGGAAAATGTGAAATATGGCATTTTGGAGAATTTAGATGCCAATTGGTTGGCGTTGAGTGACCAAGATGATCTTTGGGAACCTCAAAAATTTCAAATGTTGGTGGAAATATTGGATAAGTTAAATAAGGAGGTGCTCACTACCCCCATATTGGTTTATCACGATATGTCGCTGATCAATGAACAAGATGAAAAAACTGCGGATTCATTTTGGGGGATGTGTCGGCATCGGCACCATGCGCATAATTTAAGTACGTTGCTTTTTGAGAATTTTGTTACTGGCTGTACGACGGTGTTCAATCCTATATTGGGGCAGTATATAGCGACGATTCCTAAACACTTGGACAGTTATCATGACCATTGGATGGCGCTGGCTGCTTTTAGTTTTGGAAAAGTGATCAAAGTGGACAAATGTTTAAATAGATACAGAAAGCATGCACATAACCAAGCGTTTGGGGCGATCATAAGTCAAGACTGGCGCTATCGTAGAAGGAAGAATCTTTATTACCTTTTGCATCCAAAGACCCATTTAAAGAGAGAATTTGATATCGCGTCGGCTTTTTTTGATATTTATGGCGCCCAAATGGCGCCTATAAAAAGGCAAATATTTGAGGCTTTTTTGAGTGTTAAAAAGGCGACCTATCTTCAGCAGGTTCTTTTTAGAAGGAAAGTTTTGGCTACCTATTCTTCAGGATTGGTAGTAGGCGTTATTAATAAATGAAAGCAGTCGATGTATTGTGTGCTCACCTGCTCCCAGGTATATTTTTTGGTGATTCCTTGTCGGGCGTTGTTTTTTAATTCTGTGATCTTTGATTGGTTTTGGTCAAACCAATTGATTTTTTCTTTCAGTGAGCTACTCGTTTTTTCAAAGAATTCACCAAAGGAGCCGTTGGCCAACATCTCTTGATTGAATGGGGTATTCAAGGCCAATATGGCGCATCCATAGGCCATGGCTTTGAGCATGGTAGGATTGGTGCCGCCATATTCATGTCCATGTAAATAGGCATAGGATTGATGGTACAATTCTGCCAATTCGTCGGGGTCATTGACATAGCCCGTCATGATGATGCGATCGGTTGATTTTGATTTTTCCTTGATCTGTTGTGCAAAGAGGTCTTGGTAGGGGGCATCACCGACAATTACTAATTTTTTCTCTGAAGCGCTCTGCAAAAAACCTTCTTGAATGAGGTCTGAATTATTATCCGGAATGAGCCTGCCGACGATCAAATAATATTCGTTGGGAATTAAGTCCCACTTTTTAATAAGATCGGGTTGTTGGGAGTAACGTAGGTTCGCACCGTAGGCGATGACTGTTGACCGGGCATTGAATTCCTTCAAATAAACTTGTTGCATCTCCATGGAATCATTGACGATAAGGTCAAAAAATCGAGTCGCTTGTCGAGAGGACCAATAAAAATACTTGGATCCGAATCCTTTCCATTTGGGGCGCAACCATTCAAGACCGTCGACATTGATCATGGTTTTTTTGCCGAAAAGGCGTGTCAATACCCCAAACGGCCCATTGGCCGAGTTTACTGCCAAAATCACATCATAGGGCCTCAAACAGGCATGCAAGAAGGAGAGTAGAGAATGACTGAGCTGACTGAGTATCTTACTTTCAATGGATGGAAGGTAGATCAACTGGATGCCATTGATGCTTTTGGGTCTGTTTATAAAGAGATGTTTATGGCAATAAATGGTGACATCGATTTCTTTAGCAACCAGTCGTTCCGACAATTCTTTGACAAAGGTCTCGTAGCCGCTGTACACATAAGGATACCCTCGGCTACCTATAATGGCGATATGAATTTTTTTATCAGGCATGAAAGGTATTGATAAGTGCCATGAGCCTAGTTTCAAAAGCGCTTAAAGAAAATTTTTCTCGAACCCGCTCAAATGCCGCGATTCCCATCGCGGAGCGTTTGGTTGGATCAGTAAGTAGCGGCACCATGAGCTCAGCTGAATTTTTGGCATTGTCCAAAGGAATGAATATACCTGATTCGTTGTGTATTAGCATTTCCAAAGCGCCTCCTTGAGTGGTGGCAACAATTGCTTTACGGCAGGCCATCGCTTCTAGAATGACAGTGGGAAATGAGTCTGGTGCCGTGGAGGGTAAAACGAAAACATCTAGGGTATTGAATATTTCCACAATATCCGTTCGATAGCCCAAGAACCTGAAATATTGCGTAAGACCCAATGAGCGAATTTTATTTTTTATCCCCTCTTCTACAAATTCATTTCCTGGATAAGGGTCACCAACTATTAAAAAGAGGAGATTTCTTTTTTTTTTGATAAGTTCATCGGCGATGTCAATGAAATAATCTTGTCCTTTACCCGCACTTATTCTTCCGATCATACCAATGATAATCTTTTGCGAAAGAGGTTTCAATTCGTTTTTGATATCTTTTATAGAGAGGAATTGAGCAATATCTAATCCATTATGAATGATCCAAGTTTTTTTGTTATCAACGTTCTTTTTAATATTTTCGTTGACCGCAGCAGAAACTGCAATGATATTTTGCGCACTCCAGGTTACGAATTTATGGAGGAAGAATCCAAGCCATTTTGGATGTTCAATAATTTCATGCACATGATATATATGCCGAATATTTAATTTTTTGGCGACTAACCCACCTACTAAAACGGTAGTAGTATTGCTATATATCAGTTCAATATTTTTTTCTGAGCAAATTCGAATTATTTTTTTTTTGGCGGATTGGATATTACCGATCCTGTTGAAAAGGCCGAGGAGACTAAAGTATTTTTTCCTCAGAATCCCTAAAGGGATGAGGATCACTTCAATGTTTTCTTTTGTTAAAGCCTCACTGAGTGGCCCAGTTTTAGATAATACCACTATTGGGGTGTATCCATTTTTTTTTAATAAGTGGATGGTGGTGAGAAGAACTTTGCTTGCACCGTATAAATCAGATGAGCTATGTAAAAATAGGATGTTCAAATAAGTTGAAATTTAGATTGGCAAATTATTAATGTTATGTTTAAAATTCATTAATTGTTTTTAAAGCTTTAATCGTGTCTTCAGCAAAATGGTCGAGGTTGAAGTTTTTCAGATTTTCATATCCCTTTTTAACAAGCTTATTTTTCAGGGTTAAGTCACTTACTATGAGCTGAATTTTGGCCTGTAAGTCAATCGGATCCAAAGCTTCAAAGCTTACAACTCCGTCCCCGCCTATCTCAAGTAAGGGACCTCGATTGGACACAATTACTGGAACCCCAAAGGATTGTGCTTCTAAAATGGGAATCCCAAAACCCTCGTCTAAGGAAGGAAATACATAGCAAGTAGCATTTTTATAGAGGTTTGATAGCACCGATTCCGAGACATATCCAGTGATAAAAACATGCTCTTCTAATGACAATCTTTCAATTAAGACGCTTGTTTTTTCAAATAGGGTATGGGTTTTTGATGACCCTTCAAATCCTACCAAAACCAATTTTAAATCAGAATATTTCTTTCGAGTAAGGTAAAAAGCTTCTAGAAGCACATTGATATTTTTTCGATTATCGAAAGTACCTACATGTAACAAATAGTTTTCATAAAGGGCGTTTGAATCATTCGATGGGAGGGACTTATGGCATTGATAAACAGTTTCAATAGGACAAGAAGGGCTTATTATTTTGATTATCTTTTCTTTGGTGTAATTGGAGGTAGCGAGAATTAAATCACATTTTTTTAAGGTTATCTCAATGAGGGATACAAAATACTTTCTCCAAAGTGGGTGGTAATTTTTTGTGTACTCCCAGAATAGTGTATCGTGCAAAACCACAATTTTTTTCTTATTACTGAAATAGGGGGAGATATAGTCTGGATTTAGAATGTAGTCAGCCTGCTTAATCACTGCCGCCACAGGGAGCACACATTGTTTCCAGATGAAGTAGGTTAAATGGTAGAGGCCTTTTTTTATTTTATTGGTCTTACCTTTAAAAAATGACGAGGCGAGTGATCTTTCTAAAGTTGGGTATTCAATGAATTCAAATTCATTACAAGCATTGGCTCTAAGTCCCAAACATAAATTGGTGGTATAGGTGCCGATTCCTGAAATGGAATTATTAAGATGAAAGGTATCAATCAGTACTTTAGCTTTAGCCTTTTTCATACCAGACAATATTCCGTGATTTCCCATAAAATTGCATAGTGTACCCGGTTAACCACCAAGTTACAAAAAATATAAACAGATAAGATTCCGCGTTTGAGGTAAATAATGGAAGTATTAATCCAAATTTAACAGAGGAAACGATAAAGGGAGCAACTTTTTCATTGGTAGAAACGGCATTTCGATATACATGAAAGGAGTTTGTGATGGCCAGTAAAGTAATCATTAAGTAGAGGATCAAGGCGATTAAGCCCATTTGAACCCCATAAATAAGAAATTGATTTTCACCACCAATTTGGTTAGCCAAATCCACTACATCTAAATTACCACTGGTTCCTAATCCAATCCCTAGTGGGTATTCATAAATACTTTCTATCGCTTTAAGCCATTCAATAAGATGTCCGACACTTGACGAATTTTGAAATGTAAAAGTATCGATTAAATAAAATTGCAGATCTGGGGATGAGAAATAAAAGATATATATCAAAAGGCCAGAAACGGATGTAAAAATTAGGATTAGTAGGCGGTAATATCTTAACAATACGGCGATAAAGAGTACCATTAATAAAAGGGCTAAGCCCGCGGATCGCGATGAGGCGATGAAAAAAACCAAAAGAATTAAAAGCGCCAACCCGAAATATAGGGTCTTGTTGTTATTAAACTTTGAGGACAAAAACAAGATGAGCGCGGTACTAAAGGTTAATAACATGGACGCTGCTAGTTCAAGTGGATCGGCAAAAAAGGATCCAAATCTCTTTTCCTGATACCCATTCTCAAAGGTCCAAGTCAATCCATAATTACCTGTTGGTTTGATATTTTTTACTTCAAAATTATATTCAGAATAGCCTATTAGTGTATGGAGATGGATATCAAAGGCACTTTCAAATATTGCCACGATGCTTGCAAGCACACCAATGGAAACAATGATGTATAATAGAGGCCTTAATTGTACAAAAATTAATGGAGAGTTCCTTCCAAGAAAATAAGCTAAGGGGAAATAAAGAATATTTTTGAGATAGACCATTTTTTCAAACGGATCAATAGGTCCAATGGGAAGGATAGTAAATACAATGCAAAGGAGCGTGAATATGAGGATTAATTTATCTAAAAAAATAAGCCTAAAGGGGTGCTTAAAGATATCTTTCTTGTATAAAAAATAAGCGATCAGCATAACTAACAACATAATTTCCTTTACATACTTAATAAAGTTTATGAAAATTATAGATGCAGTTTGTTGATAGGCCAATGCCAAGTAGGTGCCGTAAATCGGAAGAAATCCGATCATAAAATAAAGGGCTTTCGTAGGGTCACCGGTGGTTGCCATTTTGTAAAAAATGATACCGGTTAAACTTAATAAGTAAAGGGTGGTTAGAATAAACAGAATGGTCATAATGGAGTCTTATATCCTTCTATGAATCCTTTAAGAGACATTTTTAATTTTTTATTTCTTCTTCTTAAACTGAAATATACGACATAACCGGTGATTTTCAAGAGGAGGTATAAATGAGAGAGCATTGCGTTAATGCCTTTGGAATGTAATCGTACCAAAAAGACATGATTTCTGATGTTAAGGAAATGAACAAATGGTGACAAATAGCCATCAGCGGTTTTCGTTTCATGAATACTGCTGGCACTCACTTTGTGATAGATTGGGGCATCTGCGCAGCAGAGGAGCCGATAACCTTTGTTTCGAATCCTTAAAGACCAATCCACATCTTCATAATACGCGAAAAATCTATCATCTAAAAGGCCAACGGCTCGAACCACCTCAGATTTTAAAAGGATACAACATCCCGTGATCCAGTCTACTTCTTTGATCCCATCATATTGGGATGAATTTATTTTGCGAAAGCCGATGGTCTTGGTGTAGGTGATAAAAGGTTGTATAAGGCCCCCAGCATTCCAGATTTTATGAGGGGCATCAAAAAATAAGATTTTGGGTTGTACTGCTCCAATGTCATCGCTGGCATCCAAGGTTGTCAAAAGTGGACGAATAAAATCAGACGTTACAACGGTGTCATTGTTCAAGAGCATGATGTATGGAACGTCCAGATCGAGTGCATGTTGGATTCCGATATTATTGGCACCTGTGAACCCGAGGTTGATTACTTGTGGTAGCAGTATGATGTTCGGAAACATCTTCAGCAAATGGGCGGCTTTTTTTTCTTGGCTCTCATTGTCTACAACAATGATTTTAGTAGGTGTATGATCGAGGAGATCTAAGGATTGGAGGCAATCATGGGTGTCATCGTAATTCTTCCAATTGACTAAAATAATTGCAATCATAAGAGGTTAATCGGATTCCTGAAGCAGTTCTTTCCAGACATATCGGATGATGATGAAAAGCGTCATAAGCATTCCTGCTATGATACTACTAATGACAATTAATTTTAAAGGACGTTCTTTATCTATTTTTAAGGGGAGCACAGGCGTATCTATGACTTGTATGAGAGGTTTTTTATTTCGATGAGAAACCTTTGCCATTTCTAGGTTTTTGACAATTTCTTCGTAGACAGCGGCTGAAGCCTCGATGTCAATTTGTAATTTCTGGTAAGGGACTTGACTGCTGAAGTAGAGTGGATTGGGATTGGGTTGGAGCTCAGAGAGCTTTGCCAACTTGTCCAATGAATTGTCCAATACAAACCGAGCACTATCTGCTTGCGTCTGTAATATTTGTAAATTTTCGCCTGTTTTTTTTGTGCTTGTAGTCTCGTAAAAATTATTCACGATGCTTACCAAAACCTCATTAAAACGTTTTGCGAATACAGGGTCCTTGTCCGCCACGGTCACCTTGAGTATCATGAGTTTTCTGTCAGGCTTGCCCACGCTCAATTGATTTTCTTTAAAATCTTTAATCACCTCCATTAAAAGGCTGTCATGTTTGATGCCCATTGCACCCTCGGTAATTTCAAATGATAAATCTTTGAGTTCGTCCTTTTTATTCCATTTCTTTAATATTTTTTTTTCCCTGGCGTATCGAGTAATGAGTCGTTCTTGATGGCGATCATCCGTATAAGACAAAAATGCTTTTTTCAGCATGTTATAGGACAAATACAACTCCACAATATGATCGGTATCAAATAACTGACTATCATCTGAAATGCTATTGAGGTTGACCCCAACGATCGAGGCAAGCGAGCCGATTTGACCCATGCCACCCCCCCCACCCCCTGCGTCGACAATGAATGTGGTTTCAGCGGTATAGATGGGATCGGTTAACAAGTGGTAGGAAATTCTGAGTCCGGTAATGAGCACCGATCCAATGGCAATAACCCTCCAGTGATGCCTTAAATGAGTTCCTAATCGCGCAAACTTAGCTATTACATCTCTGAACGAGATTCGGTCTTCTGTGATGTATTTGTTTGGCTCGTTCAATTTATGGTTTATTTAGTAAGGTGATGGCGACCAATGTCAAAGACGTAATAAGCGAAGAAGTGATGGCAATGAGATCCCCCGTATTAACGCCGATTTTTACGGGCTTTTCCGGCACAATCACCTCTGCGCCAGGGGCTACCTTGGGATAAGACTTAAAAAAAAGAAAACTGCTCGTTCTGGCTGCATTTCCATTGGCGTACACAACATAGGTATGTTTTTTCTTTGCCCGGTTACTGAAGCCCCCTGCCTGACCAATGTAATGCTTCACTGATTTACTGGCTTCGTACTGCAAGGTATTTGGGTACAATATTTTGCCCATCACCCTGATGGTGCTGAGTTTTTTTGGAATACTAATAATGTCACCGTCTTCCAGGATCAAATCTTCTGGGGAACCTTTCTGGGCCATTAATTTTTTTAAGTCTAAGGCAATTGATTCAGCTTCTTTGTTGTTCAAATTGGTTTGAATTCCACTATTGGCAAGTTCTTGGATTCGATTCTTTTTGGCCAGTGCCGTGAAGTTTTCCGCGCTCTCTGAGTTTTGTTTATTGGAGTATGTCATTTCTTCATTTATTTTTGAAATCAAGAGCAAATCGGATTCGCTGTACATGGCAGTGTCTAGACCATTCAAGAAGTTTGTCAAGTTGAGTCTCCTTTGATATTGCTCCTGGTTGCTTACATGAAATTCGGTTTTGCGGATCAAAGTGGCTCCTTCTGGATAGGCAAACTCATTGAGGCCACCAGCTTTACTGATGATGTCTGAGATTCGCTGATTTGTAGATTCAATCGGATAAGTACCAGGTAAATTAATTTGACCCACTATCTGCACGGTTTTCTCTTCGTAGTAGTTTGGATTTCTTCTTACGATGACATGGTCAAAGGGACGAAGTTGGTATTCACCTGCGGAGAGCCCTAGATCCTCATTAATAGATAACTGCAAAGATTCGATTTGAGCATTGGCTGACTGTTGAGCGGGTCGCCTAGAAATAAATAGGGTTCCGCCTTTGGCAGCTCGTTTGAATCCATTTGCTTGAAAGAGGAGGTCTTCAATGGACAAGTTTTCCGCATATCGATAGACGCCAGGGCTATTTACCTCTCCGGATAAGCGTATAAATTGTTCTTCTTCGAGGTCATAAATGGAGCTAATTTGAATAACATCTTCTTTTTTGAGTGAAATATCTGGTTGAGCCCCTTGGATGATTTTGGATAAGTCTGCGGAAATGGTTTCAATACTAAAATCGTCTCGCATGCGCGTAATTAATACCCTACCAGTAAACGCATCACCGGTAATGCCATCAGCAACTTGAATGAGATTCATAAGGGTCATTTGATCGGTAAGAGCGTAATTGCCGGGACGATTAACCGAGCCCTTGATCATTACCCTATTTTCAAAGGTGCCTTGAATTTCTCCAACGAGGTATTGATCACCATCTTTAATTTCAAAAATTGAAAACTGGGAATCATAGATGTTGGAAATTTGTTTTTTTTCAGTACTATTTCGAACCAAGTTGATCTTTTTTTGATAAGCATCTGAAGTAAATCCTCCCGTGTATTTCAATAAACTTTCAAAAGTTTCACCATCCAACATTTGATAATATCCGGGTCGCTTGATTGCCCCTTCAATATTTATTCTATTGGCGTAGGGTCCGACAATGATGACGTCATCATGTTGGAGTCTTATATTGGAATTCGTTTTTCCAAAGACCAAAAACTGATAAATATCTACCACAGTGACCTCTTTCCCATTTCTATAAACCTTGATGTCGCGAAGGGTCCCCATCAGCGTTGGCCCACCGGCGGCATACAACCCATTAAATACTGTTGATAATGCGTTGACTGTGTAGGTCCCAGGAACGTTTACTTCTCCTACAATATTGACACTTATGTTACGCACTATCCCGACAGATACTTGTAGAAAGGTCGTGGCTTTTGCCCCCGTTAATTCTGGATATACGGAGGTCAAACGGGTTTTGATTCTTTTTTCTGCCTCAGCCAGGGTGAGGCCATTGAGGTACATCGGACCTACATTGCTCAAAAACAATTGTCCATTGGGCTGAATCAATTCGGTATAGTTCCACTCTGAGGCGCCAAAAATATCAATGACAATTTCATCGCCAACACCTAGTATGTAGTCTGGGGGTGGGGGAAAATCAAGATTGGTCTCAAAACTTAATTCACGAGTTTCGTTGTTAAATACACTGTATCCAAAATTTTGATTGATAGGTAAATTTTCTAATTCAAGGGATTCTTTTTCCCCCTCTAGCGCT
>TARA_B110000503_G_scaffold95399_1_pt1 | contig 30974 bp, 31 predicted proteins | sample TARA_B110000503 | Tara Oceans TARA_B110000503 (sample SAMEA4397472) | marine metagenome | biome: Polar Biome; feature: [SRF] surface water layer (ENVO:00010504); material: water (ENVO:00002006), including particulate matter (ENVO:01000060) such as... | depth 5 m | reverse complement strand
AAAAAAAGTTATGATAAGTTGTAAAAATTAACTAAATTAAAAATTTAATCTTCAATTTCAAAAACTTGATTAAAGATTTGTTGAACTTTATCGCCTGAATCAATTGTTTCAAGTGGATCTTTTCTTAATCTATGACGTAAACATAAAGTTATAATTGTTTTGATATCTTCAATTTCAACGACATTCCGATTATGGTATGCTGCATATGCTTTTGCAGCACGATTAGTTACAATATCTCCACGTAAACCATCAACATCGAGTAAACTACAGATTTCGGAAATTTTTACGCGTAAATCATGCGCAATCTCAATTGTTGATAAACGTTCTTGAGCATCTTCAATTCTTTTTGTTATAGCCTCTTGTTGATCTTTATACTTATCAAGCCAATTTTGAGGATTTAAATCAAATGATGTGCGTTCTTCAACAATTTGAACTCTTAAAGTAGGATCTTTTACTGTTCTAATTTCAGCATGCATACCAAAACGATCTAATAATTGCGGACGTAATTCACCTTCTTCAGGATTACCAGACCCAATTAATATAAAACGTGCTGGATGACGAATTGAAATACCTTCACGCTCAACAGTATTCCATCCAGATGCAGCAGAGTCAAGTAAGATATCAACTAAATGATCATCAAGTAAATTTACCTCATCAACATATAAAATCCCCCGATTTGCTTTTGCTAACAAGCCCGGTTCAAATGCTTTTACCCCTTCTGTTAATGCTTTTTCAATATCAATTGTTCCACAAACACGATCTTCAGTTGCACCTAACGGTAAATCAATCATTGGTATTTTAATACCGTCTATTTCTAAAAGTTCTGAATTGCGATAACGTGCTAAAACTTCCGCACTCATTAATTCTAAATCACTTGGATGAGAATTAAATGGATCATCTTTGACAATGTCAATTTTAGGAAGTAAATCAGCAATCGCCCGAATTGTTGTTGACTTACCCGTACCACGATCACCCATAATCATAACTCCACCAATTTTTGGATCAATAACGTTCAGTTGAAGTGCTAATTTCATTTCTTCTTGACCAATAATTGCGCTAAATGGAAAAATTGGTAAATTTGTTTTTTTATTCATATATTTAAAAATTAAAAAAGAGCATATCAAGTTATACTTTCAATAAATATTAAACTAACATCTTAAATGCTAAAATAATATGATGCACGTTTTAAAAAATTCAAAAATAATAATGAGTATTTATTTACGTTACCTATAATTTAACATTTAAAATGCAGTTATATTAATTATTCAAAGCTGTACCTAAGCGAACTGCTAATAAAAAGGTCATAAAAGCAATTACTAATGCTATTAAAATTTGTGAATCAGTAACCATAGGGATTAATTTATCGAGTTATAAAATTAGGAATATCGTATTTACAAAGATATATTAGACTTTGTAGAGCATAACTAAGCAAAATTTTACTAATTACCCTAAATCTTTGCGGTTTGGATTACGTGAAGGATCACTTGAAAGAAAACCAAAAATAAAAAGTGAAACAAAGAACACGACTGTTGTATAAACTAAAATTTTTAATGTTAACATAAGTTCAATTTGATAAAATAAAAACTTTTATTATTAATAGCCGAAAATCATTTTAATTTAGGATGAAACCAAAATAGAATTTGAGATCTTGGCATAAATCAGTAGTAGTCTGATATATCAACATTATAGCATTAAATTTAAACTTTGGATTAAAATGTTAAATCTTTACGTTTTATCATTTTATTTTGATCATAATTTAAATCACGTAATTTTGTTAACATATTTTCAAAATAATCTTCTAAGTATGATTCTAAAGTTATAAATTTAAATTTATCAAAATTTAAAAGTGGATTCTGCATAAATGTATGAGTACTACTATTTATGCTTTCCAATACACTAAGTTTTTGAATTGATAATAATTGACTAAAAGCTAAACGATCATGAATATCCCAAGTCCATTTTGAAAAGGACATTAAGTTTTTAATAACTCCTAATAAAATTAAAGGTGTAAAACTAAGTTTTGCAGATTGTCCGGATAAATCTTCACATAACTTAATAATTTCATTTGAATTCCAAACTCGGCCTAATTCTAAATTAACTCTATTAGAATTATCAAAATTTAATTTAGACCAATGTATTAATGTTTTTGTACAAATTTGCGCAATATCACGTGTATCGATATAAGAAATTGAAGAAGAATCGTGAGTAGTTGAAATAGTTTGTTGCTCTAAAATTGGAATCGCATATTGACTAATAATACCCTGATAAAAACCTGATATTTGAAAAATTTGGTATGGTAAATTTGAAGAAATAAGAATTTTTTCAATCTTACATTTTAGACGCATTAAAGGAATTGATTGATATTTTTCATTATTTGTTATTGAAAAAAAAAGAAAATTTTTGATTTTTGCAACTTTTGACGCTTTAATTAAGGCAATTTTACCAATTAAATCGATTTGCTGAAGTGTTGCAATTTCTTCTTCAGGTCTTAAAGTGGAAACGTCAATAACAATAGACATTCCTTTTAAAGTATTCGGTATTGTTTCAGGTAAACTTAAATCCCCATAAACTAATTCTGCTCCCCATTCACGTAAAAAATTTGCTTTACGAATATTCCTCACCAAACAACGCACGGAATAACCTGCTTTTATAAGCTCGTGCACAATTTGACGACCTAATGTACCTGTTGATCCAACAACTAATATTGTCATAAAATATTTGTTAATAATTTTTAACCCTAACTTTATTATTTTACTATTATATATATTATTTATATATCGAAATATGTAATATAGTTGAGATATTTTTTTTAATTAGGTAGGAAGGGATTTGAACCCTCATAATTTTCATTGTTACATTTTGAGTGTAATGCGTTTACCAATTTCGCCACCTACCTGACTCATTATAATTTGTTATTTTGAGGATAAATTTGTAATTAATGAACGAATAACATTTTTATCTAATTTTAATTTTGTCTCATAAATCGGTAAAATTTGAGGAGATGAATTAAAATACATTTCAACAAAATATCCAATTTTAACATTTTTTGTTGGGTAAGCAAAATCGCGACGTCCACGTGAAACTAAAGTAATTTCAGACGCCCCTAATTTTTTTAATTGTTGGGCATAACCAAAAGCAATAATTTTTAATTCTGCTTCAGTACAATTTGGTGATAAAATCACCATAGATTCATAATTATTAGTTGGATTAAAAAGTTTCATTAAATTTTAAAATAAGTAACTACATATATACACATATTATAGCAGAATTAAATTCTTATTGTAAATGATTTATTTTAAATTATAATGATTTATAATACTTTAGTATTTTGTCTAACTATGAAAATGTACATCATATAAAACTTTTATGAGTAAAGTTTACGATTGGTTTGAAGAACGTCTTGAGATTCAAGCAATTGCCGATGATATCACAAGTAAATATGTGCCACCACACGTTAATATCTTTTATTGTTTTGGTGGTATTGTTCTAACTTGTTTTTTAGTTCAAGTAGCAACCGGATTTGCTATGACATTTTATTACCGACCAACAGTAACCGAAGCATTTGCTTCAGTAGAATATATTATGACTCAAGTAAATTTTGGATGGTTAATACGTTCAATTCACCGTTGGTCTGCCAGTATGATGGTAATGATGATGATATTACATGTATTTCGTGTATATTTAACAGGTGGATTTAAAAAACCACGTGAATTAACTTGGATGACAGGTGTTATTTTAGCTGTCGTAACGGTATCATTTGGTGTTACTGGTTACTCTTTACCTTGGGATCAAGTAGGATATTGGGCATGTAAAATTGTAACTGGTGTACCCGAAGCAATTCCCGTAATTGGTACCCCATTATTATATTTATTACGAGGCGGTGTAAGTGTTGGGCAAGGAACTTTAACACGGTTCTATAGTGCGCATACTTTCTTATTACCTGTTGTAGCTGCAGCACTAATGTTGGCACATTTCTTAATGATTCGTAAACAAGGAATCTCAGGTCCTTTATAATATTAACAATATTTACTCAAAACAAAAATATAAAATTATGAGTGTTATTAAAAAACCAGATTTAACTGATCCAAAATTACGTGCTAAATTAGCCAAAGGAATGGGCCATAATTATTATGGCGAACCCGCATGGCCAAATGATTTACTTTATATATTTCCTGTAGTAATTCTAGGTACATTTGCTATTTTAATTGGGTTAGGTGTATTAGAACCTTCTGCACTTGGCGAGAAAGCGGACCCATTTGCCACACCATTAGAAATTTTACCAGAATGGTATTTTTTCCCAACATTTAATTTATTACGTGTATTACCAAATAAATTATTAGGTGTTTTAGCAATGGCAGCCGTACCAGCGGGACTATTAACTGTTCCATTTATTGAAAATGTGAATAAATTTCAAAACCCATTTCGACGTCCAGTTGCAATGGCTGTATTTTTATTTGGAACCGTATTTGCTATTTGGTTTGGGATTGGTGCTTGCCTACCGATTAACCAAGCCGTTACCCTTGGTTTATTTTAACTAAACAATTAATTGTATTTATAGTCAATAATTTTTATATTCAAATTATGTTTTAAATGATATTTAATTTATAACTAACACGACTAAATTTTATTTTTGATTTAATCTAAATCAATACAAATAGAATTCTAGATAATATAAAAATAAAATAATACCTACTATTCTAAAATAGTAGGTATTACAAAATAATTCTTAAAAATTCATTTCAGCTGCTTGTACCTTTTCAAATTGCTTTTTTTTAATTACTAAAAAAATTTGTGTTAACGTAATAAAAAAGCATAAAGTAATATAACCATATATACGCGCCGGACTTTGTAAAACAATTTCTGTTTCTGTTTGTCCGAACCCACCTACATTTGGATCTTTTGTTAAAGGTTGATCTACACTAATTAATTTACCGGAAGTAACTACTAATTCTAAACCTTTTGGTATAATTTGATTTACTGTATTACCAGTTGTCCCAGTAATTGTAATAGCATAACCACCAGTATCTTTAGCAATAATATTTGTTACTTGACCACTTATTGTGGCTAAAATAATATTATTATTTGTTTTTTCACCTGTTGGATTAACTTGACCACGACCACGATTTGCACCCACATAAATCGGATATTTTATAAAATTAACATCTTTATTCGTTGCCGGATCAGGTGAAAGAACTGGAAAGATAATTTCTTGATGTTTATCACCAGCAATAGGTCCAACAACTAAAATATTTTCTGATTTTGAGCTATAAGGTGAAATATAAACACCTTTATTTTTTTCTTTAATTTCTTTACTTAGTTGATTTACTGGTGCTAATTTAAAACCATCAGGTAAAAGAACAACAGCACCCACGTTTAAACCACCACGTGCACCACTTGCTAAAACCTGCTTACTATTTAAATCATACGGAATTTTGACAACAGCTTCAAAAATAGAATTGGGTAAAACCGATTGGGGGGCCTCAATTTCAACGGGTTTTTGAGCTAAATGACAATTTGCGCATGCAATACGCCCATTCGCTTCACGAGGATTTTCATAAGCTTGTTGAGCATAAATAGGAAAAGCAAAAACTGGTTGACTTATTAAAATAAAACTAGTCAACAGTGAAGCGAAACTTAATGATTTTAGATTAATTTTGCAATGAAAAATTTTCATTTCGAATTTTTCAAGTTATTTTATAAAATTCAAAAAATATATCTGTATAAATAAATATGATCTTTATTTTTCACTAACGTTTTAATAAAATTAATGTTCCCGCACCTAAAAAATAAAGAATTATAATAGCACCTGATAATAAAATTTGTGTAATTGGGTCAGTTGAAGGCGTTAAAACCGCACCTATAATAACAGCAATTAAAACAATATATTTCCATAATTTTACCATTGTATTACCAGAAACAAGTCCTAAAATACCTAAAATTATTTGAAAAATGGGAATTTGAAACGCAAGCCCCGTTGTAGTAAATAAAACAAGAATAAAATCACAATATTGACTAAATGACCATAAAGGTTCAATAACATCTATACTATAACTAATAAAAAATTGTAATGCCGCTGGAATTAGACATACATAGGAAAATCCTAAACTAAGAAAAAATAAACACCCTGATGCGATTAATAAAGGAAGTAACAATTTTTTTTCACTCGATGTTAAACCAGGTAAAACAAAAAATGTTACCTGACTTAAAAAACAAGGACTAGTCACAATTATTCCTGTATAAAATGCAATTTTTACAGTCTCAAGAAAATATTCACCTGGTGATAATTGAAAAAATCTAACATTTGTTACGGGAATTTCTAATAATTTAACAATTGGTTTTATTTCCAGAAATGCAAATATTGAACATACTAATAACAATATAAAAGTATGTAAACTTCGTTGTCTTAATTCCTCAACATGTTCCGTAAATGGAAAATCAAGATTAATCTTTTTAGTATAAGCAGAATTTAATGTAGAAATAAAAGAAAACTGATTTTTAGTGAGTAAATTTTGACCTAACATTTAAATTTTTTATTAAATATATAGTGATAACCTATCTTTAATTTAAAAAATTCCTTTAACATTTATATATGCTAAAGGAATTTTTTAAATTAAAGATAAGTAATTGCTTGAGCACGTGCAGCAACTCGTTTTAAATTTTGAGACGCTTCAATTTTTTCTTTATCAGTTTGAGCATTCTCTAACTGCATAGCAGCTTTTTCTAACGCAGATTTTGCAGTAATTAAATCACCATCAATTACCTCTTCAACACCATTCACAAGAACTGTAATTTCATCATCTAAGACTTCTGCAAATCCACCTAAAACAATAATAGGTTTCCAATTTTCACCTACTTTTACACGTAATGTACCAATTTCAAGAGAAGTCATAAGTGGTATATGACTTGTTAAAATTCCTAATTGTCCCGTTGTACTCGGTAAAACTACTTCATCCCCAGATGTATTCCAAACAATTCTGTCAGGAGTAATAACACGAATTTTTAAACTCATTTTGCTCTTAAATTTATTTATGCTTGTAGACCTTTTGCTTTTTCAATCGCTTCATTAATATCGCCAACTAAATAAAATGATTGTTCAGGTAAATCATCCAACTCACCATCTAAAATCATATTAAATCCTTTCATTGAATCTTCTAAAGAAACATATTTTCCAGGTGAACCTGTAAATACTTCTGCTACAAAGAAAGGTTGCGATAAGAAACGCTCTACTTTACGTGCACGCGCGACTACTAATCGATCTTCTTCAGATAATTCATCAATACCTAAAATCGCAATAATATCTTGTAATTCTTTATAACGTTGAAGCGTTTCTTTAATTCGTTGCGCAACACCGTAATGAACACTACCCACAATACCTGGTTGAAGCATTGTTGACGTCGAATCTAATGGATCTACAGCAGGATAAATACCTTTAGAAGCTAAACCACGTGATAACACAGTTGTTGCATCTAAATGTGCAAACGTTGTTGCTGGTGCGGGATCAGTTAAATCATCTGCAGGAACATATACTGCTTGAATTGAAGTAATAGAACCTAAGGTTGTCGAAGTAATACGTTCTTGTAAACCACCCATCTCTGTAGCAAGTGTAGGTTGGTAACCAACAGCTGACGGCATACGCCCTAAAAGAGCTGATACTTCCGAACCCGCTTGTACAAAACGAAATATATTATCAATAAATAATAATACATCTTGTTTATTAACATCACGAAAATATTCTGCCATCGTTAGAGCCGATAAACCAACACGCATTCGTGCTCCAGGTGGTTCATTCATTTGACCATAAACTAAAGCTACCTTAGATTCGGTTAAATTATTTTCATTAATTACGCCAGATTCTTTCATTTCCATATATAAATCATTACCCTCACGAGTACGTTCACCTACACCACCAAATACTGAAACACCACCATGTGCTTTAGCAATATTATTATTAAACTAGATGGGTCATTTATGACCAACACCCGTCTTCAGATCCGGACATGAAAGTTTCCCTTCATCCGGCTCCCGGCTAAAATCCTTATTAAGAAGCAAATTTTTGATTGACTTGACTAAAGTCAAAATCATAATCTAGGAATACTATCAAATGTTTTGGACGTCATAATATATCATGTAAATTTGAGAATTTATCAAGTAACATTTTTAATTGCGGAAGAACGCGCATCAATAACCTATAAAAGTAAAAAATACAGCATATCACAGCGAACCTTCGATTACGATTAAATGTAATAAAATTATCAATTTTATCTAGACAAATATTAACCATAAGTATTTAATTACCTTAATTTTTAAAATAATGTTGTTTCTAATTGTGCCGAAATAACCCAACTCATTTTCGGAAGATAATTTTCTTTTATCTTACCATGTAATGTTTTCGAAGTTTTCCCTACTAAGATCCAATTATTTTGATACTTCTTTCCTTGGAAAGAATAAGTATTTCCACTTGGAAAATACTTTTCCTTTAATCTTTTACTCGAAGAGAATCCTTTTGATTTTCTACGGAATACCCATGCTCGAATCTGCCCGAATATTTGATAATCAAGATTTAAAAATGTTGTTTGACATTCAGAATATCGAAAGTAGTTTGCCCAACCTAAAATTCGACCAGAAAGTTGGACAATCAATGAATAGCTGGAAGCTGATTTATTAGATTGAATGATACTTCGCGTGCTGCTGATAATTTGAACTTTACTTTTTTTCGATGGAGTTATTTTAACGTTATATTTTCCACTTTGCGCTGACTTGATTGAAATTATTTCAAAACCTAAGAACTCAAACCCTACTGTTGAATTTACTATATTTGTTTTTACCTTAAACAAGGATAACCCCACCTCTTTTCTTAGCCATTTATTTACTTTCTTTTCAATTTCTACAATATCAGAAACCGACGAAGCTAAAAATATAAAATTATCTGCATAACGAGAAAACATAATAGAATTCCGTCGATCTCTTTTTTCTTTTGAGATAGGGTAACAAGCTTGTAAGTACATTGATTTCTTATACCAATCTTTGATATAATTTTCTAACCCATGCAGTAATATATTGGCTAATAACGGAGAAATAATTTCTTCTTGAAGCGTATCTTCTAAACATTTATTGATCTCATCAGGTTTGTTCTGATAACCTACCATAATATCTGCTTGTAACCATGATTTTATTTGAGCTTCCATCTGCTCAAATGTCTTAAGTTTTCGAAGTATTTTAGTATTATCAAGTTCATCGAAACACTTACTAAGATCAGCCTCTAAGACGAATCGAGATTTACCTCGCAAAGAAAGGAAAATAGCAGCAATGGCATCATGACTAGAACGTCCTGGCCTAAAACCATAGGAATTAGATTCAAATTTAGCTTCCCATTCTGGCTCTAAGGCAATTTTTGCCAACATTTGTTTTGCTCTATCTTCGATTGTTATCATATCTAAAGGAGGCATTGCAATCTTTTTAGTTCCGAATCTTGATATATAGACTCGTCGAATAAGTTTAGCTTTTCCATCCAAATTTAATTTGGATATTAATTTAATCTTCTTTTCATGTGAAAAAACTTTCACACCATCAACACCTACCTTATTACGTCCTCTATTTTCTGTAGTAACTCGTTTGACTGCTAAAAGCTTAGCATCTAAACTTCGGATAATTCTACGTTGAATAGCATGAACTATTAGACGATTTCCTTCCTTACTTGCTTTATAAACTCTTCGTTGTTGTCTAGAAATTCTTTTCTGAACTAAAGTTCAGTCAATGTCTTTCCACGCTAATTTGCTCATTTGACTTGATTTGTTTATGATTATAGCCCCCTTGAACGTTAGCATATCATTTCAACTACTATGTGCCGAAATGCATTTGCTTCTTTCAAGAGTCTTTCACTTAACAGTCATAAAGACTACCATCCTACCATTCCTAGAAGCTATCCAGTGCAGGAAACTATTAAGCTTTCCTCTGTTCCTTTAATTTATATAAGCAGTTTAGATGTGTACAATATACCTATGCCTATTAATTCTAAGCGCAAAATGTTAATTACCACTTTACGTTCAGGCAATTGCATAATTCTTCTCAAATCTTGTAAACAAGAAAAGTTATGGTTTGAAGATAGATACTTAAATACATTGAGGTAAATATATTTACCCCTCTTAGCGTCATCATACTGCATTTCAAATACCTTTGCTAAACTTCCTCATTGGCGAGATGAGTAATCAAAGTATTCAAACTGGGTGCTTAGCCACTCGTACGAATTTTCATCGTCATAAATCAAAAGTTCATACTACTTATAAAATTTAGTTATTCATTTATTCGATTATTTGGCGAAGTCCATCGTAGCCGCATAAATCTACTCCACAGCTGATTGTAACCTTTGGCTACTAAAACCCCACATTTAAGTGAATATTTAACGTAAAGTGGAAATTTTAAATATTGAATCTATTGAAGTATACCATCATAAATTTTTGCATATTTAATGTCGAAATAGTATAGAGTACTTACACTGATTAATTCACTAATACTAAAAATCTATTTTACTACTACTTTCTAGAACTTAATATAAACTCACACCAATGAAGTAAATATTGCTTAGATATTTATTCATTATTTATATTTCTAAATTTATCTAAATTAATTCAAAATATTTTATAAAGATTAAAACCTAACATCGCCTAATTTTAAATTTTTTAAACAAAAAGCTTCATTTTATTTTTATATGTGAAAATTTCTCCTTTTCCTTTTAAGCAAAGGCTAAAGATTGATTCCAAACAGGTCGCACAATTAATTCCATAATTAATACCGTTTTACCTACACCAGCACCCCCGAATAGACCAATTTTACCACCACGACGGTAAGGTGCTAATAAATCAACAACTTTAATACCCGTTTCAAAAATTGCTGGTTTAGTTTCTAATTCTGTAAATGCAGGTGCATCACGATGAATTGGAGAACGACTAACATCAGTAGAAATATCACTTCCATTATCAACGGGTACACCTAAAATATTAAAAATACGCCCTAATGTTGACACACCTACTGGAACAGAAATAGGTGCTCCAGTATCAACCACTTCTGTCCCACGTTTTAAACCATCCGTAGCACTCATAGATACAGCACGCACTTTATTATCACCAAGTAATTGTTGAACTTCACATACGACTGTTCTTTCTAAAGTTGTCACTACAATAGCATTATAAATTTTAGGTAGTCTTCCATTAGGAAAAACAACATCTAATACAGGTCCAATAATTTGTGTAATATAACCTGTTTTCATTTCAGCAATTATTTCTTTCATGTGGAACATAGAGATTTATTTTTACTATTTGGATAATAAATAAGGTTTCTACAAACAACTTAAAATTAGGTAAAATAGCAACATTATAAATTATAAATATAATCTCAATTTCGTCCTGTTGTTTTTAGCCAATTTTGTGCTTCAATATAATTATTTGGAGCTAAACGAATAGCCTCACGCCAATATTCACCTGCTTTATCGAACAAACTTTTTGTAATTTCTAAATTTTCCGCTTCTGATGCTTTAACACCTTGATAATGATAAATAACCCCAATATTATTCAGTGCTTGCGGTAAATTAGAATTTAACTCTAAAGCTTGGTGGTAATATTCTAATGCTTTTAAATATTTACCATTACTTGAATAAATTAAACCCACGTTATACAAGATATAACTACGATCATATGGATCCTCTTCAATTTGCAATGCCTCATAATAATTTTCTAAAGCCTCAGCATATTCACCTTCAGATTGCGCAGACATACCATCACGATAATAAGAAAACGCTTGTTTTTCTTGTTTACTAGCTGGAAAAATTTTTAAAAGAATATCCGCAACAATGGTAAAAGTTTTATCAATAAAATTATCGTTTTTTTGTATTCGACCCATTTTAATTTCATTATTTAAAGTTAAAATTTCATAACTTAATAAGTAGAATAGTCAAAAATATAATACTTAATAATCCAAATTTTATACCAAGATTTATAATAATTAATTTTTATCTTGTAAAACAAAAGGTAATAAATTTAGAATTCGCGCCTGTTTTATAGCTTTTTTTAATTCTTTTTGTTGTTTAACTGTTAAATTATTAGTTCTACGTGATAAAATTTTACCATGTTCTGTAATAAATGTTTTTAAACGATTAATATCCTTATAATTAATCCTATCATCTAATCGGATTGGAGAAACACGTCGTTTTGCTTTATATGTAACCATATTTTTCTTTTTTATTTAATTTCTTTATGAATTGTATGCATATTACAATGGGGACAAAATTTTTTTAATTCAATACGTTCTGGAGTATTTTTTCGATTTTTTTTTGTTGTATATCTCGAAACGCCAACTGAACGTTTCATTTCATTTGTACGACAGTCTGTACATTCTAGTGTTATTACTAAACGTGTGCCTTTACTTTTAGACATATAATATAATTTTTAATAAATTAATTTAATTGAAAATATTTTCCCATATTTAGCCTTGAATTCCAAGTGTTAAATGATAAATATAAAATTATTTAAAACTTGTTCTCTAAAGAACCTTATAGTAAACTTAAGATATAAAAAATTTTAAAGTAAATTATGGCAAATATAAAATCAGCAATTAAGCGAATCGATGTGACAAAACGTAATACATTTCGTAATAAACAATACTCATCTAATATTAAGACGTTTACAAAAAAATATCTTCTTTCCTTACAGCAATATACAAATATACCAAATGATTTAAATTTAAATTTAGTAAAAGATAATTTATCAAGTGTTTATAGTAAAATTGATAAAGCTACAAAGGCAAATGTACTGCATAAAAATACTGCAGCAAGAAAAAAATCGGCTTTACGAATTGCCTTTAATTCAGCAAAATCGAAATAAAATTTTTACAATAAATAAAAGTATAAAGCCTAATTTAAAATTCATTAATTTCATAGCTTTAAAATAAATTAATAAATAAACTGTTTAGTAAAATGAAGAATCTTTATGAATAAAAAGGCTTTCCTAACAACCTTACCCGATTTTGTTGAAATCCAACGTGCTAGCTTTTGTTGGTTTTTAGAAAAAGGTTTAAGTGAGGAATTAGAAAAATTTTCCTCAATTACAGATTTATATAAAAATATCGAATTAAATTTTTTTGGACAAGAATATAAAATTCGTAAACCTAAATACAACATTTTAGAATCAAAACACCGTGATATTACTTATGCCGTTAAAATTTATGTTCCGCTGTCAATTAGATTTTTAGACCTAAAAATTCAACAAACGAATGTCTTTATTGGTGAATTACCTTTAATGACTGATAGGGGAACCTTTATTATAAATGGATGTGAACGTGTTGTTATTAATCAAATTATTCGTAGTCCAGGTGTTTATTATAAAGAAGAAACTACAAAAAATAAAGAATATATTTATAGTGCAACACTAATACCTAATAAAGGCTCATGGTTAAAATTTGAAATTGATAAAAAAAAATCATTAAATGTCAGTATTGATAAAACCGATAAGATTAAGATTATTAAATTTTTTAATATTTTTAATATTCCAATGGAAGAAATTTTATCTAATTTAACATATCCAGAATTTATCAAACAAAAAATAAAAGAAGAAAAAGAAACTCAAGCTAAAAAAACATTACATGATGATAAATTAGAAATTCAAGAATTATTCGATACACGAATTTTTAATACGAAATTTTATGATATTGGTAATGTTGGTCGTTATAAACTTAATACACGCTTTAACTTAAATATTCCAAAAAATCTCACACAACTAACAATTAAAGATATTATAGCAATTATTGATACCTTAATTACTTTAGAATGTAGTGAAGGTAATTTAAAATACCAAGCCGGAAGTTTAGATGATATAGATCACTTACAAAATCGAAGAGTACGTTCCGTTGGTGAATTATTACAAACACAATTTCGTTCAGGATTAACACGCTTAGAACGAATTTTATCTGAACGTATCACAATTTGTGATCCAAATAGTATTAAGGCAACAACCCTGGTAAATCCAAAACCGATTATTTCAATAATGCGAGAATTTTTTGGCTCAAGTCAATTATCACAATTCTTAGATCAAACAAATCCATTAGCAGAATTAACCCATCGAAGACGAATAAGTGGATTAGGACCAGGTGGATTTAGCCGAGAGCATGTTAGTTTTGCTGTACGTGATATTCACCCAAGTCATTATGGAAGAATATGTCCAATTGAAACACCTGAAGGACAAAATGCAGGTTTAATTTCTTCACTTTCAGTGTACGCGCGTCTTAATTCATTTGGTTTTATTGAAACACCATTTTTTCGTGTAAAAAATGGTGTTATCTTACAAAATCAACCAGCAATTTATCTTACAGCAAATGAAGAAGATCAATTAAAAATTGCCCCTGCCGATACATTAAGTACAATAGATGGAAAAATTATACAAACACAAATAACTATTAGATATAAACAAGAATTTATTATTATTCCAACAACCGACGTTGAATTAATAGCCGTATCACCAGTTCAAATTATATCTTCGGCAACTGCTCTTATTCCATTTTTAGAACATAATGACGCCAATCGAGCACTAATGGGCTCAAATATGCAACGCCAAGCCGTTCCACTTTTATACCCAACAAAAGCGATAATTGGAACAGGATTAGAAAATCAATTAGCCGCAGATGCAGGAATGGTTGTTATTAGTTATACGAATGGATATGTTTGTAATGTTTCAAATACGTCTATTACAATTAAAGATAAATTTGGGAAAAAAACCATTTATAATTTACAAAAATATATTCGTTCAAACCAAGATACGTGTATCAATCAACGACCAATTGTTTGGGATGGCGAATATGTACAATCTGGACAAATTATTGCAGATGGACCTGGAACCGAAGGTGGAGAAATTGCTTTAGGTCAAAATATTTTAGTGGCCTACATGCCATGGGAAGGTTACAATTATGAAGATGCGTTATTAATAAACGAAAGATTAGTCTATGCAGATTTATTTACGTCAATACATATTGAAAAATATGATTTAGAAGTAAGAGAAACAAAAATAGGAATTGAAGAATTAACAAATGATTTACCAAATGTTAATGAACAAGCAACAAAATATTTAGATGAAAATGGAATTATATGTAAGGGTACTTTTGTTCGTTCAGGTGATATCTTAGTTGGTAAAGTAACCCCAAGCGAAGAAGTAGATGAAATTCCAGAAGGAAGACTTCTTCGTGCCATTTTTGGTGAAAAAATTCCATCAGTAATTGATAATTCTTTACGTGTACCAAATGGAAGCTATGGAAGAGTGCTAGACATAAGAATTTTTTCTAGAGAAAATGGTGATGAATTACCAATATCGACCGATTCGATTGTTCGTGTATTTTTAGCCCAAATAAGAAAAATACAAATTGGTGATAAAATGGCGGGACGACATGGAAATAAAGGAATTATTTCACGTATCTTAGCACGTGAAGATATGCCTTATCTTCCAAATGGCGAACCTATTGATTTAATCTTAAACCCTTTAGGTGTTCCCTCACGTATGAATGTCGGTCAATTATTTGAAGGTCTTTTTGGATTTGCAGGTGATAATTTAGATAAACGATTTAAAATCATTCCATTTGATGAAATGTATGGCGTTGAAGCATCACGTATTTTAGTTAATAATGCACTCCAAAAAGCTAAACAGTATACAAAAAAATCTTGGGTTTATAATGAATATACACCTGGTAAAATAAGCTTAAAAGATGGTAGAACCGGTGAATATTTTGATAATCCAGTAACCGTATGTAAAAGTTATATTTTAAAACTTATTCATTTAGTTGATGATAAAATTCATGCACGTTCCACAGGACCTTACTCTTTGGTTACTCAACAACCCTTAGGTGGTCGATCACAACAAGGCGGTCAAAGATTTGGTGAAATGGAAGTGTGGGCATTAGAAGCTTTTGGTGCAGCATATACATTACAAGAAATTTTAACTTTAAAATCTGATGATATGCATGGTCGAAATGAAGCTTTAAGTGCTATTATAAAAGGCGAACAAATTCCACAACCAGGTATACCAGAATCATTTAAAGTTCTTATTTTAGAACTACGATCTTTGGGATTAGATATAAGTATGTATAAAATCGAAAAAGAAATTAAGGGTCAAATAAATAATTTCGAAATCGATATTATGGAAAAATCTAATTTACCAAAATTTATACCAACTTATCAGTCAATGGAGATTATTTAATTATGACCAATATAAAAAATAATTTTGATTATATTAAAATTAATTTAGCTTCACCAAAACGTATACGACAATGGGGACAACGTATTTTACCTAATGGTAAAATAATAGGTGAAGTTATTAAGCCAGAAACAATTAATTACCGTACCTTTAAACCAGAAATGGGAGGATTATTTTGTGAAAAAATTTTTGGACCCGTCAAAAATTGGGAATGTTATTGTGGAAAATATAGACGTGTTCAACCTAATGAACTTCTTATTTGTGAGCGTTGTGGAGTTGAAATAACAGAATCACGGGTTAGACGTCATAGAATGGGATATATTGAACTAAACACTCCTGTAACACACGTTTGGTATTTAAAAGGTGTACCAAGCTACTTAAGTCTTCTATTACGACGAAAATTAAAAACCTTAGAAGAAATTATCTATTTTAATAAATATTTAGTTTTAAATGCGGAAAATTTTACAGATGTTGCTAATAATATTCAAAATAATACAAATTTTGAAAATTTCTTATCAACATTTTCAAATAATGAAATTTCAAATATTTCATATCAAACTACCAAAGAAACTCAAGCCAAAATTGGCGCAGAAGCAATTCAATATTTATTAAAAAATATTGATTTAAAAAACGAAAAAATAAAAAATCGCTTAGCTTTAAGTTTATCTGATTCAGGCCATAAATTTTTAATTGAACCAAGTGATACAAAAAATAACGAACCACGAGAAAAACTTATTCGTCGAATTCGTTTAATTGAAAATTTTATTGCAACAGGATCAAAACCATGTTGGATGGTATTAGAAGTAATACCTGTTATTCCACCTGGTCTTAGACCTATGGTTCAATTAGGTAATGGACGATTTGCAACCTCCGATTTAAATGAATTATACCGACGTGTAATTACCAGAAATAATCGTTTATCACGCTTACTAAAAATTTATGCACCTTTCATTATTATACATAATGAAAAACGTATGTTACAAGAATCAATCGATTCCTTAATTGATAATGGAAAACGTGGGAGAAAAGCTGTAGGTTCCAATAATAGAGCCTTAAAATCTTTATCCGATATTATCGAAGGCAAACATGGTCGTTTTCGACAAAATTTATTAGGTAAACGAGTGGATTATTCTGGACGTTCCGTAATTATTGTAGGACCTTCCTTAAATCTTAATCAATGTGGATTACCACATGAAATTGCATTAGAACTCTTCCAACCGTTTATTATTCACGAATTAATAATAAATAGAATAGCAAGTAATATAAAATTAGCCAAAAAATTAATTCAAAATGGGGAAATAATTATTTGGAGAATTTTAGAAAATGTTTTAAAAGGACATCCAGTTTTATTAAACCGTGCTCCAACATTACACCGATTAGGAATACAAGCCTTTGAACCCATCTTAGTTGCTGGTCGAGCAATCCAATTACACCCATTAGTGTGTAGTGCGTTTAATGCTGATTTTGATGGCGATCAAATGGCAGTACATGTTCCATTATCGAATGAAGCTCAAAATGAAGCCAAAAATTTAATGTTAGCACCAAATAATTTTTTATCCCCAGCGACAGGTGAGCCTATAATTTTACCAAGTCAAGATATGATCTTAGGTTGTTATTATTTAACTGTTGATAATCCAACAGCATTAAAAGTAGCGAATCAATATTTTACAAATGAATTCGAAGTATTTTTAGCATATGAACAAAAAAAAATTAATTTACATACACCTATCTGGCTCAATACAAAAGAAATTGAATCGAATAGCGCAAAAAGTTCATTTGAAAAACAAACAACCAATTTTAAAAATACGAACTATATTCGTACAACACCAGGACGAATTATTATAAATCAAACAATTCAAAAAAATTTATATTCATAAGTTTTAAAAACTAACAAATATCATATGGTTAAAAAAATTAAATTTAAAAATCAAATTTTTAGTAAAAAAGAATTAAAAAATGTGATTTATGATGCTTTTACAAATTACGGCATAAAACAAGCATCAGCATTAGCAGATGACATGAAAGAACTTGGTTTTCATTATTCAACAAAAGCTGGAATTTCTATTAGTATTGAAGATTTAAAAGTTCCACCAACAAAAAAAAATCTTTTATTCGATTCTAAAAAAGAAATTTTAAATTCTGATTTAGCTTATGCACGTGGTGAAATAACATCAGTCGAACGATTCCAAAAAGTTATTGATACATGGAATAAAACAAGCGAAACATTAAAAAATAATTTAGTAGATTATTTTCGCCAAACAGATCCTTTAAATTCAATTTATTTAATGGCTTTCTCAGGTGCACGAGGAAATTTATCTCAAGTAAGACAATTAGTAGGAATGCGAGGCTTAATGGCAGACCCAAATGGACAAATTATTGATATTCCAATTATTCATAATTTTCGTGAAGGGTTAACTATTACAGATTATATTATGTCCGCCTATGGCGCACGAAAAGGAGTCGTAGATACGGCACTTCGAACAGCCGATTCAGGATATTTAACTCGCCGTCTAATTGATGTTTCTCAAGAAGTTATTATTCGTGAAATTAATTGTTCAACAAAAAGAACAATAAAAATATATAAACGAAAAAATAAAAATCAATTTATTGAAAAAATTATCGGAAGAACAATTGCAGAAACAATTTATGAGAATGAAAATGATAATTTTTCTAAAATTTTAATTGCAAAAAATCAAGAAATAACTTTAAATTTGGCTAATCGTATTTTTGACACTCAGATTAAATGTTTACAATTTTATTCCCCATTAACATGTGAATCAACACGTTCAATTTGTCAAAAATGTTACGGCTGGGATTTATCTTATGGTAAATTAGTTAATTTAGGTGAAGCAATCGGAATTATTGCCGCACAATCAATTGGTGAGCCGGGAACACAATTAACAATGCGAACCTTTCACACTGGAGGAATTTTTACGGCTGACCCAAACTTACAAATTCGGGCAAAAAAAACTGGTCTTTTTACATTTGACACAAACACTCAAAAACGCATACACCGAACAATGTATGGAACTCAAATTATAATACCCGAACGTGAACTAAAATGTAAAATAATTGATTATAAAAATCAAAAAAATGAATTAAAATTTCCAGCCGATAGTTCAATTTTTCTCAAAAATCAAAGTTTTGTTAAAATTGGTGATTTAATTGCAGAATTACCACTTAAAAACCAACAAACTATTAAGTCTCAAAAAAATATTTTGGCTCCTAATTCAGGCGAAATTTTTCTTTCACAAAATACCGAAATTATTTGGCTTTTAAAAGGTGAAGTCTATGATATACCAAATAATAGTCTATTAAACAATTTTAAAACTCACGAAAAAATTTATTTATTAGATAACTTTCTTCACTTTAAACTTACGTCTAAAAAAAATGGTATTTTAAAAATTACAAAAAATAAAATTACAAAACAAATTGAATCTATTAATATTTCAAAATGTTTAACTGTAGTGAATATACCACTTTTTTGGCATAAAAAAAAGCAAGAATTAATCTTAAATATTAGTTCAAATGAAAAATATAAAATTCAAAATTTACCAAAACTAATAAATTCAAAACCTTTTATTTTTAGTTCAAATACAAACCGAAATTATAAAACAGAAACAGGTGGTCAAATTTTTTACCCAAGTAAAACATTTTTAAAATTTGAAACAGAATTTAAACGAGAAATAATTAAAAAAAATGGTCAAATTTTATTTGTTCCAATTGAAACACATCTAATTAAAAAAGATAAATCATTGTTACTTGTCCCAAATAAAACAAAATTAACATTCCCAAATACTGAATTAATTAATGGTGTTTTTTCTAAAACTAATGGGTTTGTTCAAACCAAAGAAACAAATCAAATTCTACATGAAATTCAAATAAAACCAGGAGAATTTTTCGAGTATAACAATTTAAATCAAAATGAAATTGAAAATTTACGAAAAATAAACAAAAAAATTTTTTTTCCTGGAGAAACTATTTTTGAAGATATTTTAATTGAATATTTAACATTAGTTGAAATTATCAAAATAAAACAAAATTATGGTATTATTTTAAGACCAATACAAATATTTAATATACCCAAACCAAAAAAGTTAATTAAAAAAATTTTAGGAAACGAAACTCAATTAAATTTTAAAACAATAAATAGCCTAAACTACAAATCACAAGGTAAACAATCACATAAACAAAGTATTGAATTAATAGAATCATCAATTTGGATTCAACCTACTAAAATTGAAATAAATCGAAAAAATAAATTTATTTTTCAAATGGTCCCAAATAAACAAAAAATACACATTTTTAATTTAGGAGTTATAGTTGAAGAAATTATTGATATTCCAAATTTTTTATCCAAAAAAATAAAAAAAGAAAAGTTAAAATTAGCATTATGTGTTAAAAATCTAGACTATATCGAATCACAAACCATTTTAGGTTTTATTTCTCTTATTCCAAAAAAAATTGGAAAAATTGAAAAAATAAAAAAAAGAAAAGAAAAAAAATTTATAATAAGTTTAAATGATTACAAACAAATATTTTTAGAAAAAAATCACCTAAATGTTGAAAAAAAACAAATGATTCGTATTGGTGATGAAATTGCCCCAAAATTAAAACTAAACTATTCGGGACAAATCATTAAACAACAACCCTTTAATCTTAAGATACATTGTGGAACACCCTTCTTTATAACACAAAATACTAAAATTATAAAAAAAGATAACGATTTTATTAAACAAGGTGAATTAATTGGTGTTATAAATTTTGAACAAGTTGTTACTGGCGATATTGTACAAGGTTTACCTAAAATTGAAGAGATTCTTGAAGCACGCAAACCTCAAAATGCAGCTATTTTAAATGCAACACCTGGAATTGTTGATCATATTAACGTAAATAAAAATAAAACTATAGTTACTATTTCTATAATTGGAAATAGAATTCCACATAAGGAAAAACAAATTAGTCAATCTTCACCACAAATTTTTACTATAAAAATTGATTGGAAAAAAAGAAAAACAACCATTCGTGTCAAAAAAAATGACTATTTATACGTTGGACAAGCATTAAACGAAGGATCAATAAACCCACATAATTTGTTACAAACATATTTTCAATATTATAAAAAATTTGGTACAGATTATGAAGCATCTTATTTAAGCTTTAAAAATATTCAAATGTTATTAATTCAAAAAGTACAACAAGTTTACAATTCTCAAGGTGTTAGTATAGCTGATAAACATTTAGAAGTAATAATTCGCCGTATGAGTTCAAGAGTACAAATTAACCAAACCGGAACAAGTTTTCTTTTACCAAATGAAATTATTGAATTAAAACAAATCCAATATATTAATAAAATTTTAATCAAAACAAATAAAAAATCGGTAACGTACCACCCTATTTTATTAGGAATTACACGAGCATCATTAGTAACCGATAGTTTTATTTCAGCCGCTAGTTTTCAAGAAACAACCAAAATTTTAACAGCGGCAGCTATTGAAGGAAAAATTGATTGGCTTCGTGGTTTAAAAGAGAATGTTATTATCGGGCGTTTAATTCCAATTGGTACCGGATTTAATAAAAAAAATTAAATATATTACTTTAAAATTTTTACATGTTATGAATTTTATGATACATTAGGCATAATTATTTTACAAAATGTAAAAAATAAAGATTAAAATTTATGACTAAAGTAAAATTAGATCAATTATTTGATGCCGGTGTACATTTTGGACACAAAGCAAATCGTTGGAATCCAAAGATGTTTCCTTATATTTATGCTGAAAGAGATGGAATTCATATTTTGGATTTAGTTCAAACATCGCAATTATTAAATGAAGCATGTTTATTTGCTAATACAGCTGCACAAAAAAAGAAAATTTTTCTTTTTATTGGTACAAAACCACAAGCGGCAGCAATTGTAGCACAAGAAGCAGAAAATTGTGACTCATATTATGTAAATTACCGTTGGTTAGGTGGAATGTTAACCAATTGGAATACAGTAAAAACCCGAATTGAACGACTTAAAACACTTGAACAACAAGAACAAAATGGAATATTAGATCTTATCCCAAAAAAAGAAGCTGCTTCAGTACGTAAAGAACTAGAAAAATTACAAAATCATCTTGGAGGTATTAAAAATATGCCATCTATCCCAGATATTGTAATTATAATTGATCAAAAACGAGAACTAACCGCAATAAAAGAAGCAATCAGCCTTAATATTCCTATTATTTCAATTTTAGATACAAATTGTGATCCAAATTTAGTGGATATACCAATTCCAGGAAATGATGATTCAATTGGTTCAATTAAACTTATTTTAAAACAATTAAGTCAAAGTATTATAAACGGATCATTAACTAATTAATAATAAATTTAACAATAATTGTTTACAAAATTACTTTTTTGTAAAAATTATTACATACAATATTAGTATATATAATATCTTTGCGTAACTTATGTACCCTTCTACTTTAGTAAACACGCCTGTATTATTGTCAGGCGTAGAAGTTGGTGTTCACTATTATTGGAATATCGCAGGAATTTCTTTACATGGACAAGTTTTCATGGTTATTTGGTTTGTCATTGGACTACTTTTAGTTGCTTCTTTATTAGGAACTTCTAAATTAGAGCGAATTCCAACAGGCTGGCAAAATTTTATGGAATATGTTTTAGAATTCACACAAGATATTGCTAAAAATCAACTTGGTGAAAGCTTCTACCGCCCGTGGGTTCCATTTATTAGTACACTATTTCTTTTTATTTTTGGATGTAATTGGGCTGGGGCACTCGTTCCATGGAAAGTTTTCGAACTTCCCGAAGGTGAATTAGCAGCACCAACAAATGATATTAACACAACTGTTGCACTTTCTTTACTGGTTTCTTTCTTCTATTTCTATGGAGGTTTAAGAAAAAAAGGATTAGGTTATTTTAAACGCTATATTCAACCTACCCCTATTCTTTTACCAATTAATATTTTAGAAGATTTTACAAAACCCTTATCCTTAAGTTTTCGATTATTTGGTAATGTACTAGCAGATGAATTAACCGTTAGCGTATTAACAATCTTAGTACCATTAATAATACCTTTACCTATTATGGGTTTAGGGATTTTTGCAAGTTCAGTACAAGCTTTAATTTTTTCAACATTAGCCGCTGCATATATTGCAGAAGCTATCGAATAAAACGATTAAACAATTAAAACGAAACCTGTTAGTTTAGAGTAATTACATACATTTATTATTTATAGGTAATTTTATTATGGATTCACTTGTTTCTGCTGCATCAGTAATTGCGGCTGGTCTTTCAGTTGGTTTAGCTGCAATTGGACCAGGTATTGGTCAAGGTCAAGCCGCTGGTGCTGCTGTTGAAGGTATCGCACGTCAACCTGAAGCTGAAAACCAAATTCGTGGTACACTACTTCTTAGTTTAGCCTTTATGGAAGCTTTAACAATTTATGGTCTTGTAGTAGCATTATCACTGCTATTTGCTAACCCATTCACTAGCTAAATCTAATGCCAAGACATTTAAACAGAAAACTGATTAAATGTCTTGGCATTAATTATATCTAACCTAAAATACAAATAATATTTGAAAGTAATGAACGAACACATTTTTATTCTGTTAGCTCAAGAAGGTGGTCCAGGAGGATTATTTGATATTGGTGCTACATTACCTTTAGTTGCTATTCAATTTTTATTATTAATGTTTATTTTAAATTCAGTATTATATAACCCACTAATTGCATTAATGAATCAACGAAATGAATACATTCTTGATAACTTAAGTAAAGCTTCGGAAATGCTAATTAATACTGAAAAATTAACAACACAATATGAAAATGAACTTTTAATAACAAAGAAAAAAGCACAAAAGACGATCTCTGAATTACAAAAATTACAAAAAGAAAGCTTTAATAATGAATTAAACTTATCTCAAAAACAAATTGATATTTTAGTTCAAAAAATTTTAACAAATTTTGCTACTAAAAAACAAACGGTTCTTAATAATTTAGAACCCGAAATTAATTCCTTAAGTCAACAAATGATTCAAACTCTTTTTAATTAATTTAATAAATTAAAATTTTCAGTATTTCTGAATATAACGACTTATAAATAATTATTTTGCCCTTAAAACTTAATAAATATGGAAATTTTAACCCAAATCCCAGTTATAATAGCAAATAGCGGTAGCTTTGGTATTAATACCGATATTCTTGAAACGAATTTAATAAACCAAATTATATTATTTGCTGGTTTATTTAAATTTGGTGGTAAATTTTTAGGAAACGGACTTGAACAACGACAAGCTGAAATTATTACGTGTGTAGAAGATTCAGAAAAACTTTTAAATGAAGCCACAAGAAAACTTGAAGAAGCAAAAAAACAACTTTCACAAGCTCGTGTAATTATTGAAGAAATTAAAAATGAAACACGTTTAACAAAATCAAAATTACTTGAAAATGATTATGTGCAAGCAAAGTCAGAACTTGAACGTCGTTTTCTTTCTACAGTAATAATCCTGCAAAGTCGTGAACGTCTAATTTTAAATGAAATTAAACAAAATATTTCACTATTAGCATTACAACAAGTTATTACAAAAATTGAAATAGGAACAGATTTAGAAATAAACCAACATTCTTACATGAATAAAAGTATAGACATGTTAAGTGTTGTAAATAAAAATTAACATCAAGAAAATTCTATGATAAATAAAATGCTAACAACAAAAATAGCCGAGCCATATGCATCTGCGCTATTTAATTTAGCAGTATCAACCCAAACAGTTGATATAATAACTTCAGATGTAAATAAACTTGTACAAATTTTTACTGAGAATAAAGAATTAACAGATTATTTAACCAATCCTCTATATCCTCAACGTTCCAAAAAAGATGTATTAAATAGGATCATTGAACCATTAGGACTAAATAATAATACAATACGATTCTTGTTAATACTTGTGGAACGTTCCCGTATCAGTATATTTCAATCAATTGGTGAAAAATTTTTACTAAGTGTATTTGAACTAGCCGAAATCAAAATTGCAAAAGTTACGTCATCGGTTGCATTACAACCAGAACAAGAAATACAAATAATCGAAAACTTAAAAATACGAACAGGCGCTAAAGAAATTAAATTATTAGTTGATACCGATAAAAATCTTTTAGGTGGTTTACAAGTTCAAATTGGTTCAGATATTATTGATACGAGTCTTAAAGGTCAATTAAGACAACTTGCAGCACAATTAGAAACAACATTATTTTAAAAATTAAGGTAAGTAAATACTTATGGTTAATATTCGTCCAGATGAAATTAGTAATATTATTCGTCAACAAATTGAAAATTACGATAAAAAAGTTAAAGTTAACAATGTCGGAACTGTACTTCAAGTTGGTGATGGTATCGCCCGTGTTTATGGTTTAGACCAAGTAATGTCAGGAGAACTTTTAGAATTTGAAGACAAAACAGTTGGAATTGCATTAAACTTAGAAAATGATAATGTTGGTGTCGTATTAATGGGTACAGGCTTAAATATTCTTGAAGGTAGTACTGTAATTGCAACAGGAAAAATTGCTCAAATTGATGTTGGATCTGGAATCCTAGGACGTGTTGTAAACCCACTGGCAGCCCCAATCGATGGTTTAGGGGAAATTGTAACTGATGAATCAAATTTAATCGAAGCAATGGCACCTGGAATTATTAGTCGTAAATCTGTTTGTGAACCAATGCAAACAGGAATCACAGCAATTGATGCGATGATTCCAATTGGACGTGGCCAACGTGAACTTATTATTGGTGATCGACAAACAGGAAAAACAGCGATTGCCATTGACACAATTATTAATCAAAAAACTGAAAATGTAATTTGTGTTTATGTAGCAATTGGACAAAAAGCGGCATCAGTTGCAGAAATTGTAACAAGCTTACAAGATAAAGAAGCTTTAAAATATACAGTAATTGTAGCCGCAAATGCTAATGATCCAGCAACATTACAATATATTGCTCCATATACAGGTGCGGCAATTGCAGAATATTTTATGTACAAAGGTCGTGCTACATTAATTATTTACGATGATTTATCAAAACAAGCACAAGCATATCGTCAAATGTCACTATTATTACGTCGCCCACCAGGACGTGAAGCATATCCAGGAGATGTTTTCTACCTACACTCACGTTTACTAGAACGTGCCGCAAAATTAAGCGATGAACTAGGTGGTGGTAGTATGACAGCATTACCAATTATTGAAACACAAGCTGGCGATGTATCTGCCTATATACCGACAAATGTAATTTCAATTACTGATGGTCAAATTTTCTTATCCGGTGATTTATTCAATTCCGGTTTACGTCCAGCAATTAATGTTGGGATTTCTGTATCACGTGTCGGTTCTGCAGCTCAAGTTAAAGCAATGAAACAAGTAGCTGGAAAATTAAAATTAGAATTAGCGCAATTTGCTGAATTAGAAGCATTTGCACAATTTGCATCGGATTTAGATAAAGCAACTCAAAACCAATTAGCACGTGGACAACGTCTACGTGAATTAATGAAACAACCACAAGGTTCACCATTAACAGTAGCCGAACAAGTAGCCATTATTTATGTTGGAATTAATGGATTAGTAGATGATATTAGTGTTACGCAAATTCGTGAATTCAGTTCAAAATTACTAACTTATTTAGAAACGTCAAAATCTGAATATGGTAAAGCTATTTCGTCAACACAAAAATTTGATGAAACCGCTGAACAAATTATTAAAGATGCTGTTAACGTAGTAAAAGAAACTCTAATTTAAAAATTAATTGTGAACAAATTCATAATTTTTAAAAACTATTAAAGTGATACAAAAATTCTAATTTAAGATATAATCGATTATATTGCTGGTGTAGCTCAATTGGTAGAGCAACTGATTTGTAATCAGTAGGTCGGGGGTTCAAGTCCCTTCACCAGCTTTATAATAAAAAATTATATTATATTCACAAATAGTAATTAAGTACATAGTATATATATAAAATAATTAATATATGAAAATAAAAAATAATTATTTTATTAATAATCATATGGACTATTAGGCCAAATTTAATTTATAGTCTAAAAAGATTTTAAACAATTAAACTTAATTTTAAAATTAACTCAAAGTTCAAAAATAGATAATTTAAAAACTAACCTAACAATAAAAAACTCACTTCAAAATTCTGTTTCAAAATATTCAAATCAAAGAAATAAACTAAATAATAAAAAGAAACAATTTTGTAAATATCAAACAATAAATTTTAATTATCCAAACTATAGTGAGGTATTTAAGATATTTAATATTTTCGATTTTAAAATTTTATTAGTTAAATCTAGTTGGAATTATTAAACGAGTAACTTTAATACTCAACGTTTAAAGAAATTATTTAACGAAAACTCATAATTACAAAAATCAACAATAAAAAACCCGGTTTTTACATTTAAAAATTTGAAACGATTTATCAAACCACGAAAATTATTATTACCTACGAAACGAGAATTATGAGATAAGTGTATTAATGGTATCGAAAATGGACGAGGTTATTAGAATGATAAAATAAAAATAAAATATTATGAAACAAAAACGTCACATTATCATGAAAAAGAACTATTTAATTTTTTTAATTATAACCATTAGTAAATCGATAATGAATTTTCACCAAAAACTCTTTATAATCCAAATTATTATAAAAAAGAAGATTACCAAAACCCATCATATTTAGAACTTAACGAAATTGTTGGACCATGGCGTGATCCTCGTGGATCAATTCGTCATCTAATTCAAAATTTTATAAGCTAGACTAAAAAAATAATATTTGTTATGATTATGAAGTAATAAATATTATTGGCTCTGTAGCTCAGTGGTTAGAGCAGGGGACTCATAAGCCCAAGGTCACAGGTTCAAATCCCGTCAGAGCCATCAAAAAGATATCAAACGTTAAAAATTAAAATGATAACCTTTTATTTAAGCTTAATTTCACTATTTGAGATCTTATATAAATCAATTATATGCACTATCATTTACCTTATCTAACGTATTAAAAAATGAAGAAGAAATTACATCAAATTACTTAAATAAATTTGATAACATAGTGGTTAACTCTCATAAATTATAAAAAAATTTATAAATTAAAATAATCCTACTTATTATATAATGGGAAGTATGATTAAATAACTTAAATAATTATTTTTTATCATTTTCACATCTACTTTTCCCTCTATAAGAACTAGATGTAGTAAACCAAGAATTTAAATCTTCCTAACAAAAAGAAGAGTTATAAGTCCCGAAATTTTAATACGCCTCGACTAGACGATTTACATACTGTGACGACTTCTAAAGATCCAAATACACTCCAGGGAATAAGTCGAAAAAATATATGATAGCAAAATTTCCTTCCGCGATCACTCACCCTTAAAGAGACCCATTATCTTTCCCATTGAAACCAAACCATAACTTTCGACCCTGTTTGAAATTTATTACCTATAGAATAAGCGATTATCGGCAAGGGTTTAATAAATAATTTTGTCACCCTTTTTTTCGAATTCTACGTAAATATTCTATAAAACTTTAATACATATTCCCGTTTTCGTTAATGTTGGTATTTCCCTAAAAATGTCTTTTTATTTTTAATATTACCTAATCAAAATTTTTAAAGTGAAAATTGATTCTTTTCTCGACTTACCCTTTATTACAAATCTAAAATTTACAAAAACAAACATAAAGATTTTTACATACTATATCAGATAGAGTAAAAAATAATCGATTAATCAAATAACCCCCCAAACTAATAAAGATGACAAAATTTAATAAGTGTATTCTATGTAAAAACAAAATTAATATTAGTAAAGATAAATAGGAAAAAAACTCTATTTTAAGATAGGGGTGGGGGGACTTGAACCCCCACAATCTCGCGATCAACGGATTTTAAGTCCGTCGTGTCTACCATTCCACCACACCCCCATTAAAAGTAAGGCGACACCCAGATTCGAACTGGAGAATAAAGAATTTGCAATCCTCTGCCTTACCACTTGGCTATGCCGCCTACTTTTTATATATAATTAGTATGATAGCATTATAGCGTTTTTTTATAGATTATGAAAGGTTTTAATGATTCTAAATTAATAAATTTACTATTATAAAACATTTAATAATATAAACGCAAATGCCGCACCACCGAATGCACCAATAATAAAGCCACTTGTAAATTGATTCCAACCTTTTTTAGTCTGTAATCCTCTACTGTTCTGAAAACCACTAAACGAAACATTCCCATATGAAATAAGTCCAACAGCTAAAATACAAATTAAACCAGCAGCAGATAAAAAACCGGCTAAGTTTGCAATTTCAGCATTACGTAATGGCCCTAATTTCGTAAATGGGCCAACAAAAAAATAACCATGTGCCATACCAATCTCTAAACCACGTAACTTAGAAGATAAACCAAAACGATAAGCTGGTAAATTTCCTAAAATAGCACGTGTTGCCGCTGATGTCGTAATAGGAGTTGATAAATGCCCAACAAAAGGGTCATTCTTATATGGTTTTACAAAATTTGCCATAAGTCATATTTAATTAAAAACTATATATATAAACAATTATACCTATAAAACGATTTTACTTCAATTTAAATTATTAAAATTAAATTAAAGTAATTGATTTCCTCGTCGATATTGTAAATACGCAGCTACAAATAAGCCCGCTAATGAAACTGGAATCATACCTAAAACAATTCCAAAAAGAAATGGTTCAATCATACTTTAAATCGATAAAAAGTTAGAATATATACATATATAAAACTATTATACTTATAATTTACTAAAATTCTACTAAAAATAAAGTTAAGGTGAAAAAGTTAAAAAATACTAAAAGCGGGACTGACGGGACTCGAACCCGCAACTTCCGCCGTGACAGGGCGGTGCTCTAACCAATTGAACTACAGTCCCCTAAAACAATTCAAATATAAACAGATTGTACTAAAATTTTAAAAATTGTCAATAGGAGAGAAAGGGATTCGAACCCTCGGTATCCATAATGTATACAATAGATTAGCAATCTACCGCTTTCGACCACTCAGCCATCTCTCCATTAGTATTTACATATATACTAACAAAAAAATTTTAATAGATCAATTAAATTTATATGTATATAATATTAGCATGACTTTAGTGTCAAACTTATGTTTAAAAAATAATCGAAATTATGACAACTATCCTAGTTTCTAAGTTACCGGAAGCTTATGCTGTTTTTAGTCCAGTCGTTGACGTTTTACCAGCAATTCCAATATTTTTCCTGTTACTTGCTTTCGTTTGGCAAGCATCAGTTGGTTTTAGATAAGGATATTTTTTTATTTAGAAAAAAATTTTAAATAAAAATATTTAGCGTAAAATAACAAATTATATTAAGTTTATATCAATAAAATATTATGTCAGGTGGTTCTACTGGTGAACGTCCATTTTCGGATATTATTACAAGTGTTCGTTATTGGATTATTCATAGCATAACAATCCCGTCACTATTTGTTTCAGGTTTTCTATTCATAGCCACTGGTTTAGCGTATGATGTTTTTGGAACACCTCGTCCAGATGAATATTTTACACAAGATCGTCAACAAATTCCACTCGTTAATGATCGTTTTAGTGCCAAACAAGAACTTGAAGATTTAACGAAAGGTCTATAAATTAAAGGAAATCTTATGGTAAAAAATACAAATCAACCGGTTGCTTATCCAATTTTTA
>TARA_B110000503_G_scaffold34054_1_pt1 | contig 30976 bp, 30 predicted proteins | sample TARA_B110000503 | Tara Oceans TARA_B110000503 (sample SAMEA4397472) | marine metagenome | biome: Polar Biome; feature: [SRF] surface water layer (ENVO:00010504); material: water (ENVO:00002006), including particulate matter (ENVO:01000060) such as... | depth 5 m | reverse complement strand
CCTTGATCCTTGATTTCAATTAAAACACCTGCGTTGTTCAACGAAGTATACACATCTATCTGAGGTGATTCTGGAGAGTATTTAATAGCATTGTCTAATATATTTACAAATAGGTTAGTTAAATGCATTTCGCTAGCAAAAACCATAGCATCATTATCATTGAAATGGGTATTCACATATCCTCCTCTATCTGCAACAATTAAGCTAATATGTGTAATAGCATCTGAGACCACTTCATGAAGTAAATGAGGCTCTTTTTGAATTTCTAATTGGTTTCTATCTAATTTAGAAATTCTAAGTACATTTTCAACTTGAGCATGCATGCGCTTATTCTCCTCTTTAATCATGGTAGCGTAGCGCATTACTTTCTCGTGATCGTGAATGATTTTAGGGTTTTTAATAGCCTCTACGGCTAAATTAATGGTAGCTATAGGGGTTTTAAACTCGTGGGTCATATTATTGATAAAATCAGATTTAATTTCTGAAATCTTTTTCTGCTTAATAAGCTGATACATCACTGAAATAAATGCCGCTATAATCACTAAAGTAAAAACTACAGACATAAGCGCCATACTAATAATTGAACCTAATAAAAATTTATTTTTCTTAGGAAAACTTACATGCAGAGAAAAATTACTCTGTCCAAAACCATCCTCAAATAGAGGTGCTTTAAAGGGAGAATTAGCATCGTATTTAAATCTCTTAGATTTAATTTTAGTAGGTAAATCTTGGCTGTATACACCGTATTCAAAATCAATATCTAAACCTCTGTTTTTCAACTCTCTACTTAACTGAAGGGCTATTTCCTGATTGCTAAGCCTGTTGTGAATGGGCACTTTATTTGCCCCCTCCCTATAGACGTTGTCAAACAATGTTTTGTCTGTTTCAGTGAGTCTTTCATTTATGACTAATTTTTCAATAGGAGAAAAGGTGTATTTAGAATCGTCAAAACCTTTATTTTCCTTAAAAATAGTTCTTGCCCTTTGGCTTCTATACCCTTTAAGCATGGTGCTATCCATTCCAAGTGCTGCGTCAAAAAAACTAGAGGCCATATTGTAGTCTTCTTCTAATATCCCGTGAGAATAAACTGTAGTTTCATTTGTATTTAAGTTTCTGTCAAAAAAGAAAAAATTCTTTAGGTGTGATGATTTTGGAGATCCTATACTATCTTTTAATCTTAAAAAGTCATCAAAATATGAATCCATCTCTCGTTTGGCTATCTTTTCTGTCACCCTGACCAATACCCCAGAAACAATAGCAGTAAATTCTTCTTCCTTAAACCCTACAGACTTTTTAATCCAGTAGCCTTGAATGAAAATAATCCCCAAAAGAGATACGCTCATAAAAACCATTAAAGATACCAGTAGTCTTTTTTTCATAAGGAACTAAATCTGTTAACAAAACTAAATATTGTTAGCTAATTGATATAATTAATAAACATAATATTAACATTTAAGTTAAAATTAGAATGTATTATGTCATAATTATTATTTTATTGTGAATTTCACTTGAATTTAACAAAGTCATTGACAAGTCTTGATTATTTATCACGAAATCTGCCTTTTTAATTTTATCATTCTCTGACATCTGTGACATTATGATCCTTTTTATCTCTTTCTCTGATCTATGATCCCTGATTTTTATTCTTTCTATTCTGAGTGCCTCTGGTGCAGTGACTAAAAGCACGGAGTTAAATTGACTTTCTAAACCATTTTCAAAAACCAAAGCAGACTCATACATAAGATATGGAACAGATGATTTTTGATCATAAGTGGTTACCCAAGTCTGAAAATCAATGTGAACTTCTTTATGTACCAATTCATTTAATGACTTTAGTTTTTTTGAGTCTTTAAAAATTTCAGAAGCTATATAAGCCCTATTTAACTGGCCATTTTTCAAATAAGCTTCAGTTCCTAAGAGCAATGAAATACTTTTCTTTAAATGAGGGAGTTCCTCCATAATTCTTTTAGCTTCTGTATCTGAGTAATAAACCGGAACACCAAAATCTTCAAAGAAGCTAGCCACCTTAGACTTGCCCACCCCTATTCCTCCAGTAATGGCAACTAAATATCTCATTTAATACTTGTTAGTATATATTCAACTCCTAATTTGTTCTGTAGTTTCACTCTAAAAACTCCCTTATTTAAAGATTTAATTGAGGGTAAATAAACTGACTTATCAACTTTAATAAGATCTAAATAATTAATATGTAATTCAATATCTTGGGGAGAAATATTCTTTAATACCGCTAAAGGTGCAGCTACTATTACTGGAAGTGAATTTGGGAAGAAATTAATTTTCATTTGGTCTGGCAAATTCAACACCTTAATAGAACTTTGAATCACAATTTCAGAGAATTCAGACACCTCAATTTTGAGACCCAGTTTTTCTGGTAAAACAAATCCTTTTTGATCAAATTTTTGCCAATTTAAAAATACTACGGTGTCTATTGATCTATCTAGTAGAGACAATTTTAATAAAACTGTCTCTACTTCATTTATAGATTTTAAAAAAGCGCTACTACCCCTCACAACAACACTGTCTTGAGATAGTGTTTGACTCACTACAAAAAAATTAGATTTAGTTTTTGTTTCAGATACTAGACGTACTACTACTTTTTTTTCAGATAATTTAAATAGACTTAAAACTATTGGAGCATTTACTTTAAAGCCAGTTACTGTAACAGAAACTCCTAATTGTGACTGAAATTGAGACAATTGATTGTTTTCAGAAAGGGAATACCCTTTATTCTTGTCATAAGAGACACCTAAAATATTTAGGACTAAAATTGGCTTGCTCAAAGACAAGGATATTAATTTATACCCACTAGCTTTTATTTTTAATGAGACCTCATTTGGGTTTTTATTACTAATAAACAAATCTTTATTAGGATTTGCATACTGTAGCTTAAAGCTAATCTCTTTTTCAAAAGTGTCTGATAAATTATTGAGTATCCAAACAAAGGCAGCAGCACTAAAAAACAATAAAAACCGTTTAGTCTGGTAAGCTTTAATAATATTTAAATTAATGATTCCCATCCTTAGATTTAAAAAATAAATGAGGAAATAATACCTCAGCTGGTAGATTCTGCATTTTAAGTGTAATAAAAGTTTTTATAAAACCAAAGCCGTAGCCAAGCATTTGAACAAAAAAAGCAGGTACCACCATGAAACTAACTTTTAAGTTTTTTTCTTTATATAAAGCTACTAAAAAGAGAATTGCTACATATAAAAAAACTAACAAGAGCGGTATAAAAAATCCTAAAAAGCAAAATAAAAATACTACAATACACAAAAAAAGAAAGGTAGATGGTAACCAAAAAGTAGGTCTAGCGTACTTTGGGTAGCGTTGCATTAAAATAGGTCTAACACTTCCAAATGCGTATACTTGCTTATAAAATAAAGACCAACTAATCCTTCTTTTGTGAAACACATATGCTTTCTCTGCGAAGGATGACTTAAAACCAAGAGCCCAGAGTCTCATGGTTAAATCTGGATCTTCTCCTGGATGAATGAGCCCAAAACCACCGCTTACTGTAAAGGCTTCCCTTGATATTCCCATATTGAAGCTCCTTGGTTCAAACTTTTGAATAGAATTTTTTGAGCCTCTCAAACCTCCTGTAGTTAAAAAAGAAGTCATGACAAAATTAATTGCTTTTTGTAGTGAACTAAAAGAACAGTGGGCTGCGTCTGATCCTCCAAAAAAGTCTACAGCTTTGCTAGTTAGGAAGTCTTGAACAGATTGTAAATAACCAGGAGGGAGAATACAATCAGAGTCCAAAATCACAAAGAAGTCTCCTTGTGCCCTTTTCATGCCGTAGTTCCTAGAGTCTCCAGGGCCAGAGTTTTCCTTATAAAAATAAACCAAAGGAAGCAGGTCTTTAAAAGCAGTTACCACAGCTTCACTACTTATAGAAGAGCCGTCCTCTATGACTACTACTTCAAAAACTGGAACAGATTGAGCTAGCAGACTCTCCAAGAGCTCTCTCATCTCCTCTGGACGGTTATAAACAGGAACAACAAAACTGATATTATAATACATGTGAAAGGTATAGGAACAAAGAAGCCATCGCTATGGATGGCCTCACTATTTATGTAATTAAATTACTTTGAAAAATACTCTATGACTTCTTGGCTCACACCTGTATTGGAAAAACCTCCATCATGAAATAAATTCTGCATGGTCACTTTCTTAGTTAAGTCTGAAAATAAACTTATTGTATAATTTGCACAATCTACTGCTGTAGCATTCCCAAGGGGTGACATTTTATCTGCATAAGAAATAAATCCATCAAATCCTTTTACTCCTTGACCCGCAGTTGTTGGAGTTGGAGATTGAGAAATGGTATTTACCCTTACCTTTTTTTCTTTACCATAAAAATATCCAAAACTTCTAGCTACAGACTCTAAATACGCTTTGTTATCTGCCATATCATTATAATCAGGAAAAGTTCTCTGTGCAGCCATATAAGTAAGAGCTACAATACTCCCCCACTCATTCATTGCGTCTGCTTTATACAATGATTGCATTACTTTATGAAATGAAAGCGCAGAAACATCCCATCCTTTAGCTGTAAAGTCATAGTTCTCGTCTGTATAAGCCTTTCCTTTTCTAACATTTACTGACATTCCAATAGAATGAAGTACAAAATCTAGTTTACCTCCTAATATTTCAGTAGCCTGAGCTACTAAATGAGCTAAATCTTCTTGACTTGTGGCATCGGCAGGGATTACTTGTGAACCTGTTTTCTCAGCTAAAACATTTATTTGACCCATTCTCATGGCAATTGGTGCATTGGTAAGAACAAAGGTGCCTCCCTCTTCATGAACTCTTTCTGCTGTTTTCCAAGCAATTGAATTTGGATCCAGTGCACCAAAAATGATACCTCGTTTTCCTTTTAATAAATTGTAAGCCATATTGATTTATTTGGTTAATGGAAGAGTAAAGATATTAAAAATACTTAAGCCAATAACTGCTTTGCGTGAGCAATAGCAGAGTCGCTTAACTCTTTCCCTCCTAACATTTCTGCTAGCGTCACCACCCTCTGTTCTTTATTTAACAGAATTAATTGGGTTTGTGTTTGCATGCCGTCATCTTCTTTAAAAACTTTATAATGAAAATCTCCCTTAGAAGCTACCTGAGGTAAGTGGGTAATGGATATAAGTTGTAATTCCGAGCCCATCTCTTTCATTATAGAGGCCATTTTGGTGGCTACCTCTCCAGAAACACCTGTATCTATTTCATCAAATATAATAGTTGGCAGAGAGACATATCTAGACAGCAAAGCTTTTATACTAAGCATAATTCTAGACAGCTCTCCACCTGACGCTACCTTTTTTAGTGCGCCAAAAGATTGACCTGAATTGGCAGAAAATAAAAATGAAACAGCATCTGTACCTGAAGCAGTATAGTCTTTTTGAGTCTCTAGTGAAATTTTGAAAAGTGCCTTAGGCATGCTCAACTGATGAACTTTTAATGAAAGTTGGTCAATAAAATTAGGAATTACTGCTACTCTTTTATCGTGAAGCTCCCCAGACATTTTATGAAGTTTTAAGTCTATACTTTTTAATTTTTCTTTTTGCTTTTCAATTTCTTCAGTTCCCTTGAGTACAAAAGAAACTTTTTCTCTTAATTGGACTCTTACTTCTGAGAGCGATACCGTATTATCTACTTGGTGCTTTCTCTGCAAGTCATAAATTTTTTGAAGTTGAGCATTCAACTGTTCTAACATATCTGGGTCTTCTTCCTGAGAATCTTTAGCATTCTGAAGCTCCTGATACACATCCATTAGTTCAATTTGAATGACCTTTAAACGCTCTTTTAAAAGAGCAAAAAAGTCACCAAAAGCTGAAAGCCTAACCATATTTTGATTGAGTTCTTGCAATTGATTGAAAATACCTATTGGGTCAGATTCAATCAATGCAATACTGCTGCCCAATTTCTCAATAATTTCTGTGGCATTTTCTAATTGTAGTTGTTTTATCTCTAATTCTTCTTGAATGCCTTCTTTTAATTGTACTTGTTCTAATTCTTCTAACAAATAAGTATTGTAATCAAATTCTTTTAAGGCTTGTAAATGGTTATTCTGTAAAACACTTAAATAATCAGATTCCTTTTGGTAGGTTTTAAAAACATCTTGATAGGTTCTTAAACGACTGTGATTATCTGCTAGTCCATCAATAATATGCAGCTGGTATTGGCTGTCAAATATGTCTAGTGTTTGGTGTTGAGAATGTATGTCTATTAAAAAGTCACCAATAGAAGACATGACCTCCAAGGTCACTGGAGTGTCGTTGACAAACGCCCTAGATTTACCGGTAGGCAGTAATTCTCTTCTCAGTAGACAATGAGATTCATAATCTAAATCTGCCTCTTTAAAGTAGTTTTTTAAAAAGGGGTAATTAGACACTTTAAAGTGCGCTTCTATAATGCATTTTAAAGTTGGATCTCTCAGTAAAGAAGCTTCTGCTCGCTTCCCTAACACAAGGGATAGCGCTCCTAACAAAATAGATTTCCCTGCACCTGTTTCACCGGTAATCACACTAAATCCAGATTGGAAATCTATTTCAATGGAATCTATTAAAGTAAAGTTTTGAATGTGAAGTTTTTGTAACAAATCTATTCTTGTATTTAGTCTATCAAATATAAAGATAAGCCAGAGACAAAGGAATTAAAAGCTACAATTATTTAATGGTTGACCAATAATCACCAAATAAAGGCGCCAAACTTTGTAGAGAAGTCACCAAGTTATCAATAGGGATTTGGGGTCCTCCCATAAAAATATCGAGAATTTCATTGGCCTTGGCGTCAAAAAAACTCTGAACTAGGGTTCTATGGGTGCCGTTGTTTCCAAATGACTTTAGGTACCCAATAGCTTTTACTATGTTTTGCTTTGAGTTCACGGGGTCATACATCATATTATCTAATCCTTTTAAATGGTATTCATAAAGTGCCTTCTTAAAAAGTACTGACTCATTGTTGCTGAGTAAATTCAACAAAAGCACTCTATTAAAAGACCTATTATTCAAAGTCCAACCACTAAAAGATCTTGATTGAGCTAGTGCCATCACGTTTTGAGCTTTGCTGTAATAAGCACTCCCTGAGTTAAAGGAAAAACTATCTGCGTCTAAGGCAATGACGAGATAGGCGTAATAAGAAAATACGGCCACTAAATTATTGTCTATATTATTTTCATTGAGAATAAGCGGTGCAAATTCCTGAAACTGAAAACTGACCTCTGGATCTTTTATAAGCACTAAAGGTGACAAGTACATACTGTTATAAATAGGTCTTGAACTTTGAATTTGAAGAGTGGCTTCAAAGCTATTATTCTCATAAGCACTTATATTTAAGAAAAAGTTTACAGGAATTCTATGAGCAGTTTCTATTCTTTTTTCAGAGAAAGATGTTTTATTAATAAAATCTGACAACTGCTTTTCTAAACTATTGAAAATTTGAAGATTAGACTGGTTTATTCTAGAAGCATCTACCACTACCGTAGCGTTAAAATCTTGTGATACAACAACACAACTAAAGAGGGATAGGATACAGGCCAGTATTTTCATAGAATTATTTGTATTTCTCTCCAAATATCTTCCGCTACTTCCTTTTTAGGTTTCAAATCAAAATAGAGCGCCTGACCATCCCTTTTAATAAAAACAATCTTATTAGTAGTATGGCTAAATCCTGCTCCATTATCTTCAAGAGTATTTAATACAATGGCGTCTAAGTTTTTGTTAATTAGTTTTTGATTGGCATACTTTAAACCGTCTTGGGTTTCAAGAGCAAAGCCAATTAAAATTTGATGTTTTTTTATCTGTCCTAATACAGCAATAATGTCTGGGTTTTTAACTAATGAAATTTTTGGAGCTTCTAATCCTTCCTTTTTAATTTTTTGCTTAGCAAAGTTCATTGGTCTATAGTCAGAGACAGCTGCTGCTCCAATAAAAATATCGCAGTTTTCAAACTCTTGCATAACGGCTTCTTGCATTTCTATTGCGGTAGTCACCATTATTTTTTGAATGCCTTTATTGTAAAGTGTAAGATGAGAAGGGCCACTTACAAGGGTTACACAAGCTCCTAAAAGATACGCTTGTTCTGCCAATTCATAGCCCATTAAACCAGAACTGTGATTGCCAATAAACCTAACAGGGTCTATAGGCTCATAAGTAGGTCCAGCGGTAATGAGTACTTTTTTTCCTTTTAAAGGCAATGCATTGGAAAGTGTTTTCTCTACAAACAAGAGTATATTTTCTGGTTCTGCCATTCTTCCTTCCCCAGAAAGGCCACTGGCTAGAAAACCATCTTCTGCAGGAATAATATAATGCCCAAAAGATTTTAATCTGACTAAACTTTCTTTTGTGCTCTGATGCTTGTACATGTCCAAATCCATGGCTGGTGCAATAAAAACAGAGCATTTTGCCGAGAGATAAGTGACAATTAATAGATTGTCTGCCTGTCCGTAAGCCATTTTAGAAAGACTGCTGGCGGTAGCAGGAGCTACAATCATAAGATCTGCCCATAGGCCAAGTGTCACATGATTGTTCCAAGAGATAGAGCCAATCTCATCTAAAACTGTAAAGCTTGCAGCTACTGGATTTTCACTTAATGTAGCTAGGGTAAGTGGAGAAACAAAATGGCTGGCATTCTCAGTTAAAACTATTTTAACATTCGCGCCAGCCTTAATTAATAAACGCACTAAATAAGGAGTTTTATATGCTGCAATACCTCCACTGATTCCCAGAAGAATGTTTTTACCCCTAAGCATAATGCTTAAACTTCCTTTGTAGTGTCTCTGTAATAAATTTTACCTTCTAACCATTCCAATACAGCCATTGCATGGGCTTTAGGAAGTTTCTCATAAAATTTAGACACCTCAATTTGTTCTTTGTTTTCAAAAACTTCCTCTAAACTATCGCTATAAGTAGCAAATTCCTCTAGCTTTTCAAGAAGTTCTTTTTTAATTTCTGCATTAATTTGAATAGCACGCTTTGCAGTGATAGAAATAGCTTCATAGATATTTCCTGTAGGCGCATCAAACTTATCTCTATTAACTGTAATAGTAGAAGTAGCTGCTTTTGAATTCTTTAATTCGTTCATAATGTCTGTGATAAATTTATTTAGTGAGGTCTGAAAGATCTTTTACTAATTTAGCTGAGAGAACTTTCACTTCTTTAGTGTATTTAGTCTCTGGATAATATTTTAATAAAGTCTTATAAGAATCTTGAGCGTTTTTTATCCTATCTGCTTTTTTTTCTAAAACACTGTAATCTGCAATGCTATTTGCAGTGGCGAATTGATAATAAAAAACATCTTCTCTAAAAGGAGAACCAGGGAAATCAACTAAAAAATTACTTAGTGCCTCTTCAGCAGCAAATAGAATGGTATAATCAAAGCCAACTGCTATTTTATAGTATTGCCTAGCAATTTCATATGCCTTTCGCTCTTTTTTTACACTGAGCTCCTTTGCTAATATATTAGCCTCTTGTACAAATGGAGATTCTCCATAAGCATTTATGAAATTTTGAAGCTTATCTAATGCCTTGTCAGTATCTGTCTGATCTAGTGAATATTCAGGAGATAATTCATAATAGCTCTTGGCACTATAAAAGGCAGCTTCTATAGCTTTATCACTATTGGGATAGGACTTTAAAAATCTTTCAAACTGGTATCCTGCGGTATTGTAATCTTCAATTTTATAATAGCTGTCTGCAAAGAAAAACAAAACTCTTTCCCCTTGCGGCTTACCTACATACTTTGGAGCAATTTGCTCAAACAAACGGTTGGCTTGTCTGTAATTTCCTTCTTTATAAAAGTTTTCTGCAGCATCGTACTTCACCTTCAAATCTGTAGATTTTAAAGCTTTTTGGTATTCATTACATGAAACCAAACTCAAATTGATTGAGAGTACAATAAGTGCTATTCTTTTGTTTAAAAACATCCTACAAAATTAAGGAATCCATTTGGATATAAAAAACATTTTTAATCTGTCTAAATGCACTATCAATCCAATCAAAAAATATGTTAAAAAACAAATTTAAAAAACTATAAAAATAGAGGCCTGAGCGCTAGCTAAACTTGATTTAAAAAGCTTGAGCTTGTTAACAGTTTATTGGATTAAGGATATTTAATTCACTTTTTAATTTAGAGACCAATACAGAGGAAGCTGGTAGTAATGGAAGTCTAACACCTAAGGGAAAATCAGAAATGAGTGACAACAATCCCTTAATCCCAGCCGGGTTTCCCTCTTCAAAAACAACATTTATAAGTGGCTGTAAGTTTTCATTAAGACAATTCATCTTGACATCATGACCATTTAAAGCACTGTTAATTAGCTTTACAAGAATTTCAGGTATGGCCTGACCAATTACAGAAATAACACCTGCACCTCCAGCTAAGGTAGTTTGAAAGGCGGTAGCGTCGTCTCCAGAAATTACTAAAAATCCTTCTGGTTTGGTACTTAAAAGTTCTGCTACTTGCTCCATATCTCCGCAGGCTTCTTTTATTCCAATAATATTAGTGTTGTTTTGGGCTATAGCAATACTTGTTTTTGCCCACATATTCACCCCTGTTCTAAGAGGTACATTGTAAATAATTACCGGGATAGGACAAGCTTTTGCTACTGCATTAAAATGAGCTATAAGTCCTTCTTGAGTAGGCCTATTATAGTATGGTGTCACAGACAAAATAGCTGCAAAATGTTCAAAATTAGTTTGCTTAATTTGAGTCACTAAAGCATCCGTGTCATTACCTCCAAGGCCTAGCACCAAAGGGACTTCTCCTTGATTTTCTTCTACGACAGTTTTTATAACCAACTGCTGGTCTTCTAAAGACAACGTCGCCGTTTCTGCCGTAGTACCAAGCACTACCAAATAATTAATACCCGCATTAATATTACGACGCACCAATTGTTTTAAAGCCAAAACGTCAACCAGATTATCTGGACTAAAAGGAGTGACTAAAGCTACTGCGGTACCTGAGAAAGCGTTCATTTATATGGTTATTTTTTTTATATATAGTGCCAAGGCATTAAAAAGTGTTGTCTGATTACTCAAGGGAGTTTCTAATATGAAATCTGCTGTTTTATAATTATGCCCTTTAAAACCAATTCTGAAATTTGCTTTTGTTTTTAAAGCAATCAGACAAACACTAGGCGCATTAGATTCGTGAAAATCAATAAAATACTTATAGGGTTTGGAAATAAATAATGCTACGTGCATATTTTCTACTCCATTAAACCAACTGAGCTCTTTACGAATTTTGAAATTAGGAACCTTACACGCAACACCTTTAACAGAAAAACCTAATACTTCAATGTCTACCTCTGGAACCTCAAAAATATTACTACACTGATGAAGCACAGTGTCTAGATCATGTACATCAAGGTCTATCAATAAAGCGAGTGGCTTAAGGGGTAAATCCTGTGAAGGTCTTAATAATATAGAAAGTGATTTTTTCTTAACCTTTTTCTTCAAAAAGAAAAGCTTTAAGGATACAAAAACAGAATCAAAGAACATATACCTTTTTTAAAGTAAGTACAATACAAATATATAAATAAGTGATTATAAATTTTTGCAACATTTTGTTATATTTTAAACAATTATGAAATCATTTCTATAAAAGAGACTTCAGACAACAAAGGAATATTTAAAGCGGCTGCTTTATCCTTTTTACTTGGCCCCATCTGGTCTCCAGCCAATAGAAAACTAGTTTTTAAAGATAGAGATCCTACTACTTTTCCCCCATGCTCTTCTATAAGTTGTTTTAGCTGAGGCCTAGAATATTTATCATAAACGCCAGAAAGAACAAAAATAAAACCCTCTAATTTAGAAGACTGGACTGAAATATCCGATGGTAGCATTTCAAGTTTAAGTCCGTATTTAGCCAATCTAAGCACTAAGCCTCTTTGGTAGGGATCTTTAAAAAATTCTAAAACACTTTTAGCAATCCTATCCCCTATTTCATCAACAGATATTAGGGCTTCATAAGAAGCAGCCATAAGTCCATCTATAGAAACAAAAGCCTTAGCTAATTTCTTTGCAACCGTTTCTCCAACAAATCTAATTCCCAGGCCAAAAAGCACTTTTTCGTATGGGATTTGTTTAGATGCTTCAATACCTATGAGCATGTTCTCAACGGATTTTTCTGCCATTCGTTCTAGTTTTAAAACCGCTGCAGGATCTAGTGAGTATAAATCTGCATAGTTGGAAAGCAAGCCATTGGCATACAAAAGTGACACCGTTTCTTCTCCTAAGCCATCAATATCTAATGCCTTTCTAGAAATAAAATGACTTATTTTTCCAATAATCTGCGGGGGGCAGGCCCGTTCATTTAAGCAGAAATGCTTGGCCTCTCCTTCTATGCGACTCAATGAACTTCCACATTGAGGGCAGCTGTTAATATAAACAATCAGGGGAGCATTTAAAAGCCTTTTAGTCTTGTCTATGCCTACAATTTTTGGAATAATTTCACCTCCTTTTTCTACAAATACCGTATCCCCAATTCTAAGGTCTAGTTTTTTTATCTGATCTGCATTGTGCAAGGAAGCCCTCTTTACAATGGTTCCAGCCAAAAGAACTGGGCTTAAATTAGCCACAGGAGTTAGGGCTCCCGTTCTGCCCACCTGGTAATCTATAGACTTAAAAACAGTAGATACCTTTTCTGCCTTAAACTTATAAGCCATGGCCCATCTGGGACTTTTAGAAGTATAACCTAATTGCGCTTGATGCTGTAAATTGTCTATTTTTATAACCACTCCGTCTGTCTCATAAGGGAGTTCATGTCTGGCTGTATCCCAATAGTCAATAAATTCATATACAGCCGCTAAATTGTTGCATTTTTTTGAGGTGTTTGGCACTTTAAAGCCCCAACTTCTCGCCTTCTCTAAAAACTCATATTGACTTTGAATTCCCTTGTGTTCTCCAGCTATATGGTAGAGTAAACAATCTAATGGTCTTTTAGCAGCCAGATGAGGATTTTGAATTTTAAGACTCCCAGAGGCCGTATTTCTGGGGTTCATAAATGGTTCCTCCCCATTGGCAAGGCGTTGTTCATTCATTTTATGAAAACCCTCAAAAGGCATGACTACCTCCCCTCTAATTTCAAAATGACTAGGGTAATTTCCTTTTAATTTTAGTGGAATGGATTTTATGGTCCTAATGTTAGCAGTCACATTATCTCCCTGAAAGCCGTCACCTCTAGTAAGTGCCTTTTGCAGTATTCCTTTTTCATAAGTTAAACTAATAGAGGCCCCATCATATTTTAGCTCACAGGTGTATTCCAAGGGAATGTCTTCCAATACCTTTTTAATTCTGATTTCCCAATCTCTGAGATCTTCTTGATCATATGAGTTATCTAAGGAATACATTCTTAATTCATGGGGCTCTGTTTCAAAAGACTTAACAATATCTCCCACCCGTTGAGTGGGAGAATTAGGATCTATAAAAAGTGGGTTTTCATGCTCCAAAACCTCTAGTTCCTTTAGCAATAAGTCAAAATCATAGTCAGAGATAGTTGGAAGGTCCAACACGTAATAGGCGTGATTATGAGCCTTTATTATTTCACTAAGTTCTTGTATTTTTTTATAAACATCCATAGTTACAACATTGCTTTTAGCATTCTGTCCTTTCCGTATATATCTTTATAAGATTGAATATTGTTATACCCAAGTCTCGCTAACATCTCTGTGGTCTCTGCACCTAAATATTCATTGATTTCAAAAAATAACGCGCCACCCTTATCTAAAGCTAGCAGAGATAACTCACCAATTTTTTTATAAAAAATAAGGGGGTCTGTATCCGAAACAAACAAAGCCAAATCTGGCTCATAGTCTAATACATTCGCTAGCATAGACACCTTTTCTAGCTGTCTCACATAAGGAGGGTTAGAAACAATAACGTCGTAAGTGCCATTTAGAGATGAAAGCGACAAAACATCGGCCTTTTCAAATGCAATTTTCAATTGGTAGTCTGCTGCATTTTGAGCTGCAATAGCCAAGGCTGTATCTGAAATATCTAAGGCAGAAATCATTGCATTTGGAAATGCCAAAGATAATGAAATGGAAATACACCCACTCCCAGTTCCAATATCTAGAACAGCTGGATGCTTTTCAAGACCAAGCACAAAATCACTTACCAAAGAAACCAGTTCAAGGGTCTCTTGTCTAGGAATTAATACGCCCTCTTTCACTCTTAATTTTAGATCTCCAAAATAAGCATATTCCAAAAAATACTGAATAGGCATGTTATTTTTAAGTGCCTTACAAGCATTCATAAAATACAAATAGTCTTTTTTAGAGAGCTTAAAATCTGGTTGCATGGCCAATAAAAATCTATTTTCATGAAGCCTAAACTCAATGAGTATATACAAGAAATGATTCACTTCTTCTTTAGAATAAAGCGCTACTAACTCCTGTTGAAAATATGATTTAAGATCTCTTAAAAACATTATAAATCTAATATCATATAAACGGAACATGAGTAATGTCCAGTGTTTCCCATAGGACCGTCTAGGTACCTAAAGCCTGTTTTTTTATATAGTTTCTGAGCTGCCTCCATATAGGGCATAGTTTCTAAATAGCATTGATCAAAACCAAATTCTTTTGCCTGATCTATGCACACTTGAATCATTTTAAATCCAGCACCCTTTCCCCTAGCCTCCTCTAAAAAATACATTTTTTGAAGCTCACAGACAGGCCTCTCAAATTGTTCTAATGGGGCCACTCCTGCGCAACCCAATATTTGGCCATCTGCTTCCAAAACAAAATATGCGCTTTTAGGGGCAAGATAATTTTCAAACATCATATCTAGAGATTTATCTGCATAAGCTGTTCCTACTTTTGGCACTCCCAAATCTATCAATACCTGTCTAATAACTTTAGCAACAGCCACGTTGTCAGACATTTTTATTGCTCTAATATTCATCTGTTTTAAATCCTTTTATTATTCTATTTTTGTAGGGTGAAGATACATGAAAAATACATGTCTAGAGCCATCTCAGTAGGTAAAAATGCCATGAGACACTCCTATCCAAACCCCATGGTAGGCTGTGTTATTGTATATAAAAATAAAATTATTTCTGAAGGATTCACTAGCTCATTTGGGGGTCCACATGCGGAAGCAAATGCCATCAATAGTCTAAAAGACAAAACACTGCTCTCCAAGGCTACTTTATATGTTACTTTAGAGCCATGTGCACACTATGGTAATACGCCGCCCTGCACCAATTTAATTATAGCTCATAAAATACCAAGAGTGGTTATTGGAGTTTTAGATCCAAACCCCAAGGTTTCTGGAAAAGGCATAGCCCTTTTAGAAGCATCAGGATCAGAAGTAATAGTTGGCGTTTTGTCGCTAGCTTGCAAGTGGCACCACAGACGTTTTTTAATACTACAAGAAAAAAAACGTCCTTACATCATTCTTAAATGGGCGCAAAGCGCCGATGCATTTATTGCGCCTCCCTCTAAAGGCAGGACACCTTATTGGATTTCATCTGCTATTTCCAAACAAAGAACGCACCAGTGGCGTAGCCAAGAACACGCTATTTTAATAGGGGCAAATACTTTATTGGATGATAACCCAAGTTTAGACGTGAGGCTTTGGCAGGGTCTCTCACCCGTTCCTATTTACATAGACAGAGACCTTAGTATTGCGCCGCTTGCTCCGTTATTTAAAAAGCATGCTAAAATCTTCTGTATTACAAGCATATCCAGTCTTCCTAAGAATGATAATAATGCAATAGTTTATTTGGCTATAGACTTTAATATGCCTATTGCCTCACAGATTACTAATCTACTTTACAAACAAAACATAATGAGTTTGATTGTAGAGGGAGGTGCAAAAACTTTAGCCTATTTTATTGATGAGGGACTTTGGGACGAGGCTAGGGTTTTTAAGAGTAGTTATATACTAAAAAGAGGAATTGAAGCTCCTGAAATCTCTGGGAAATTGCAGCTAACAGAAACTATGTATACTGATGTGTTAGAAGTTCTAGTTCCCCATTTTGATTAGCAGTTATAAAACCATATCCAAGCCAAGTGAGCCCTTTTTGTTTAAAGATAAAAAGAGCAAGTTTTTGGGGTATGCCATTCCTTTAAATTCAGAAGCTGAACTCAAGATATTTATAGAAAAACTAAAAACTTCTCATCACAACGCCAATCATTTTTGCTACGCTTGGCAAATAGGGGTAAATCCTCCAGAATTTAAATATAATGATGATGGGGAACCCAATAATACTGCTGGAGCTCCCATTTATGGTCAAATACAATCATTTAAGCTCACTCAAATTGGAATAGTAGTACTCAGAATATTTGGAGGTGTAAAATTAGGGCCTGGAGGACTTATTAGCGCTTATAAGGCAGCTGCCAAAGGAGCTTTAGAGCTATCCAATATCATAAGTGTTTCCATAAAAATTCCCATGCAATTAAAATTCCCATACACTCAATTACATCTGATCATGAAAATTATAAAAAGAGAAAAAATACATATCTCAAAACAAGAAATTCAGGGACTGTGTGTTCTGGAGGTTCAAGTACCTGTAAAATTAGAAAAGTCATTTAAAATAAATATAAGCAAAGTAAAAGATTGCTTAGTTTCTCTTTAAATTCCGCTTAATTAAATGAATCCATTTTAGATTTAATCACTTTTAGTAAATCTTGAGGGCAAGCCATTGGCTTCATAGTCTCTTTATTCAAAAAAGCCAAAGCAGTACTAGCGGTTCCTATTAAATCTCCCTTTTTATTAAATAACTCGTATTCAAAAGAAATTTTTACCTGTGGCACTTTAACAAGACTCGTCTCTAAGTAAAGTACGTCTCCAAAATAAAGAGATTTCTTAAAATTAATAGAGAGTGAAATAACGGGCAACAGACAAGCCTCCTTTTCCATTTTTGCATATGAAAATCCCATTTGTGATAACCAATCAATTCTACCAATTTCTAAAAAAGCTGGATAACTACCATGATACACCACTCCCATCTGGTCTGTCTCACCATATCTAATTTCTATATTTTTTTTGGCAGTTATCTTCATAGTATTTAAAATTATATGTTATATTTAAGATCTAAATTTAATAATAACATTAATGATGAATAAAAAAAACTGAAAAACCAACCCCTAATGATTTTTTTTTTAAGTTTTTTGTTCACATATTTGCTTTATTAAATGATTCTAAGATATGTTTTTTTGTTATTTTAGAAAACAACCAATAATTAACCTAAACAATTACCTTATACAATGAGTATTGATGCCAACGCTGTATGGAACGAATGTCTTTTATTTATAAAGGACAATATCCAACCTCAAGCGTTTAAAACTTGGTTTGAACCTATAAAACCAGTTAAGCTTTCAGACAACTCATTAAGTGTTCAGGTTCCAAGTAAATTCTTTTATGAATGGTTAGAAGAACACTATGTCAAGCTTCTTAAAGTAGCTCTCACAAAATCTTTAGGAGAAGGTGCAAAGTTGGTTTATATCATAAGAATGGAAAATACTTATGGCAATAGAGAACCTTTTACTGAGAAAATTCCAAGTGCTAACAGATCATATCACGCACCACAAGAAATTGATGTACCCATTAAATCTAAGAGCCCCGAGTTAAAGAACCCTTTTGTTATTCCTGGAATTAGAAATATTAAAATTGAATCTCAACTAAATCCAAATTATAGTTTTGACAACTTTTTAGAGGGAGATTCCAATAGATTGGCTAGATCTGCAGGAATGGCAGTAGCTAACAAACCAGGTGGCACTTCATTTAATCCATTATTAATTTTTGGTGGGGTTGGATTAGGTAAAACTCATTTGGCACATGCTATTGGCGTAGAAATAAAGGACAAGTATCCGGAACGGACCGTACTTTATATTTCTGCTGAAAAATTTACACAACAGTACATAGAATCTGTAAAGAAAAACACAAGAAATGATTTCATTCATTTTTACCAACTCATAGATGTCTTAATAATAGATGATGTTCAATTCCTTTCTGGAAAATCAGGAACGCAAGATGTCTTCTTTCATATTTTTAATCACTTACACCAAAATGGGAAACAAGTGATTTTAACTTCCGATAAAGCTCCTGTAGATATGCAGGACATAGAACAAAGGTTATTGTCTAGATTTAAATGGGGGCTATCTGCAGAGTTACAAACACCAGACTTTGAGACTAGAATTTCTATCCTTAAAAGCAAACTTTACAAAGACGGTGTTGAAATGGCAGATGACATTATAGACTATGTAGCCAAAAACATTAAAACCAATGTAAGGGAACTAGAAGGAGCTATTATTTCATTAATTGCTCAATCTTCATTTAATAAAAAAGAAGTCACCTTAGACCTAGCACAACAAGTTGTTGAGAAATTTGTGAAAAACACAAAAAGAGAGGTATCTATTGACTACATACAAAAAGTAGTTTCAGACTACTTTGAAATGGATGTGACTACCCTACAATCTAAAACCAGAAAAAGACATATTGTACAAGCCAGACAATTGGCCATGTTTTTCGCTAAGAAGTTCACCAAAGCTTCACTTGCTAGTATTGGAACGCAAATTGGAAAAAGAGATCATGCTACAGTACTTCACGCTTGTAAAACGGTAGATAATTTGGCGGAGACAGACAAGCAATTCAAAAAATACATAGAAGATCTCACCAAAAAATTCTCATAAACAATTTTCTTTTTTTATGGATACAAAAAAGTCAACAAAGGGTGTACTATACCTTATTCCCAGCACTTTAGGTGAAACAGAACCTCTTGAGGTACTCCCCCTTTCTGTCAAAAAAATCATAGAAGAAACTCAATTCTTTATAGTTGAAAATGAAAAAACAGCTAGAAGATTTATAAAAAAAATATGTCCTAATAAGGCTCAATCAGATTTAAAATTAGAGTCTCTCAATAAATTCACTGATCTATCTTTGATCTCTAGTTTTTTAAACCCTTGTTTAGAAGGGTTTCATGTAGGCGTTATTTCGGAAGCTGGTTGTCCAGGTATTGCAGACCCTGGTGCAGACGTTGTGTCTATTGCTCATGAAAAAAACATAACAGTAGTACCTTTAGTAGGACCCTCTTCTATTTTACTTTCACTTATGGCAAGTGGTTTTAATGGTCAAAATTTTGCCTTTAATGGCTACTTACCTATAGACCCTCAAGAAAGAAGTAAATCCATAAAAAATTTAGAACAACTCCTCTATCTTTCTGGTCAAACTCAGCTATTTATTGAAACACCCTACAGAAATGACGCTATGTTAGAAAGCTTGTGCAAGCATCTCCAAAGTCATACAAAAATATGTATAGCCTGTGATATTAGCCTAACAAATGCCTTTATTAAAACTGAAACAGTTGTGTATTGGAGAAAAAACATACCAAAACTTCACAAAAGACCTTGTATGTTTTTAATTGGAAAGTAAATCATTTATAATTAACTGAAGAGAACCCTCTGACGGCTTTCTACTTCTTTTAAATCATAGCCAGAAAAACGTCTTAAATAATCCTCAATACTCGTATTGTAAGAATCTGAAAAATTGTGATCACCCCAAGACCTTAAATATTTTTTAACATTACCTGCCCCTGCTAAGTGGGCAGCCGCTAACATACCAGATTCTGATATAACAATACCGTTTATTTCTAAACCGACAAAACGTTTAATATCTCTCCTCAAAATCCACTTATTTCTTGCAGTATTGTGGTAAAAAATTTTCTCCTGCAGTGCGGGGTCTTGCATAAAACACTCTGTATTGTACTGTCCGTAAAATGCTAAAGTATTTTTTCCAAATTGGTACTTGCCCATATACCCCAAGGTATTTACAGATGCGTAATTGCCTTGTGACTCTTTAAATGCAAGGGCCTCTTTAAAACCCACATAAGATTTGCCTGTAAATGGAATGAGCATGTCCATATCTAAGTCTTTTGTAGCCCCAACTGTGTAATCAATATCTGAAATTGAAAACAAATCAGAAGATCTATGAGCTAATATGCTAGGGTATATCCCTGAAAAACTGGAGAGAATAACCACTATTAAAAAAGAAACTAATGTCCTTAATCCTATTTTCATATTTTTAAAATAACAACCAAGTAAACTTGATTAATTTTTTGCAAATATAAGATTTTTTTATTTGTAAGTGTTAAGGTATTCATAATTAGCGTTTTACCTTTACATTCAGCGTTTCACTTTTTTTGAATTAATCCAATTCACGTATTGTCTTTTGTTTTTATTGTGCTCTTTTAAAGATTTAGAAAATATGTGATATCCAAAGTTTTCAGCATCTGCAACAAAATAAAGATATGCGTGTTTTTCTGGATAAAGAACTGCCTCAATTGCATTTATATCTGGCATAAAAATAGGGCCAGGCGGAATTCCCTTATTCATATAAGTGTTGTATAGTGAGTTAATCTTAAGGTCTCTGTACAAAACTCTTTTAATTTGTTGATCAAAATTTCCACTTGTTTTCTTTATCGAGTAAATAACGGTAGGGTCTGCTTGGAGCCTCATTCCTATTTTAATTCTATTCAGATAAACTGCTGCCACCCTAGGTCTTTCATCTGCTTTTACGGATTCTTTATGAACAACAGCAGCTAAGTTAATCACTTCTATTGGTGTGAGGCCTTGAATTTGAGCTCTTTTAATTCTATCTGAATTCCAAAATTTATGGTACTCTTCAAGCATTCTACCCCTAAACCCTTCAGCGGAAGTATTCCAGAAAAAATCATATGTATTGGGGAGGTACATGGCTAGTGCATTGTCTGTATTAAATTCATTCGCTATTAAAAAAGAAGTCTCTAGAAATGAATTTATTAAGCTGGTGCTATCGGCTTCAATTTCAATAGAGACCCTAGCAGCCAGATCTGCTAATGTTTCTTGATTATTAAAAGAAACCGTTACAGTACTTGGCTTTGATCTTAGCACATTGATAATATCATTATTACTCATTCCTTTTGTTATTTCATACTTCCCAGCTCTTATATTTCTTAAATACCCTTTTTGCTTAGCTAGTTTTAAGAAACTATTAGAGTTTTTTAAATATGGAAACAATGACTTAGATAATCGCTCTTCCTCATCACTAGTTGGAATATAAACAGAAACAGAGGCTTTTTCAAATGAGGTGTTTTCTGTAAAAATCGCAAAGTATACGTAAGCGCTAAAAAAAGCACCTATTAAAAATATTAAAATTACCAAGGTTATTAAGAGTTGTTTTCTATAATTCATTGTATATTTTTTTTAAATATCACAATACTTTTGGTCTTATTGCCTAAGCTAAAGTCATTTTTTATATCTATTTTTTTATACTTGAGCTTTTCAAATAGTTGGAGACTAGGTTCATTATCTGTCGCCACATTGGCTAATAAATATTTTAAACCCCATTGGGTTGCTGCCATTAATTCTAATTTTTGTAAGGCCTTATAAGCCAATAGCTTTCTCCTAAAAGGAAGCGTAACAAGAATACCCACAGAAGCAGTAAAACTTGCCTTTTCAAAGTCAAAAAGGTCTAAAAATCCTACTAAATGGTGTTCATCCTCCAAAACATATCTAAACTGACCAGATTCTAAAAGTGAGACAGCAGAATGGTCAATAAAATTTTTTAAAAGGTTTTTGGAAAATGGAGTATGCGGTGTGCCAAACTCCATATAAACAGGATCATTTTCTATTAGTAATAGAAAATCAATATCGGTCTTTTTTAATGGCCTAATAAGCATAACTATACCAATATAATTCCCTTAAAAACAAAGGTGGCAGTTCCTTCTAAAACAACTTCTTTATAAACGCCTTGTTCTTTTTTAAAAGATACTTTAAGAATTCCTCCGGGGGTGTGTAAAACAACAGGGATTTGAATGTTCTGATTGTCTTCATACAATGCAATTGCAGTTGCAGTAACACCAGTGCCACAAGATAAAGTCTCGTCTTCTACCCCTCGTTCATAGGTTCTTACTGAAAATGAATCTCGATCCCTCTCAGATACAAAATTAATATTGGCGCCAATGGCTCCATATAATCCATATCTCAGTTTTTTTCCCTGCCTTCTAACATCCATATTTTCAAGCCCTTTTACAAATTGAACATGATGTGGAGAGCCTGTGTCTAAAAAATATATGTTTCTTTTTTTAAGTATTTGGCTCACTGGTTTCATATCCAACTTTACCATGTCTTCAATTATACTAGCTTTGTGAGGGCCGTCTACAGCTGTAAATAAAGCAGTATCTTTAATAAGCCCCATGCGCTTTGCAAATGCAACCAAGCACCTACCACCGTTGCCACACATAGAGCTAGGGATACCATCAGAATTGTAATATATCATTGAAAAATCAAAACCTTCTTTTAATTCAAGCAGTATAAGTCCATCTGCACCTATACCAAAGTTTCTATTACACAATTTTGCGACTAATTCCTGATTGTTCTCTGGAAAAGATTTATTCCTATTATCAAGGATAATAAAATCATTCCCAGTTCCTTGATATTTATAAAATTCTACTTCCATTTACTCAATATTAGTAACAAATATAACCTATTATTAAGATTTTTTTGACAGTTAAAGCTCAGTTAAAAACTAAAAAGACTTCTTTCATTTTTATAATTTTGTAAAATAGTTAAGTTATTTTTAAATCAATCGTTATGAAAAAATTTATTGTATTAATTTTAGCAGCCTTCATTGGTGGCTTGTTTAGCATTGGAATTCAGGAATTTACAAAAAAAGAATCTCTTAAATCTTTTCAACAAAACAGTTTTCAAGGAAAGAATCCTGTAAATTTCAATTATTCTAATTCCAATGAACCCCTTTCAAACTTTAGTATTGCTGCAGAAAAAACCATCAATGCCGTGGTACATGTAAAAAATCTGAAGGATAGTGACAACCAAAACAATAAACTATTTGAATATTTTTACGGCTACCAATACAAATCTGCTCCTCAAATGGGTTCAGGATCTGGTGTGATTATTTCACCAGACGGGTATATAGTGACCAATCATCATGTAATAGACAATTCCAAAAAGTTGTATGTAACCCTAAACAATAACAGTGAATATGAAGCTACTGTGGTAGGTTCTGACCCCAATACAGATATCGCTCTTATTAAGATCCAATTAGAGGAACAACTCCCTTACCTTAGTTTTGGAGACTCTGATATGGCTAAAGTTGGAGAATGGGTATTGGCTGTGGGAAATCCATTTAATCTAACCTCTACAGTGACTGCAGGAATTATAAGTGCAAAAGCTAGAGAATTAGACAAAAATCAATCTTTTATACAAACAGATGCAGCTGTAAATCCAGGAAATAGTGGGGGTGCACTGGTAAATACTAATGGTGACCTTATTGGAATTAATACCGCCATAAGCTCCCAAACAGGGTCCTATATAGGGTACTCTTTTGCAGTACCTAGTAATACTGCAAGAAAAATTATAGAAGATATTATGGAATTTGGAACAGTAAAAACTGCCATATTAGGAATTTCAACTATAAATGCGCCAGAAGTACTAGTCAATGATTACGGGCTTACAGACTTGGAAGGTGTGTATATATCTGGCATTGAAAAAGGGTCTGCTGCCTCAATAGCAGATTTGAAAGAAGGAGATATTATTAAGCAAATAGACTATTTAAAAATTAGCAAGTTTTCTGACCTTACTGGTTATTTATCATCTAAAAAACCAAATGAAACTGTTAAACTAATCATATCAAGAAAAAATGAAATATTAAACAAAACAGTAATACTCAAAGAAAAGCAAAGTCTCATGTTGCCTAATATTGGTTTTACGGTAAAAAACCTCAGTGAAGAGGATATTAAAAAGTTCAAAGTAAAAAAAGGAGTTAAGATCATTGGTGTTCCACAACAGTATGAAAAATATGGATTGGTGGGCAAGGTAGTGGTCTCTATTGATTCAGAAAAGGTTACTGATATTGAAAATGCAGACCGATTATTTAAAAACATCAATAGATATAAAAGAACGAGTATAAGTATGATCAATGATAGTGGAGAAAAAGAACAGCTTATTTTTCAATAATTATTAAATCATTCATTATCAGAGGTTTGCTTAAGCGTTAGATTTGATATATATTTACTTTTAACTAAATTTAATGCATATGAAAACTCTTTTTTACTTACTTAGTCTCATCCTATCTATTCAATTCTCAACGGCTCAAACCCAAAGTGAAATTGAAAGAAGTAAATCAGAACTAAATGGTACGATAAAGCAACAATATGAATTCATATTACTCAAAGGTGAAAATTACCAGACAAATAGCGTCTCCTATAAAGTCATAAAAAACATGTACTTACAAGCATTTAAGGAGCACTTAAATGACAGTCTTTTAATGATTGAAAATAAATTTACTGTCCTTGAAGTTGATTATGTTAAATTACTAAACCAAAATGATTTCAACATTAAGAGGATTGAAACATTAAAAGGGGAAAATCAAAAAATCAATACAGCTAAAAAGACCATTCCATTTTTATGGACTCAGATCAGTCAGATTTATTTCCTTTGGATTTTTTGGATGTCACTATTCGTCTTACTCTATTTAGTAATATTCTTAGTAAGAAAATATTTAATATTCAAAGTGGTTCAAACTAAATCACTTTTAGAAAAAAATACCGCCATAGATCAATTAAATGATTTTAGAAAAAAAGCATTGGTAAGGGAACAAAAACTGAGTAGAAAAATTCTTGACTTGGAAAAAATAGTGCCAAATAAAAAAATACTAAGCCAAAAGACGGGTAGCAGTTAGTGATTATATTCATTACTTTTGACATCGATAAAAAGAGATTTAAACCATGCGCATAGATATCATTACGGTCTTACCTGAATTATTAAAAAGCCCCTTTGAAGCTTCTATTATGAAAAGAGCCATTGAAAAATCACTGGTAAGTGTGCATTTCCATAATTTAAGAGACTACACAGACCTTTCATATAATCAAATAGATGATTATCAGTACGGTGGTGGTGCGGGAATGGTAATGATGATAGAGCCAATTGATAAATGCATTACTAAATTAAAGTCTGAAAGAGCTTATGATCACGTCATTTATCTCACCCCTGATGGAGAAACTTTAAATCAAAAATTAGCCAATTCATTATCTCTGAGTGGTCATATTATTTTATTGTGTGGACATTATAAGGGCGTAGACCAAAGGGTAAGAGATTTATTTATTACCAAAGAAATATCTATTGGAGACTATGTACTCTCTGGCGGTGAATTAGCTGCTGCCGTTTTATCCGATACTATTATAAGGCTTATTCCAGGAGTTTTAAACAATGAAACTTCTGCACTTACAGATAGCTTTCAAGACAACTTATTATCACCCCCTGTATTTACGAGACCCTCAAACTACAAAGGCCACAAAGTTCCTGATATTTTATTGAGTGGAGATTCTGGTAAAATTGAAGAATGGAGAGAAAACGAAGCCCAACTAAGAACTCAAAGATTAAGGCCAGATATACTTGAATAAAAAATACTTTTTAATTGGTAGGTTTTAAGAATAGTACTATTTTTGCAGACCATTAATTCCAACCTCTGACGAAATCCGTGAATGTTGTTTTTAATTTATTTATAAGTCAACCATTACTATGGAAGCATTAGTAAAATATGTTCAGGACGAATTCGTTCAAAAGAAAGATTTCCCAAAATTTTCAGCTGGAGACACAATTACTGTGTACTATGAAATTAAAGAGGGAGAAAAAACAAGAACACAGTTCTTTAGAGGTGTAGTAATCCAAAGAAGAGGCTCAGGATCTACCGAAACCTTTACCATTAGAAAAATGTCAGGTACCATAGGAGTAGAAAGAATTTTCCCTGTACACCTACCTGCACTCCAAAAAGTTGAGGTGAACAAAAAAGGAAAAGTTCGCAGATCAAGAATTTTCTACTTTAGAGAACTTACTGGAAAAAAAGCACGTATTAAGGAAGTTCGTTCTTAGCATAGTTTTTTTTGAAAATAACAGCACCCATAGCTTATTGTTATGGGTGTTTTTTTGAATAATAGTCTTGTTATATCGTATATTTGCCACCTAAATTTATTTCTTACATGTCTAAGATTATTTATACCCAAACAGATGAAGCGCCAGCATTGGCAACCCAATCATTTTTGCCTATTGTAAAAGCTTTTACAAAAAATGCAGGTATAGAGATTGAAACTAGAGATATTTCATTATCAGGAAGAATAATAGCCTCTTTCCCAGAAAAACTCAAAGAAGATCAAAGGGTTGTAGATCATTTGTCAGCCTTAGGCAAATTAGCTAAAGAACCTAGCACTAATATTATTAAATTACCAAATATTAGCGCCTCTGAGCCACAATTGAAAGAAGCTATTAAGGAGCTTCAAGACAAAGGATACCCTTTGCCTAAATACCCTGACCAACCCAAAAATTCTCTAGAGCAAGATATTAAAGCTACATATGATAGGATTAAAGGATCTGCTGTAAATCCAGTAATAAGAGAAGGGAATTCAGACAGAAGAGCTCCAAAAGCTGTTAAAAACTTTGCAAAGAAGCACCCACATAGTATGGGTGAGTGGTTATCAGATTCTAAGACTCAAGTGGCCACAATGAAATTTGGAGATTTTAAATCTAACGAGAAGTCTATAACTTTTTCAAAAGCCACCACATTAAGAGTGGTTCTTAAAGAAGAGACAGAAACTAAGATACTTAAGGAGTCTATTCCAATTTTAGATGGTGAAATTATAGACACCACTATTATGCAGAAGGAAGCTTTAATTAGCTTTCTTAGAAATGAAATAAAAAATACAAAAGACCAAGGACTTCTCTTATCTCTTCACATGAAGGCAACCATGATGAAAGTATCAGATCCAATTATTTTTGGGTTTGCTGTAAAGATATTTTTTGAAACAGTATTTAACTTGTATGAGAATGAATTGGAAAAAGCAGGCGCAAATGTGAATAATGGTTTCCAGAGTGTCCTGACTGCTATATCTAAAATGCCAGAAACACAAAGAGTGACTATTGAAACTGCCATAGCTGAAGCCTTTAAAAACGGTCCCTCATTAGCTATGGTAAATTCAGAAAAAGGCACTACTAATCTGCATGTCCCAAGTGATGTTATTATTGATGCTTCAATGCCAGCCATGATTAGAAATGGAGGTAAAATGCGAAATAGTGATGGTCATAATCAAGACACTCTAGCCATTATCCCAGATAGTAGCTATGCCAGTATTTACCAAGCAACTATAGATTTTTGCAAAGAAAATGGAGCATTTAATCCGGCTACTATGGGCACTGTTCCTAATGTAGGACTTATGGCTCAAAAAGCAGAAGAATACGGCTCACATGATAAGACATTTCAAATTCAAAGTAAAGGAACAGTACAGGTAATAGATGTATCTACAAACAAAGTAGTGCTTAGTCATTCTGTAAATAAAGGGGATATATGGAGAATGTGCCAAGTAAAAGATGCTCCAATACAAGATTGGATCAAATTAGCTGTTTCAAGAGCAAAAGCCACTAAAACACCTACTATATTTTGGTTAGACAAAGAAAGAGCACATGATGTTGAAATTATAAAAAAAGTAGAGAAATACTTACCTCAATATAATATAGAGGGTCTAGATATAACTATTGAAGCTCCTTACCAAGCCACACAAATTACCTTGGCTAGAATTAAGGAGGGTAAAGATACTATCTCAGTTACTGGAAATGTTTTAAGAGATTACCTAACAGACCTATTTCCTATTCTAGAAGTAGGAACCAGTGCAAAAATGCTATCAATAGTGCCATTAATGAATGGTGGTGGCCTATTTGAAACAGGTGCAGGTGGCTGTGCCCCCAAGCATATAGAACAATTTATTGAAGAAGGTCATTTGAGATGGGATTCTTTAGGAGAATTTTTGGCCTTAGGAGTTTCCTTAGAATATGTAGGAGATAAAGATCAGAATAAAAGGGCCAAAATATTGGCCGATACCTTAGATACTGCTACTGAAAAGTATTTAGAAAATGATAAATCTCCGTCCAGAATAGCAGGTGAACTAGACAATAGAGGAAGTCACTTTTTTTTAGCGCAATATTGGGCAAAAGCATTATCTGAACAAAAAAATGATAAAGATCTAGCACAAATATTTTTACCCATTTCAAATGCATTAAAAGAAAATGAGGGAACTATCATTAGTGAAATTAATAATACACAAAACAAAAAACAAGACATTGGCGGTTATTACAAACCAGATGACAAATTAGTGCAAAAAGCCATGAGACCAAGTCAAACTTTTAATGAGATTTTAAACAGCTTAAACTAATTGGCAAGAACAGATCTAAATACTTTATACTTAGGACTGCGGTATTTATTAATTACCGTAGTCCTAATGTTTATAGCGCCATTTAGTATATACCAAGCATTTAAAAATCAAGAACACCCTCTTTATATACCAGTACTATTTTTTGGAATTATATGTGCAATAGCAGCTATTTCACTTGGCTTTTTAGGAGTAAAAACTATTACAGACTCTTTTTTTAATAAAAATAAAAACTAGTTTAAAAGCGCATAAAGGAATAATACTGCAATAATGCCTGTAATACCTTGAAATAAAGTAGCCAAGCTATATCTTATAAGCGCTTGCTTAACACTTAAATTTAGACTTTTAGTTACTACCCAAAAATAACTGTCATTTACATGCGATATTGTCATTGCTCCTGCACCTATAGACAAAACGGTCATCAATCTTCCCAATGAAGTATCTAGTCCAACACTAGAAATAATAGGAACCATGAAAGCGGCGGTAGTCAAGATAGAAACTGTAGAAGAACCTTGTGCAGACTTAATAATAGCAGCAAACACAAAAGCGATAAGCAAACCAGAATATGGGGTGTTGTTATTAAAACTAATTAGTGAAGAGAAATCTAAAGTTTTTAAAACAGCACCAAATGAACCTCCTGCACCAGTAATGAGAATAATAACACCTGCCTGCTTTAAAGCCAAACTAACCCAAGAAGCCTTTGTTTCTTTAGGTGTTTTATATGATATCATAAAGGAAACCAATACACCGATAAAAGTAGCCACAATTGGGTTTCCAAAAAATTGTATCAATTGACTAAGGGAAAAAAACTGAGACGTATTTAGTTTATAAAAAGAAGAAATACTAATAAATAATATAGGAACAAGAATGGGTAAAAATGAAATGAAACCATTGCCACTTTTATTAGAGGACAGCTTATCTATATTTTCAACAGAAAAACTATTAGAATTTATAGTCTCATTAGAGACGAAAATCTGCTTATTTTTAAAAAAACTAGCATAAAAGTACCCGCTTAATGAAACAGGAATAGAAACAACTAATCCATACCAAAGTACTTCTGAAAGAGGTACTTCTAAAATAGCGGCTGCAGCAAGGGGTCCAGGTGTTGGAGGTATAAAAACATGAGCTGCATATAACCCAGTTGCTAGTGCAACTCCAAAAAAACCTAAAGAAAAACCTGTCTTTTTAGCGAGTGCCTTAGGCACCGCAGAAAGTATAACAAAAGCTGCATCACAAAATACTGGAATGGCAGTAATAAAACCAGTAAAATTAAGTGCTAAACCAGCGTTATTTTTACCAAATAATTTAAGTAGAGAAGAAACTATCTGATTTATACCATTAGATTTTTCAAGGAAAACACCTATAACAGCCCCTAATACAATTACAATTCCAATACTAGAAAGTGTTTGTCCAAATCCATTAGAAATAATATTAATGAGCGAAGCAAGGGGAATTCCAAAAACAATTCCTGAGAAAATAGCGGCCAATAAGAGCATGATAAAAGGATCTATCTTATATTTTAAAGTACCAAAAACAATAAATAAAATAGATAAAATAACAATGCTTAAGGTCCACATGGATTACTTATTAAAAAAATTAAAAATTTTATATTCAATTAAAGCTGATGAATTGGACATACAAGATTCTAATGTAGTATTTTCATCTAAAAGACTTAAACATATAGCTGAACTAGCCACAAAAGATATTGTTTCTTTTTCACACTGACCGCAGATAAGCAAAAGTGGGATAGAATGACTTTGAGAAAGTTTCAAAATACCATTTAATAATTTACCATCTAAGGAGCTTTGGTCTAACCTGCCTTCTCCTGAAATAATCAAATCAAACTCTGAATTTACTAGTAATGCGTCCAAACTACTAATTTCACTTAAAAAATCAAACCCTTTAATAAAAGAGGCATTCAAGAAAGCCATTAATCCAAAAGCAGTACCACCTGCTGCTCCACCTCCAGCTATATAAAAATCATTTAAATAAGGAAAGTTAAATGACAAGGTAAAATCGTTAATCGCCTTATCTATTTTTGTGATACTATCTAAAGAAGCCCCTTTTTGAGGTCCAAATATATGAGCGGCGCCATGAGGCCCAAATAAAGGATTGGAAACATCATTGATGGCAAAGAAAGTACAATTTTCAATAAGATTCTTCAAATAATTTGATGCTGAAATAGAATAAATATTTGACAAATTACTGATATTATAGTCAGTAACACGATTAGAATAGTCTTTAAAGATAAACCCCAAACCAGAAAGCAAACCAAAACCAATATCTGTAGAAGCACTCCCGCCAAGTCCAATATAAATATACTTTACACCAGAGGTTAAAGCATCTAGAATTTGAATTCCTACTCCCTTTGTGCTGCTACCCTCCATATCAAGTAATTCTGAAGATATATGTGCAAGACCAGCAGTATTAGCTAGCTCCACATAAGCAGTTTTGGAACTCTCATCTATAAGATAATAAGATTCAATAGGCTGTTGTAAGGCATTTAACGATAAAATATCTTTCCTTTTAACTTTCTTAAATTGTTGTACTAAATCTAAAAAACCATCCCCACCGTCAGAGGCAGGTATTACAATAGTTTCCAACGGGCTAATTTGAGTCAATTCTAACCCTCTAACAATTGCATTAGAAACTTCAGCAGAGGTAAGACTGCCTTTAAACTTATCTGGAATTATTAAACATTTCATAGTATTTTTAAATATAATACAATAGCTTCTTTTTATAAGCATTTTCATATCTAAATCTA